>ENA-OQDL01000717-OQDL01000717.1-human-gut-metagenome-genome-assembly--contig:-NODE-717-length-19745-cov-3.580640_pt1 | contig 19745 bp, 23 predicted proteins | sample MGYA00242782_ERZ504609 | MGnify/ENA primary metagenome ERZ504609 (study PRJEB26092, sample SAMD00036320) | human gut metagenome | host: Homo sapiens | study: EMG produced TPA metagenomics assembly of... | reverse complement strand
GTATAAAAGTTGGTGGTAATGATGAATGAAAAAAAGAAATATATTGACATAGATACTGTCGTTGGAAATCTGGATGAAGTAACGGTAAAAGACTTACGAAAACAAGCGGGGATGAGCCGTAAGGATTTCTGCAATAGTTTTGAAATTCCGTATCGCACCTTACAGTCCTGGGAACTTGGAGAGAGAGAAATGTCAGATTTTTCAAAACGATTACTGGCATATGTCATAAAAACAAGTGAACTGGATGGAGAATTATAAACGAGATTTAGAGAAGCAAGTGGAAGGAGAGCAGGATGGAGAAAAAAAAGAATAATACAGAATTAGATTTGGACGAGGATGGAATTCCAAAATTGGAATATATTCAGTAGGCGAATTCCTACTGCCGAATCTGTCACTGGAAAAGGTGGATGGATATATAGGAAGATGGGGAATCATGAGAAAAGAGTACCTACAAAAACACAAACCAGCTGTCTATTCTTCGATGCTTTTGATGGATGAATTAAATCAACATCTGATTGATATTCAGAAGACAGCAGATGAAAGAATGGATGTGTTGGAAAAACAATTGCTGGAACGTGATCCGGCACCGGATAAAGCCAAAGATGGTATGGCATGGACAAGACATATGAATCAGATCAGACATCAGGCAGAGGAATATGTAAAAAGTGAGATCATTTTCAATTAAAAAAGGGAAATCTATTTTTCAATGATTGTCCCCTTAAGAAATGAAATTAAAGTAGCTGCCGCCCTACCATATCCGGTCGCATATGCTCCGGGTGAGACGTGCTAGGTACTTCCTACATAAAGTAAACAATTAAAGTGGTAAAAACTTATGTTTTTTAGAAAAAGAAGGGATGAAGCATGAAACAAATATTCATAAAATTAATATTTTTGTATAAGTACATCATGGACAAAGAGGTGCAATATATTCTCTTAGTATTTATTGGATTATGGTTTGTTTGTTGCTTCTTAAGATTTACATCTTCCATAATTTTTTCAAAAATCATTCCAGTAATTTTTGCTCTCTGCATGATTGTGTTTAGTGTAATTGCGTTAATTTCATTTCAATGGCTCTACTGGATGATGTGGCTGATCATGTCATGGGGAATTCTTATAACAGAAGATATTTATATGCATCGGGCTAAAAAAGATGATCTTAAAAGACTTACTCAAAGTGAATTTATGTACCGATGTAAATGTGAGACTTTAGAAAAAAATATCGAAGATTTGAGAATTTGTAATAACTTGTTGGAGAAAAAATTTGAAAAATCAGGGAAAAATGACTATAAAGAAATTAGAATCATCTGCTGCGTATTGGAAGATGAAAGTAGGACAACTTAAATTTGAGCAGAAAATTGCTGAGGATGATATCAAAGATTTACTACAACGTCTTGATGCTACGGAAGTGCCTGGATTAAAAAAGCAAATTCAGGAATTAGAGGAAGAAAGAGAACATTATCGTGTCTTGTATGAACGAAAGGAATGGGAGTTGAAACAAGCGAGAAATGCAAAGCAAGGCTTTGATATATATAAAAATTGCGATTCATTGGACAGCTTGTCTAAACGAAAAAAGTTGTTGCTTAATATTTTCCATCCAGACAGTGAAGGTGGAGATAATGAGAGTACACGGTTCATATTAGAGCAGTACAATATGAGAAAAATCAATTATCAGTAAACAATGTACCGAAATTCGGTACAACATGAAAAGGAGAGAAAAGGTATGAAGAAGTATCTAAAGAGAGGGCTTACAGTTTTGACTTGTGCGGCAATGTGTATCCAGTCACCACTCATAACAATGGCGGAAGAAATACAAAGAACAAATGGAGAAGCTTCAGCATATCAGGCAGATAATTATGGAGTTGCTACGCAAGCACAGAAAGAACCGCAGTGGATAAAAGACAGTACCGGATGGTGGTATCAAAATGCAGACAGAAGCTATCCGAGAAACCAGTGGCAGATGATTAACGGAAGTTGGTATCACTTTGACTGGAACGGCTATATGCAGACCGGCTGGCAGAAAATCGGTGGAAGCTGGTATTATCTGAATGCCGGAGGAGATATGAGAACCGGCTGGCTGCATAGTGGTAACGCCTGGTATTATCTGAAATCCAGTGGTGCTATGGCGATTGGTTGGGAAAAGATTGGTAGTGACTGGTATTACCTTAACTCCAATGGTGCGATGCAGACTGGATGGTTACAGCTTGGAAATACCTGGTACTATCTGAAATCCAGTGGAGCAATGGCATCAGATGAATGGGTAGATGGCGGAAAATACTATGTGGATGCAAATGGAGTCTACATTCCAGAGAAAAAGCAGGAATCCACAGAAACACCGGAAACAAAACCAGAGACAAAACCAGAAACAAATAATAAGGAAGATTTGGACAAACCGGAACCTAAGCCAGAGACAAAGCCGGAAACAAAGCCGGAACCTAAACCAGAGACAAAACCGGAAACAAATAATAAGGAAGACTCTGATAAACCGGAATCAAAACCGGAGCATGAGCATAAATATGACATTGAGTTGAGCCATATTGTGCATCACGAGGCAACCGGCCATGAAGAACAGTACGTTGTCAAGGAAGCCTGGGATGAAGAGGTAACAACAGAAGAGGAGTATGCATGGAGCTGCTGCAATGTATGTGGAGCTGATTGTACAGACAATCCGAGTGAACATATGTTTGAACATGCATTAGCTTATGAAGGTGGAGGATGGCATACAGAGTATGGTACCCGCCTGGTTACAACAACCGTACACCATGATGCAATCTACGGAACACGCTGGGTACAGGACAGTGAAAGCCTATGATGAAAAGTTATTGATGGATATGCTTGTTCCTGTGGAGCAAAAAATAAAAATGTACCGAAATTCGGTACACAAAAAAGAATCACAAAAGCGTGGTTCCTTTTTTTTGTACGCAATTTTTAAGAGAAAGAGGAAGAAAAATGGGAATTCGAAGATGTTCCAGGGCTCCACCATGGAAAGAAAAAGCTTGATTTAACTTTCTTGGAAGGAGGAGCAATAACAACTTAACTTAGAAATTAGGAGGGAAAGAAAATCAGATGAAACAAAAAGGAAAAAGAGAGGCCGAGTCTTGGCAGTTCTACTGGCAGTAATGGTATTGATAACGTCCTTCTCTTTTAACATGGTATCTGCCGAAGAGAATGCTGAAGCAGATAAGGTTCAAAGTGAGACAATCGCAGATCCATCAAGTAATGTGGCAGAACAGCAAGATGTTACCGATGGAGATAAAGAACCAGAGAAAGATGTTGAGAAGGATTTAGAGACAGAACGTCAAATGAAGCAGCTCTTAAAAGAAATTGGAGTTGGGTTTGCGGAATCAGATGCTCAAGCCAATACATCGAGTATGCCAAGAAGAGCGAAAGCTACAAGAGCTGCCGGTGATGTAATTATACAGTAGAATAAAAAGCAATAGCATTGGTCGAATCGATGTGATCGACTATAATGACCCTTCTTGGCCACAATTATTGACATGGAGAGAAGGACTGCTAGGAAACACAGATACAAAGGAACCACTTTTTTGTGCGGATCCTATGGATCATTTCAAAGCAGGAAAAAAAATCAGGTGTGGATGCATCTACCATCTATAATAAGAAACGATTCAGACAGTAGTAGCAATGATGTATTACTATGATCACTACATGTGCAAATCAATTAATAGTGATTACGAGTATCTTATGAAACAATGTGCAGTCTGGTGGGTACTTAATGCAGTGCATGGATGGTTTGCAGATGGAGTAAATATTGAAACAGGAAATGGTGTGAAATGTGCGTGTGGTAGCTGGATATCCGGTCATAAGGGTGAATATTATAAAAAAGGTTTAGTGTGGGCTTGGGAAAATTATAAGTATTTTACGGATGCGAAAGGTGTGATCTATCAGGGAAACGGACAGCCATTATCTTCCTGGTCGGGAACATACACTCCTAAGACTTACACAAGTCTTACCGTAAACAAACTATGGAATGACCAGGGAAATAAATATGATTCAAGACCATCTGATATAACAGTCGATCTGTACTGGTGGAGTAATAAGGATTCTACAAGACATTACTATAAAACAGCAAAACTTTCAAAGGCGAATAACTGGACAGTCACCTGGGATAACTTAGAGTATACGGATGGTGATACCACATATGAATATACGGCAGTAGAAAAAGGAGATGTGCCGAATTATTCGGGAAAAATGGAGTGGGATGGTTCGTATGAGAAAGGATGGACAGGCACTCTGACCAACAAATTAAAGACCTATACAAGTCTTTCTGTCAAAAAGTTGTGGGATGATCAGGAAAATCAATTTGAACTTCAGCCATCCAGTATAAAAGTAAATCTGTACTGGTGGAGTAATAAGGATTCTACAAGGCATTATTATAAGACAGCAACTCTATCAGCAGAAAATAACTGGTTTGTCACATGGGACAATTTGGAGTATGTGGATGGTGACACTACATATGGATATGATGTAGAAGAGGAAGAAGTGTCAGAGTATACCGGAAAGATGCAGTGGACCGGCTCTTATAAGGATGGATGGGTAGGTTCTCTTACCAATTCCCTGAAAACGGGAAATGCAAAAGTTTTAAAGACATCTACCTCACCAGAGCTGACAGACGGAAATGAGTGTTATAGCTTAAAAGATGCAGTCTATGGAATTTATACCACTGCGGATTGTAAGGAGTCCTCTCTCGTTGCTTTAATGACAACCAAGGAGAATGGTGAATCAGATGCAGTTACAGTTCCAATCGGTACATACCATGTGAAGGAGGTAACAGCTCCAAAGGGATATGCACTGGATAAAAAAATCCATACGGTAGAAATCAAGCTTGGAGAAACGTATCTTTTAAAAGTATCGGATAAACCAACGATGGACCCGGTTGGTGTATTACTTGGAAAGATTGACAAGGAAACGAACCAGAACAAACCGGAAGGCTCCCTACCGATGGAAGGAGCACTATTTGAGGTGAAATTCTATGCAGGAGTACAAATGGATTCTGATCCGGCTGCAGACGGAAAGAAAGCAGATAAAACATGGGTGTTTAAAACTGATGAAGATGGATTCTGTCAATATGAAAAGAAGTACTTATCATCAGGAGATGAATTATATATGTCTTTGGATGGAAATCCAGGCTTACCAATTGGTACATTAACCTTCAAGGAAACACAGGCACCGGAAGGTTATCTGCTCAATCCGGAAATCTATACCGTTAAGATCACAAGCAATAACGATGGTTCAGAGTTTGTTTATACTTATAATGCTCCCGAAATTCCCAGAGCAGTCACTGGATCTGAACCTTGTAAAAAAGGAACAGGGAAAAGATTATGTGATAGAAGGTGTAGTATTTGAGCTTACGAAACCGGACGGTTCAACCGAAACAGCAACAACGGATGCAAACGGAACATGTAAGTTTAAGGCATTAGGTTATGGACAGCACAAGGTACGGGAAATCTCTGCACCAGACGGGTATGCTGTAAATGATGGAATTATAACCTTTACCGTAGCGAAAGATAATACGATCACCGTGGATTCCAATACATCTGCAGATGATTCCATGAAGTTTAGCGTAGAGTCTGATGGAACAGCATTATTAAGCGTAGAGGATACATTGGCACCGTATAAATTAAAGATCACAAAGGTCAATGAAAAGGGAACTACACTGGAAGATGCGGAGTTCACTATCTATGAAGATAAAGAATGTAAGCATGAACTGGCTAAAATTGTTACGGATAAAACAGGAATCGCTATAACAAACCCGTTAGCTGTTGAGAAATTGTATTATATCAAGGAAACCAAAGCACCACAGGGTTATCGGATTCCGCAGGATGCACAAGGAAAAGATTATGTCTACGAAATTTATACAAAGATCAATGACAAAAAACAGTATGAATACTATGTAAACGGTCAGGTTCATACAGAAGATACCGGAGATTTTGCGATTGAAGGAACAGCAAATGAACGGATCGTTAACCTGAAAGTAGAAAATCAGACAACATTACAGATGCCAAATACAGGAACACATACAACATTGCTGATCGTCTTACTGGGAATTTCCTGTATGACTGTTGCATTAATCCGTCAGACAAAACGAGGGAAAAAGGAGAAGAAAGATGAGAAAAGCGAAAAATTGTAATAAAAAACGAGCAGCCATAGTATTAACAGGAACACTTGCTTTAACAGGTGTAGTCAGTGCCATACCAATGCCGATGCTTGGAAATCCGTTGGCTGCAGCTGTTTATGCGGCTGATGCTACCAATTATAGTACGGTAAAAGGTATTGCTACAATGGGAAGTGGTCAGGCACATATCGATATTACAGGAAATGAAGGACAGACACTTATAGGAAAGCAGTTCAATGTGTATAAACTGTTCAATGCTGAAAATGCAAAAGGCGGAGAGTCCATTAACTATACATTTAATCCGGTTTATGAGCAGGCTTTAAAAAATGTAGTGTCAAAGGCACTGACAAAGGCAGGAACAACGGTCACAGCTGCAAATGTCACGGAATATCAGGTGATCGACTACATCCAGTCTTTAAATAATTACCCAGTTGAAGGAGCTACTACAGAGCAGAAACTGGAAAGCCGTTACAGTGCATTTCGTTATTTCATTGAAGAGTTGAGAGATGAGATGACAAAATTAAATGAAGTACCAGAAGTAGTCAACGTAAAAAATGTTCGTTCTGATAATTCTATTCGCCTGGACGGACTTGAATATGGTTACTATGTCATTGATGAAGTGTCCAACGTAGAAGGAACACATTCCGCAAGCTCTCTTTGTATGGTAAATACTGCAAATCCTGCAGCACAGGTTATGATCAAGTCAGATTATCCAAGTATCACAAAGAAGATCCAGGAAGATGATTCAGATGCAAATATCAAAGATGCAGACAGATGGAATGATATTGGAGATTATGAGATCGGACAGACAGTACCATACAAATATACATCAAATGTTCCGGATATTAATGGATATGATACTTATTACTATGCATGGCATGATGTAATGGATGATGCGCTGACATTCAATGCAAAGAGTGTAAAAATTGAAATTTCCGGAACAGTAGACGGAAAAGCCAAAACTTATACGTTGAATAATGATGAGTTTACTGTGACAGAGAAGCCGGACAATGGCGATACTTTTATGATCGCAGTCGCTGACCTCAAGGCAATTGTGGATCGTGAATTTGATGAAGTCGACAACCGGAAAGAGAATACCTACGGACAGACTGTAACACTTACATATAATGCAACACTGAATGATAAAGCTGCAGAAAAAACAGGACGTCCAGGATTTGAAAATGATGTCCGCCTTGAGTTCTCCAATGACGCTGATTCAACAGGAGAAGGAAAGACTGGATATACACCATGGGATACTGTTGTATGCTTCACCTACAGATTAAATCCAATCAAAACGAACGATCATGACAAGGTGCTGGATGGAGCAAAATTCCGTTTGTACTCAGATGCGGATTGCAAGAATGAAGTATATGTAAAAGAAGGACAGGATGGATATATTGTCATCAACCGTGATTCCATTGGCGGTACAGACCACACAGGTGGCACAAAGCCAGATACAGCGGTAGAAATGGTATCCGATGCAAATGGTAAATTCAATATTTACGGACTTGACAGCGGAACATATTATCTGAAAGAGACAGATGCACCAGACGGATATCGTTTATTAAAAGATCCAATCAAACTGGATCTGAAAGCTACGTTTACAACAGAGCGTGACAGCTATGTAAAGGGCGATGGTGCAACAGATAAGACGCTTACAGCATTTGATGCAAAAGCCAATATCAAAACCTTCTACAATGGTATCAGTAAGTCAGAGGACAAAACACTGGAAACAAGCGTAGAAGATGGTTCTGCAAACATCACGATCGTGAACCAGGTTGGAAAGAAACTTCCAATCACAGGTACATCTTCTGTAGTGATTATGCTTGGAGCAGGTGTTGTTCTTATGAGCGTTGCCATTGCAAAAGGACGTAAGAAAGACGAAGAGATCTAAGCAAAAAGGAAGGAGATTGCATGAGAAAAAAATGGAGTACGGGAGTCATATTCATCATTGGATTTGCACTCTGCTGTCTTCCAATTATCTGGAATGTGATCGAGCAGCGGCATCAATCAGATGCCGTTGCTACTTACCAAAACGCAGTAAGCAAAAAAGAAGATACAAAGCTTAAGGAGATCATGGACAATGCAGCCGCATACAATGACATGCTTTACCAGACAGGCGGTGCAGTTGTAGATAATTCTGATACTGATATCTTAAGTGACGAAAGCTATGAAAAGCAGCTGAACATATCCGGGAATGGAACAATGGGAAGTCTGGATATCCCAAAGATTAATGTGGAACTGCCGATCTATCATGGAACGGATGATACTGCACTGTCAAACGGAATCGGACACCTGCAGGGAACGAGCCTTCCTGTGGGCGGAGCAAATACCCATTGTGTTCTGACCGGACACAGAGGACTTCCAAGCTCCAAACTCTTGATCCGCTTGGATGAGATGGTGGAAGGAGATCTGTTCTTCTTAAGGATTGGAAATGAAACACTTGCATATAAGGTGAATAAGATACAGATCGTAGAGCCGGAAGATGTCTCCGGTCTGCAGATCGAAGCAGGAGAGGATCTGGTGACACTGGTTACGTGTACACCATATGGAATCAACACCCATCGGTTACTGGTGACCGGAAAGCGTGTGGAATATAAGAAGGCACAGCATGATGCAATCAAACAGGAACTTCCATCTGCGAGAGAACTTATCTTTTCCTCTTGCCATTTTTGTTTGCTGCGATAGCAATCGGATTGTATTTATGGAACAGAAGGGAGACATATGAAGATGGTAAGATATAAGCAGATACTGGCCGCAGCGTGTGTATTTGCAGCTCTTGGTGCATCAAATGTAGCTGCGGCAGAGACAACATTAAATGAGAATGATCTTGTGATCGATAAAACGGTCACGGTCATTGGAGATCAGGTGTTGCCGGACAGTGAGGAGCTTGCAAAGGTCGAAGAGGTAAGAACCGGAAGTATTGAGGTGGTGCTGACCGACGGAAAAGCAGGAACAGAAAAAAGTAACGTAAAGATTAGCTGTCAGAAAGTTGCAGATATTATGGATGGAGAATATGTACTGACAGATACTTATAAAAAGAGTGAAGTAGATTTAAATGCGATTGAGAATGCAAATGATCTAAAAACTGCGGCAGAAAAATTGCTTGCAACTGCAGGAGAAAGTACAAGTGCAGCACCGACAGATGCAGAGGGATTCGTAACATTTAAAAACTTAGAAGTAGGTGTATATCTGATTTTTGCACAGGATACAGAAACCTATGACACAGTAGAACCATCCTTGATCGCAGTACCGACCTGGAATGATTCAGAAGGTGAGATGCAGTATGATGTTATGATCGCACCAAAACATACGGAAAAGCCGGAAAAAGAAGACAATGTTGCACCGCAGACAAGTCTTCAGGAGAACACTTGGAAGTATGTTACAGCGGCAGGCATCTGCGTGTTTGGAGCATTGCTTTGTACGATTTTGTATAAAAGGAAACATTAAATGAGAGACAGAGTATACAGATTTCTGAGCGTGCTATTCCTTGGAATGGCAGTAGTATTTTGCATTCTTGCCTATCACGAACATAAACCATTTCTGGATGCAAAGATCAGTCATGAAGCAATCAAAAAAACGGCTGTAGTCCCGGAAAGTAATGAGGATGCATCAGATCCTATGAACAGGAGGATTGATTTTGAATTACTTAAGGAAGTCAATCCAGATATCATTGGATGGCTTTATATCCCACAGATCGGAGTGGATGAGCCTATCTTACATGGCAGAACAGATACAGAATATTTAAACAAAGGATTTGATGGAAAACGAAGTGTACTAGGTTCGGTATTTACCTTTGCTCATGTAAATGAAAACTTGTCAGATCCGCATATCTGTCTTTTCGGACATAACATGATGTCCGGACAGATCTTTGGAAAATTAGATGAACTTACAGTGGATGAAGACAAAGTACAAAGCATTTATATCTATACGCCAGAGCGAACCAAGGGACTTACAATCGTGTCTGTATATTCCTGTCACAAAAAGGATGCGGTATTCCAGGATGATTGGAAACCAGATCAAGAGGATGTACAGACCTTTACTTTAGCAACTTGTACCGGCTATTCAAGGACTCCGTATCGTTTGGCTGTCAATTGCAAAGTGACAAAAGAAAAACTCATCCTTTAAGGGAGGAAAACAGTGGGATGAAAAGAGTAATCATTACCATCCTGATCTTTTTATTTGGCATCGGCTGCGGCTTCGGTGCATTTTTTATGCTCAAAACGGGTGGAAATATGAAAAAAGAAGAACTAAAAAGTGTACAGCGGCTAGAAGTTCCTAAGACAGGAACAAAAGCAAGTAAAAAACAAAAGAAAAGGAAGAGCCAAAGAATAGCGAACAAGTGAAAGAAAAGGATGATGTACCGAATTTCGGTACACAAGAGGAGGAAACAAAAGCAGTAGAAGAAATCTTAAGTGGTCCTGCACCAAAAACCGGAGAAGAAAGCAGAATTTTAGTGTTTTCTGTTTTGCTTGGGATGTCTGTAACTGTGATGGGTGGAACTATTTATAGAATTAAAATAGGTAATTGCGAAACAAGTTCGCAATCCCGATAAAAAATGCGGTAAGAATCTATTAGAGGTGAAGTAAACCGTAGAAATACGTGTTTCAAGAAATGTGAGGTACAAAAATATGTATAGAGTTGAATGGTTAAATTTTGACGGAGAAATTAAGATAGCTAGAGGATTTAAAACAAGTGAAGATGCACATGAATTCATTAGAACGCATCATTTTGATTTAAATTCTGAGTTCCCTATGGTGTTCTATGATGGAGAATGAAGAAGGGAGCGAATGGAACATTATGATAAATGAAGCAAACCAGGATCCGTTGTACCGAGATTTGAATGAAATCTACCAAGAACGGGAGAAACTGTTTCAGCAAAGGGAACGGGATTATCTGGAACAGAAAAAAACATTAAATAACTTACTCGAATCGATCAAGCAGGAAAAAGAGACGTTGAACCAAAAAGGACAGGAACTGAAAAAACAACAAGAGGAACTGCATAAAGAGGAACAAAATCAGCAAACTTGGTATCAGCAGCTCTGTGAAGAAAAAAAACAGCTTGAACGAGACAAAGAAGAACTGAACAAAAAAGAAAAGGAGTTTGAGACAGCAAAGGATTCCATGGAAGTACGCTATCAGGTGCAGATTGAAAAAGCAAAAAACATGGAAATCCAGGCAAAACAGTCAAAGGAAACTTTTGAGCATAAGTTAGATATGCTAGGACTTGTTTTGGATGCAGATGGCAAGCCAGGAGGAGAAGCAACCAAGTTTTTTGAATCCTTACTTGGTGGAATGAATAAGTGGAATGAAGAGGAACTGCAGAGTCTTGAAGAAGAGAATAAAGCTTACGAAAACGAGAGCAGATATTTAAAAGAGGAACTCGAAGAGTTGAATAAAAAAAGTAAACAGCTTGAAGAGGAGAATAATCAGCTACAAAGTGAAAAGGAGCAACTTTCTGAGGAAGTTAAGAGAATTGAAGCAGAAAAGAATCGTTTGTTAACACTGATATCAAGTATCTCTCAAAGCAAAGAAGAGGAAGCTGTACCGAATTTCGGTACAAATGAGGAAGAAGAGGAAGACGTACCGAATTCCGATACAAAAGAAAAACCTTATGTTCCAACCTTTGGAAGAAAGCAGGAGTCCAATGAGTCAGAGCGAAAGAGTGCAGTATTTGAAGAGCTGACAGCATCCGTTTTAAACAGATATTTGAAAAAAAATGAACCAAAATATATTTCTGCTGAAATCAAACACTCCGAAGAGGGGGAACAGCTGCATGTTAATATCAATAACTTAGATTATGTGTTCCTGTTTTCAAGTCCGGCAGCGTTTGACATTTCAGCCCCAAAGAAGAAAAGCAGAGCATTAGATAAGCTGCTTGTTCGTTTAAATACACAGCATCCGGGAGTGAAGTTTTATTATGACGAACAGGAGCATCGGGTTTATGCATCCGGATATTTCAGCAATACCATGACTCCGGATTGTTTAATGGAAAAAGTCCATGAAGTAAGTGACTGTTTCCGTCAAAAGTAGAGGTGAGTAACGAGATGACAGCTTTACAATACATGGGAACAGGCATTCTTTTTGCATTAGTTGCCGGAATTTGTTTTGTGGGTGCGATCGTTTATTTCCTTCTTACAAAGCAGAAACACTATCTGTATACCGAACGATTGGGAAGAATGAAATTCCCGGAGCAGTTCTACAAAGATATGAAAGAACAATATGAAAAGACGGAAAACATTTCACAGACGCTAGATCTTCTGTTGGAGCAATATCCGAAAGGAAAAGTAGCAAAACGTTTACGTGCATCTAAGGATTATTTAAAGAACAGTCATTATAAGGATTATGAAACCGCATTGTATCGTTATCTGTCAGATAGTGATACAGCAAATGTGATCACAGAGCTTCTGTTAAAGGATTTACAAAAAATTATGCAGGATTCCATGTAAGCAGGAGAAAAATACTGGAGAGGAGAATAAAAATGAGAAGAAGTAATTGGAAAACAAAAGTAATAGTAGTAATCGCATTTATTTTAAGTATTGTATTAGGAGTTGTAGCAGCGATGTTTGCACCAGATGTATGGAAAGGTTTAGTAGGGTTTGGAACCTTTGCGGTTGTGCTGCTTGCATTAGTATTTATTTTCGTAAAAGTTTTACATATTGGGAGAGAGTAAGGATATGAGAAAGAAATTGATAAAACTGGATAGAAAAAAAATTGGTAACACTGATGACACTTTCTTTAATGATGTCTGCAGTATTTGTTTTGCAGTTAGGATTTCCGGTTCTTGCTGCAGAAACTGATGGAAATAAAGTAATCAAGACTGGTTTTAATACAATCTATGGGCTGATTGCATCAATCGTATCCTCCATCGGAAGTCTGTATCTGCTATGGGGTGTTTTTGAGTGGGCACAATCCATGAACTCTCAGGACGGTGGTGCACAGTCTATGGCATTTAAACGAATTGCAGGAGGTCTTGTTGCAGTTATCACACCACAGTTGATTCCAGTGATCACTTCAAGTGTAGGAGCATAAAAGGAGGAGAAGAAAGATGCCAGACTGGTTGCCGGATTTTCTAAATGGCAGTTTATTATACGGACCATTCTATCAGATTGCCAGTGCGATATGGAATACTGCCATGTCAGCATGTATGGGAATCATGACAAAGACACCGGAAGGATTTTCATCTGCTACATGGACTTATGTAAATAATGAATTGTATCCGTGGGCTTTGTCCATCGGAATTATGAGTCTGAACTTTTTTGTGATGATGGGATTTTTTAAAGCAGTTGGAAACTTCAAAGAAAATATGACAATTGAACTTATGATCGAAGCAATGATCAAGGTGGTTGTCTTAAACGTACTGTTGGTAAAAGGATTGGACGTGATCAAAAAGATTTTTGAAATGGCATCGGCAATGGCAGGAACGGCGGTCATGATTGAACCGCCGGCCTTCTTTACTGGTGATGTGGATGTCGGTTCTGTTATGTTTTTCTGGATCTATGGGTTGTTCTACTTCCTTGTAGCAATGGTCTGTGCATTTCTGATTCTGATTACGCTGTACAGCCGCTATATTAAGTTGTATCTTCTGGTTGTAACATTCCCACTTGCAATGCCTTCGATCACAGGAGGACGTGGAATCGAAGGAACAGCCTATGCATGGATGAAAAGCTTTCTATCCAATACGTTTGAAATTGTCGTTATAGCACTTGCCATTGCAATCGCAGGAAGAATCACTTCCGGTATCTCCATTTTTACATCTGATAGTGCCATTTTTAATGCGTTTGATGGATTTGCCCAGGCTCTTAATTCCATGATCTATATGATCCTGATGGCAGTTTCCGTAAAAGGAGCACCAACGTTTTTAAATAAAACATTCAATCTGTAATGAGGTGAACGTGCATGAAAATAGATTTAAATAAAGATTTTGAGGAACAATATAAAAATGAGTTATGGAAAGGTTTTACCGCAAGGGAATTAGGGTATGGTGTGGTTGCTCTGCTTGTTGCCGGAGGAATCGCATTTTCTGTGTGGAAGGCAACAGGCCTTGCAATCAATCTTTCTATTTATGCCGGAATCCCATTCATGGTTCCGATCATCTATCTAGCAATGGTGAAGCACCAGGGACATACCTGGATTGAATCATTAAAAAATATGTGGTTTTATATGCAGACCAAAGAACTGCCTTGTGAAATGGAAGAAAGAAATGTTTCACAGCACAGAATCTTTTCTATGGATACAAAATACATCAGGGAGTCAAAGAAAAAAAGAACTACAAGAAGAAGGAGGAAGAAATAAATGTCAATCTTTAACGGAAACAGCCTGTTTCTGTCAAAAAAAAGCAAAACAATGCCGGTAGTAAAAGTACCAAAGAATGTAAAACAATCTCTGCAGATTGACAGAGCCTTTGAGAATGGGATATTTAAGATCGAGCCAAAAGAAAAAATGGCGGTTTATGACAGATGCTATATCTTTGAAGATATCAATTACATCAACAAGAATATCGGAGAACAGAAAGATTTTCTAATGGATCTGATGTTCTGGTTAAACTCGATGGATGTGGAATTTAAAATTACATTAGCCAATGAATATCAGAGCATGGAAGAGTTTTTGGAGTCTATTCGTGCAGAAAAGAATAAAGCAGAGTATCCGGACATTGCAAAGGGAATCAGACAGTGGCAGGATGAAAGAATCAAGGAAACCAATCCGAATGTAACTACGCTGCGTTATCTGACCGTGACTACAAGAGCAGATAATGAAGCGAATGCAAGAGTGTATTTGAATGCGATTGAGACAACCATTATGGAAGCATTTGCCGGATGGGGAAGTCGTATTGAAAAGCTAAGCACCTTGGAACGTTTGGAATCACTGCAGAAACTGATTTGTCCGAATCATCCGGAGCAACAGGACTATATCAATCTCCCATCCGATAAAAAGAAACCTCAGAAAGACTGGAAGAATGATATCCTGCCACGAAGCATCAAACAGTATCCAAACTACATGGTCATGGGAGATTACCTATGTTACTGATTTATTCGGACACAGATATCGTCAGGCAAATTGATACCGACAAGTTTATCCATTCCATGTCGAATGTTTCTTATCCACTTTTCTTACACTGGATTATGCTCCGGTTGAGACAGACCTGGTAAACGATAAGCTGATCAATGCACAGGTCAATAATGAAAGAGCAATCACCGAAGAGATTGAACAGAAGCGAAATGCAGGTATTCCGGCCATTAATGCATCCTATCCAAGAGAGAAGAAAAAGAATGAGATCGAGTCCTATATCGATCAGCTAGATGAAAATGATGAAAAGGGATTCTTTCTAAATTTGTTGGTTGTAATCACTGCTCATGATGAAGAAGAATTAGCAGAACGCATGAAAGAAATGCAGGCAATCGGAAAACGGGAAGGTGTAGTTCTGGAAACCTGCGATTATATACAGCTAAGAGCATGGAATACAGCACTTCCGATTGGTGGCAGACAAGTAGATTATATGCGTTTCTTCTTAACCTCTTCCCTTGTGGCATTCCAGCCTTTCTTTGCACAGGATGTCATTGAGCCGGGTGGACAGATGATGGGCCTGAACCGTACTACAAAGCACTTTATCGTAGGAAATAGAAAAAAACTGCCAAACCCTCATGGAATTATCGTTGGATTCTCCGGTTCTGGAAAATCAATGCTTATCAAGCTCACAGAGCTGTCTCAGACATTGCTTGCGACAGATGATGATATTATGATAATCGACCCACAAAACGAATTCCGGGATATTGTAGAGAACGATAAAGGAAGTTATTTTGATCTGACACCAAAAAGCGGCATTTTCCTAAATGGGTTTGAAGTATCAGAGAAGTGTTTACCTCTTCGGTCGCAGTGCAGGAAAAAAATTTATCGCACAACAGAACGGAATATGCCAAGAACCTTGTGTGCAGCTGCAATGAAAAACATCAATGTCACACAGGAGCAGATGCTCAATCATCAGCCGATGTACGGAACGCATGTTTAAGGAAGTGTTTGAACAGAAAAAATTGAAGAAACAACCGACACTTTTGTGGCTGCGAGAGGAAATTTATAAAGAATTGCAACGAGTTGATAATGAGCATGACGAAGCTCTGATCCGTGTGATCTACAACAGTCTGGAAGAATATACCATTGGTAGCTGTGATATGCTGGCTCATCCATCCAATGTAAGTCTGAATCGTCGTATGATCGGCTTTGGAATGTCCAATGTGCCGTTGAATAATTGGGAGGCAGTTATGGTCACGATCCTGCATTATCTGTCCGTTCGTATGGATTACAATAAGAGGTTCCAGAAAGCAACGCATCTTGTGATCGATGAGACACAGGTAGTATCTAAGAAACCAGGAAGTGCAAGACAGCTTAATAATGCGGTCATTACGTTCCGTAAGTTTGGCGGAATCGTTACAATGGCCATGCAGAATGTAACGGCAGCCTTGTCTAATCAGACACTGATCGAACTGTTTCAGAACTGTTCCTACAAAGCTTTTCTCGATCAGGGTGGTGTAGACGCACAGAGTCTTGCTGCTATCCAGGAATTTAGTGCAAAGGAATTTAAAGCATTATCCTCCGGAAATGTCGGAGAGGGTGTTATGGTGTGGAATAAAAAGGTTGTGATGTTTGATGCACTGATTAGCAAGGAGAACGTACTGTATAAGAATTACAGCACCAATTTCCATGAAAAAGCGAAGGAACAAAAACGGTTATCTTTTGAAGAAGAGGTTGTACCGAAATTCGGTACAACAGAAAAAACAGAATCACGTTCTGTGTTGAGTGAAAAAGAAGAAGAATTGATTCTTGAGGTTTCCTGTATTATGGATATCACGGTGACAGATGTGGAACGTTTGTTTAATAAAGATACAAAAACTTGTCTTGGATATCTGAAATTATTAGAGGAGAAAGGAAAAACTCAGAGAAGTAGACGGCAGATACAGAAGGGTTGGATAGGATGCGGATTAATGCAAAAGACGAAAAAACATTTAAAGCAACAGCACTTGCCTTAAATGCTGCAAAGCAGTCAGTTAATACTTCCAAGCAGCATATGACAGCCTTGAGCATGGGGAATGAACCAGACCGTCAGGAAGAACAATCAGCTCACGTGGACCCGACAAGGTTTTTAGACGGAAGAGAGATTCATAAATGGAATCAGTTACCGCAATCATTAAAGAAAAGATATATAGCTGAAGGAATAAAAGAAGCTAAAGCAAGTTCAAAAGCAAGAAGCGGAATTTTAAAAGACAGCTATGATTTCACAGAAGAAATTGAAAAAAAAAGTAGCAAATGTTTACACAGCAGATCTTTATCGTATAGAAGAAACTACAGGGGTAAATGAATATCAAACAACTGGATACAATCCGCTGAAGCGATTCCAAAATCGTTGGAATCACAGAGAGAAAAACAAAAAGCTATCATCAGAAAATGAAATACAAGGAGTCACGGACAAGAGAAGTGCAGCTGCAGGACAAGAATCAATCCGAAAAGGAGAAAGGTATATTTCCAAAGAGCAGGAGCAGATAAAACTACAAATAAAAGCAGGAATCAATAAAGAGAATGTTGCGGGAAAAGCGGTAGCTGATTCTGCAACAGCAACAAGTACAGCAGCTTCCGGTGCAGCTACAGCAGGAGGAAGTCTGGTTGTCACGGCAGGAAAAAAGCAGCTGATAAGTTCAAAGATTATATGCAGGAACGCTCCATGGCAAGTGAACAGGCAATTAGAAATGTAGAATCCAAAATGACAGAGATCAAGAATGCAAATCATGAAATGGATTCCTTGCCATCCTCTTTGAAATATATTGGTGCGGCAGTTGGTGCGGTATTACTATCCGTACTTGCCGTTGTGGTTCAGGCAATATTTTCATTCCTTGCAGTTATAATTGGAGTGATCATTGCAATCTTAGTTCCAATCATTGTAGTGGTAACAATCATTTCAACGCTTATAGGAATTATAGCTTCCCTGATGTCTTCGACTCCTGTGATAGCAGGAGGTGGAGAAAGAATTGTACAGATCGCTTTGCAGGAAGAAAATAATCCAAGTGGAGCAAAGTACTGGCGATATGTTATGGGAAGCCAATTTGTTAATGGTGATGTGACTCCTTGGTGTGCGTGCTTCGTGTCCTGGTGTGCAAACGAAGCAGGACTGATTGATTCAGGAATTGTACCCAAAGCTGCAGCGGTTCGAGCTTATCATCGGTATTATGCAGACAAAGGGCGATTCCATTATGCATCGGAAGGATATACTCCCCAGCCGGGAGACTTTATTGTATTTGGTCAGGACACACATATTGGAATTGTGCAGTATGTAGAAAATGGAAGAGTCGTTACGATCGAAGGGAACACTTCGGATGCAGTACATTCAAGAAGCTATGCATTGAATAGTTCGTATGTTACGGGCTATTGTAATCCGGAATATCCGGCAGGAACTACAATCGAGATTCCGGAAGGAATGGGAACAACTCACACTTATATGGGATGGAGAACAATTACAAGTCGGACAAGTCTACAGTATCAGCTAAGAGAACAAAGTGGAGAACATTATGACAGTGAAGGATTTGGAATCATCGATGGAAGATATGTGATCGCCTGTACAACTTTATATGGACAGGTTGGAGATTATGTAGATTTTTACCGGGAAAATGGAGATGTCTTGCATTGTGTGATCGGAGATATCAAGAATCAAAATGATCTGGGATGTAACCAGTATGGACATCAGAATGGGGAGCGTGTGGTTGAGTTTATTGTTCAATATAGTACGTGGTATCCGTCTCATGCGAATCCAGGAACTCCGAGCTGCAAACCAGAATGGAACTCAAGAGTTGTCAGGGCGGTGAAACCTTGGCTATAACTATTTTCATTAAAGAAATGGTGAGAGAAAGATGAAGAAAAGAATTTTAATCAGTGTTCTTTTACTAGCTTTTCTGTTTGGAAATTTTGTTTGGTAGGTATTTTTCTGCTTAGAAAAAATGCGAATGAAAAAGAAAAAATAAAATCTGAAGAACAGACAGTTGAGCTTGAGAAGAAGACAGAAAAAAAAGAAGAACAGCGGAAGATGGACTTTGTAAATGTCAATTTATTAGAGCCTTATTTTTCTGCTGAAGAAATCAAAAGCATGGAACAGCAAGCAGAAAAGTTGTTAAAGCAGGATGAATTGTTTGCTTCTGTCACTACGCTTATTTGTACCGATGCAATTTATGAAACACAAAATCAGATCCGCTTCTATTTTACATTGGGTGATGGAAGTGCTTTGTTTGCGTCCTATAAAAAAGAAGACAATAGCTTTTTCTTCTGGACAGAAAAGAAGGAAGATTCTGAACAGGCGATCGCAGAATGGTTGAAACAAAAAGAAGCAGATACAAAGGCTGTCGATACAAGTTCCTGGGAGGAATCGCAGGAACTTCCAATCAAATGGAATGAAAAAGGACAGGAAAATATCCCGGTAGTTTTATCCGGAAAAGAAAATCTGCAGGGAAAAATTCCAGAAGAAGACTTGAATTATTTGGAAACAAAGTTGCAAAAATTTCTAGAAGAGAACAATGAGTTGAGAAGAGAACTTTCAATTTCGGCAGACAAAATCATCCAAACAGATCAGGAGGTAACATTT
>ENA-OQDL01000716-OQDL01000716.1-human-gut-metagenome-genome-assembly--contig:-NODE-716-length-19745-cov-3.915945_pt1 | contig 19745 bp, 21 predicted proteins | sample MGYA00242782_ERZ504609 | MGnify/ENA primary metagenome ERZ504609 (study PRJEB26092, sample SAMD00036320) | human gut metagenome | host: Homo sapiens | study: EMG produced TPA metagenomics assembly of... | reverse complement strand
GGCATGGACCTCCGCTGGCCGTGATGATCACGATTCCTGAGCCCTGGGAAAACAACAAGAACATCAGCCAGAAAAAGCGCGAGTTTTTACCAGTATTACGCCACCATGCTGGAGCCTTGGGACGGCCCTGCCGCCATTCTCTTCTCGGACGGCGACGTGGCTGGGTGCCGTGCTGGACCGCAATGGCCTGCGACCCAGCCGCTATTACATCACCAAGGACGGCCGGATGATCCTTTCCTCCGAGGTGGGCGTGCTGCCCTGCGACCCCGAGAACATCCTGGTCAAAGACCGTCTCCGCCCCGGCAAGATGCTGCTGGTGAATACCATCAAGGGCGAAGTGGTGGACGATGAGAAGCCTGAAAGAATACTACGCCAGCCGCGAGCCCTACGGTGAGTGGATCGATCGCAACCTGGTGGAGCTGAAAAACCTCAAGATCCCCAACACCAAAGTCCCCAGCTACACCGGCGAGGAGCTGACCCGCCTGCAGAAAGTGTTCGGCTACCAAGTATGAGGAGATCAACTCCCTCATCCTGCCCATGGCCCGGCTGGGTGCCGAGCCCTCGGGCGCCATGGGCACGGATACCCCGCTGGCTGTCCTGAGCGAGCAGCACCCGCCGCTGTTCAACTACTTCAAGCAGCGGTTTGCCCAGGTGACCAACCCTCCCATTGACGCGATCCGCGAAAAAGTGGTCACTTCCACCAGCGTCTATGTGGGCACCCACGGCAACCTGCTGGAGGACAAGCCTGAAAACTGCAAGGTGCTGAAAGTCCACAACCCCATTCTGACTTCCACCGACCTGCTCAAGATCAAGTACATGAACGTGCCTGGCTTCAAAGTGGCCACGGTGTCCATCAACTACTACAAGAACACCAGCCTGGAAAAGGCCATTGACCGGGTCTTCCTGGAAGTGGACCGCGCCTACAAGGATGGTGCCAATATCATCATCCTCTCGGATCGCGACATTGATGAGTACCATGTGGCCATCCCCAGCCTGCTGGCGGTCTCGGCCGTGTCTCAGTACCTCATCCGCACCAAGAAGAGCACGGCACTGGCTCTGATCCTCGAGAGCGCCGAGCCCACGAGGTGCACCATTTGCCACCCTTGCTCGGTTAGTCGGTGCCTGCGGCCGCTCAAACCCCCTACCTGGCCCACGAGACCATCGGCCAGCTCATCGACGAGGGCCTGCTGGACAAAGACTACTACGCTGCCGTGGACGACTACGACAAGGCCATCCTGAACGGCATCGTCAAGATCGCCTCCAAGATGGGCATTTCCACCATCCAGAGCTACCAGAGCAGCCAGATCTTTGAGGCAGTGGGCATCTCGAAAGAGGTCATCGACAAATACTTCACCGGCACGGTGAGCCGTGTGGGCGGCATCGAGCTGGAAGACATTCAGGCCGATGTGGAGGCCCAGCACAACGCCGCGTTCGACCCGCTGGGCCTGGACATCAACATGGAGCTGGAGGACGGCGGTGCCCACAAGTTCCGCAGCGGAAAAGAAGAGCACCTGTTCAACCCCCAGACCATCCACCTGTTAATAGAGTTCCTGATCCGCAGGCGGGTTGACGGGGTTATTAATATGCCGGTCGATGAAGAAGGAAATCATCTGAAGAAATTTCAGAGGACAGGAAACCGAAATCCGTTCTGATTGACCGTAAGATACAGGGAATTTCCTGTGACAGTGTGTTGGTGGACAATAAAAAAGCTGCGGAGGATGCAGTACGACAGTTTATAGAAAGAGGCCATCGCTATATCGGGATCATCGGTGGACCGAAGGGGATTTTTACTGCACAGGAACGTATGGCCGGATATTACAGAGCATTGGAAAAGGCCGGAATTCCGGTCAGAGAGTCCCTGATCTGTCATGGAGATTATACGATTCAGGGCGGTGTACGGAGTCTGGAGGAACTGGTGCAGAAAAATCCGGATATGACAGCGGTGTTTGTGACCAACTACGAAATGACAATGGGGGCCATGATCGGAGTAAATGAACTTGGAATACAGATACCGGAACAGCTTTCTGTGATTGGTTTTGACAATCTGCAGTTTGCGAGGGCATGTAACCCAAAGCTGACGATCGTATCACAGCCAACGGATGGAATTGCCAGAGAAGTGGCAAGAATCATGCTGGAACATCTGGAAAATGGCAAAAAAGAATCAGAAGAGTTTTTTACAGAAAAACTGCAGACAGAAATCATAGAAGGCAAGTCTGTAAATACTTTAAAATGATACAGAGAGAACAGATCGGAGTGTCAGCTGAAGAGAAGAAAATTCGGATATTTCGGAAATGGGAGCAGCAAAATGAAAAAATCATATTTACTTGGAATTGACATCGGAACAAGTGCCTGTAAGGTTGCTGTATTTGACAGAGAAGGCAGAGTCCTTGCAGCAGCAAATGGTGCTTATCCGGTATATTATCCTCACCGCGCTCCCCTACATCCTCACCTTCCGAAGCAACGACGCTGCGACCCACCGTGTAGGCCACCGTGCCGTCCTTCAGCCGGGTCTTCACCGCATGCATCTCATCAAGATCGCGGCTCAGGGTCGCCTGAGTCACCGCAATACCCTCGTCGATAAGGATTTTGGACAGCTGTGATTGCGAGGTGATGATATGCGTGGCGAGCGCCTGTTCTATGGCACTCAGCCGCGCCGCCCTGCTGGCAGGGCGCTGCAGGGACGGACCGGTTTCACTCATGCGAGCAGGCTTTCGTCTCCACGGGCCTTGCCGGTCAACCAAGTCAGCAACGCTTTCTGTGCGTGCAGACGGTTCTCGGCCTCGTCCCACACCACGGACTGCGGGCCGTCGATCACTTCAGCGGTGACTTCCTTGCCGCGGTAGGCGGGCAGACAGTGCTGGAAGAGCGCATCCGGCTTGGCCAATGCCATAAGTTCGGTGTTGACCTGGTAATCCCAGAACGGCTTGGAACGGATGGCGTATTCGGCTTCCTCGCCCATGGAGACCCAGGTGTCGGTGAACACGCAATCGGCGTCCTTCACCGCTTCCTTGGCATCGGTGGTGACCAGGATGGAGCCGCCGGTCTCGGCCGCGATGCGCTTGGCGTCGGCCACGATGTCCGGGCGGGGCAGGTAGCCGTAGGGGCCGGCCACGCGCACGTCCATGCCGGCCACGGCACCGCCGAGCAGGTAGGAGTTGGCCATGTTGTTGGCCGCGTCACCGAGGTAGGCGATGGTCTGGTTCTTCAGGTTGTCGACGCCGCCTCGGTGCTCGGCGATGGTCTGGAAGTCGGCGAGAATCTGGCAGGGATGGAAGTCATCGGTCAGGGCGTTGACCACCGGATGGGTGGAGTACTTGGCCATTTCTTCGACGCGGCCCTGGCCGAAGGTGCGCCACACCACACCGTAAGCCATGCGGTTGAGCACACGAGCGGTATCGGCCACGGGCTCGCCACGGCCCAGCTGGGAGCCGGACTTGTCGATGACCAGCGGGTAGCCGCCAAGCTCGGCAACGCCGATGGAGAAGCTGGAACGGGTGCGGGTGGAGGGCTTGTCGAACAGTACGGCGACGGCCTGCGGACCGGCGAACGGCTGCTTGTAGAAGCGGTCGTGGTGGAACTTGATGGCAAGTTCGAGCACCTGCTTCTGTTCCTCATGGTTGAGGTCGTCGTCACGCAGCATGTGGCGAAGTTCTGGGGTCATGATGATCTCCTTGGATCGGTGGGTCGGCAGTGACGGAGAGAAATCAGTCGTCGGGCAGGTCCGTAGGCACATCCTTGAGGATGGCAAGTGCCTGGTCCACGTCTTGTGCGGTTACAATCAGCGGCGGTGCGAAACGCAGCGCATTGGGAGCCACCGCGTTGACGATGAGCCCGTGTTCGAGGCAGTAGTTCATCACCGCGTGGGAGCAGGGATGCTTGAGCTCGACGGCGTCCAGCAAACCACGGCCGCGTACGGAAACGAACAGCGGATTACCGGTGGCCATAATGCCATCGCGTAGCTGTTCGCCGCGAGCTTCGGCGTTGGCCACCAGATTCTCGTCTTCAATCACGTCAAGAGTGGCGAGTCCCGCAGCCGCACCCAGCGGATTGCCGGCAAAGGTGGAGCCGTGGGAACCAGGAGTGAACAGAGCCGCAAGTTTCTCGCCAAAAGCGATCATACCGCCCATCGGGAATCCGCCTGCCACACCCTTGGCGAAAGTCACCATATCCGGCGTCACGCCGCCGGACAGATCGTCACGCTGGAATGCGAACCACTTGCCGGTACGTCCGATACCGGTCTGTACTTCATCGATGATAAGCAGCGCGTGGTTGATATCGCACAGTTCGCGCACGAACTTGACGTAATCGGCGCCCAACGGCTGCACGCCGGCTTCGCCCTGGATAAGTTCCAGAATCACAGCAGCCACCGGACCCTTGCCATAGCGACCGAGACCGGTCTGTGCAAAAGCGTCGTGCAGGGCGACCTTGTCGCCGGCGCGTACGAATTCGATGTTCGGCACCAGCGGATCATACGGCTTGCGGATACCGGGTTTCCATGTGGCGGACAGCGCACCCATCGTACGGCCATGGAAGCCGTGAGTCATTGCGAGAATGCGTGCGGGCTTGCCGCCGATGGAAGGCAGGGCACCAGGCAAGGTGCGGCCATACAGCTTGGCGAGCTTGAGGGCAGCTTCATTGCCTTCAGCACCGGAGTTGCCGAAGTAGACTTTGGAGCCTTCAGGTGCACCAGCCAGCTTGACCAGTTTTGATGCCAATTCAATTTGCGGCTCGGACGCAAAATAGTTGCTGATATGAGCCACCTTGGCAGCCTGATCGGCAACCGCCTTGACCCACTTGGGGTGGGCGTATCCGAGGGAATTGACGGCGATGCCTGCCAGGAAATCGAGGTATTCGTTACCGTCAACATCCCAGATGTGGGCACCTTGGCCGTGATCCATGACGCGCAGCGGCGTACCGAACACATTCATGTGGACCTGAGAGTACTCTCCCAGCCACTTGCTGTCTTCCGTACCTAGTTTTTCCTCATGCTCAGTAGCCATAAGAGCTCCTCATTTCCAGTCCTTCATCAGGCATAACCATGGTACCGATGCCTGCGGAGGTGAATATCTCGTTCAAAATCGAATGCGGCTTGCGCCCATCGATGATATGGGCTTGGGGCACGCCACCGTCGATGGCCCTGACACAGGCCTCCATCTTGGGTCGCATACCGGATTCCAGGTCCGGCAGCATATCGCGCAGGGTTTCCACACCAATCCGGCCAATCAGAGAATTCTTGTCCGGCCAATCGGCGTACAGACCATCCACATCGGTCAAGATAACGAGCTTGTGTGCGCCCACAGCGGCAGCCAAAGCGGCGGCAGCGGAATCGGCGTTCACGTTGAGCACTTCAGTGGCATCTTCTTCGTTCGGAGCCACGGAAGAGACGACCGGGATACGACCGGCGGCCACCAGATCCTCGACTGCCGAAGCATCGACGGAAACCACGTCGCCGACCAGGCCGATATCGGTGGACTTGCCATCGATGATGGGCCTGCGCTGCATGGCCGAGAACAGGCCGCCGTCTTCACCGGACAGACCTACGGCCAGCGGGCCGTGCGCGTTGATCAGGCCTACCAGTTCGCGTGAAACCTTGCCGGTCAGAACCATGCGCACCACATCCATGGCCTCGGGGGTGGTGACCCTCAGGCCGCCCTTGAATTCGGATTTGATGCCGAGGGCCTTGAGCATGTGGGAAATCTGCGGGCCGCCGCCGTGCACGACAATCGGGTGCAGACCCACCTGACGCAGAAAGACCATGTCTTCGGCGAAACACTGCTTCAGATGGTCATCGACCATGGCATTGCCGCCGTATTTGACGACGATACGCTGGCCGGCGAACTCCTCCAGCCATGGCAGCGCTTCAATAAGCACTTCTGCCTTCTGATCGGCGCGCAAATCGGTGTGCACGTCGAAATGGAACCCAGGTCCCTTCAATTCTGTAGACAATTTTTCTCTTTTCTGCGACGCCGGCGACGCTATCGCTGCCGGCTGCTACAAACAGCCCACTGGGCTGTTTGCGTTATATGCGACGCCGGCGACGCTTTCGCTGCCGGCTGCTACAAACAGCCCACTGGGCTGTTTGTCAGCTTTCGTAGTCGGCGTTGATGTGGACGTATTCGTGGGTGAGATCGTCGGTCCAGACGGTGGCCTGCGCACTCGAGCCGGTGTTCAGGTCGATGTCAATGTGGACTTCGCGCGGAGTCATGTCGACCTCGCTACGGTCGCGGCCGGCACCGCCGTTCTCGCAGATGCGCACGCCGTTGACGTCCACGGTCACCTTGTTCGAATCGTAAGGCGCGACTTCAGGCGGCACAGTGCCCAAGGAGCTGACGATGCGACCCCAGTTCGGATCGTTGCCGGAGATGGCGCACTTGAGCAGGTTCGAGGCGGCGACGGCACGACCACAGGCAAGTGCCGCGTCTTCGCTGGTGGCACCGGTGACGGTGATACGGATGTCGTGGGAGGCACCTTCGCCGTCGCCGATGATCTGGCGGGACAGGGATGCGCAGGCCTCACGCACCAGCTTGTTGAATTCGTCCTTGTCCGGTTCGATGCCAGAGGCACCGGAGGCGAGCAGCAGGACCGTGTCGTTGGTGGACATGCAGCCGTCCACGTCGATGCGGTTGAACGAGTGTTCGGCAGCCACAGCGAGTGCGGCCTGCATCTGACCGGCGGAGACAACCGCATCGGTGGTGATGACGCACAGCATGGTGGCCAGCTGCGGGGCGATCATGCCGGAACCCTTGACCATGCCACCGATACGGAAGCCGTTGGAGCCGGTCAGTTCGACCGTCTCGGCTTGGTGTCGGTGGTCATGATGGCCGTGGGAGGCGTCGGCACCGGCTTCGGCGGTGGCGGCCAAGAGCCTCATGGGCACTCTTGGCACCAGCCAGCACGTTGTCCAACGGCAGCAGTTCACCGATGAGACCGGTGGAGCAGACAGCCACATCATTCGGTTCGGCGCCGATGAGACCGGCGACCGTTTCCGCGGTGGCGACGGACTGGGCGTAACCGGCCTCGCCGGTGCAGGCGTTGGCACCGCCGGAGTTCAGAATCACGGCCTTGACGTGACCGTCGGCGACGACCTTACGGCTCCACTGCACCGGGGCGGCACAGAAACGGTTCGAGGTGAACACGCCTGCAGCCGCGTCGAGCGGGCCGTTGTTGACCACGAGGGCCAAGTCCTTCTTGCCTTCGACGGATGAAATACCAGCCGCCACGCCGGCGGCGGAGAAACCTTGTGCAAATGTAACGCTCACGGTGCTACTCCGATCTTGGTCAGGCCCGCGTCTTCCGGCAGGCCTAGTGCGATGTTCAGTGATTGGACCGCTTGTCCGGCGGTACCACGATTGAGGTTGTCGATGGCGGCAAAAGCGTAGATGCGGCCGGCCTTGCGGTCGGTGACGACCTGCAGGTGGGCTGCGTTGGAGCCGATGATGTTGCCGGTGGCGGGCAGTGTGCCCTCGGGCAGCAGCACCATGAAGTCCTGACCTTCATAGGCCTTGGACCATACGGCGCGAATCTCCTCATCGCTCAGTGCCTTGGCTTTGTCCGTCATGCGGGCGGACACGGTGGCGAGGATACCTCGGGACATGGGGGCGAGAATCGGTGTGAAGCCGAGCGTGAATTCGCTGGCTTCGGCCGCGCTCTTGCCGGCCGCGTGGGCGAAGTTCTGCAGGATTTCGGGAATGTGGCGGTGCTTGCCGCCCACCGAATACGGCAGGGCGGATTGCAGGGCCTCGGCGGCAAGCAGGTTGGTGCGCTTGAGATTCTTGCCGGCACCCGAGTATCCGACGACCAGATCGGCCACGATATCCTGCGATTCAACCAGTCCTTCGGCGATGCCGGGCTGGAGGGCCAGCGTGGTGGCGGTGACGTTGCAGCCAGGACCTGCGATGCGCTTGGTACCAGGAAGCGCCGCACGCTGGCGGGTGTAGGAGCCGTCCGCGGCTTTGCCGGTGATGAGCTCGGGCATGCCGTAGGTCCAATGCTCATAGAAATCGCCGCCGTAGAACTCATCCCAAGCGGCCTGTTCTTCGAGGCGATGGTCGGCGCCCAAATCCACAACCACGGCATTCGGATCGAGCTGCGAGGCGAGCTTGCCCGAAGCACCGTGCGGCAGTGCGAGGATGATAACGTCATGCCCGTTCAGCACTTCGGGCGTGGTATCTTCAACGACCAGATTGGCCAGTTGGGGAACATGCGGCATGTGCTTGGCCATCGACTCCCCCACTGAGGAATGGCCTGCCACGCAGGTGATGTCGAAGTCGGGGTGCGCAGCCAGAATGCGTAACGCTTCACCGCCGGCATAGCCCGTGGCACCGGCCACGGCCACTGTATATTTCGCCATACTCATCTCTTTTCACTGATGTGTCTTCGGACGAGTATACGCGATTATGCAGACTATTGCATATTTATGCAGTGGGTGTGTTGGTATGTGAACACTACTTATGCGGAGATGGAGTCGGAGGAGGAGCCGGTGCCGCCGGTGAGTTGCTGGAGGGCTTCCTGGTAGAGGCCCATGGCGTCATAGCCATTGAAGGCCATCCAGATGACGGCGATGGTGTACAGCACGTTGATTACCACGGCGGCCACGGCCAAACCGAAGCCCTTCATATGGAAAGTGCGCGTGCGCCACATTGCCACCGCGCCCATCAGTGCCGAGAGCACTGGCACCGGGAAGAACAGGGCGAGAATAAAGGAGATGATCGCATACGAATCCCAGTGCCCGTAGAGCGGGTTCTGGTTTGGATCGTTCAGGTCGATGCCGTGGTAATAATGCGGCTGGTGAGGCTGACCGTTCGGCTGTTGACCATACGGCTGGCCCTGCATGCCCGGGTACCCGCCCGGATATGCGCCCGGACCGGACTGTTGGCCGCCTTGAGCATACGGCCAGCCGCCCGCCTGCTGATTGCCGGGCCACGCCGGCTGCTGACCATACGGCTGGCCAGCCTGCTGAGATTGTGCCGCGCCACCGTTGTCGCCAGCGGCTGCGGCGGAATCCTTCTTAGTATCCGGCTCGGGAGCGCCATAAATATACGGGTTGTAATTCGGCCCGTATTGGCCAGACATAGCACCATATTCAGGCTGCTGGTACTGCCCGTATTTCGGCTTGTCCTGCTCCGGTTGGCTCATGGCGCTCCTCGATTCGGATGATTGGTTGGGTCAGGCGCGCAGCTGGGCGCCGATTTCGGCGGCCTCAGCCACGATGGCCTTGCGGATGGCGTCGCTGTCTTCGGCGGACAGCGTCTTGCTCGGCGAACGGAACACCACCGCATAGGCCAGGGACTTCTTGCCCTCGCCCACCTGTTCGCCAGTGAACACGTCGAACAGTTCGATGGATTCGAGGTTCGCGCCGGCGGCCTTGCGAATCACGTTCTCAAGCTGGCCTGCGGTCACGGTCTCGTCCACGGTGAAGGCCAAATCCTGCTTGACCGGCGGGAACGTGGAGATCGGTTTGGCCTGGACGGGCTTGCCGGTCAGCGTGGCGAACAGCGCAGTGAGGTTCAGCTCGAAGGCCGCGGAATGGGCCGGGAAGCCGAGCGCCTCGTTGACGCGCGGATGCAGTTCACCAACCCAGCCGGTGAAGACGTCGCCCACCATGACGCGGGCGGCGCGGCCGGGGTGCCATTGGACGGGCACATCGTCGGCGGCGGGCTGGTCGAGTTCGACTGCGGCACCGATACGGCCGGCGATGCGGCGCACGGCCTCGACGGCGTCGGACCAGTCGACCGGGCGCTTGCCGCCCATCCAGCCGTCGTCCTCGGCCAGACCGGTCAGGATGCCGGCCACATGGTCGGGCTGTTCGGGCAGACCGGCGTCAAGCGCGGCGAGCTGTTCGTCGGTGGGGCGCACGCCGCCGGGCAGTGCCGGGATGGCGGGCGCGTTCGGATCCCACAGGTAGACGTGGCCGAGCTCGTACAGGGACACGTTTTCGATGCCGCGGCGGATGTTGCGCTGCACGGTGGTGGCCAGGGTCGGCAGAATCTCGCGACGCAGGTACGGACGGTCGCCGTAGAGCGGGTTGGCGATCTCGACGCTGACCTTCTTGGTGGCTTCCGGGTCGAAGCCGAAGGCCTTGTAATCGTCGTCACCCACGAACGGGTAGCTCAGCGATTCGACCATGCCGAACTCGGCGAGCTCGTCCGCCACGCGACGGCGACGCTGCTGGTCCGGGGTCAGGCCCACCAGACCCTCGACCGGTGCCGGCGGCACGGTGATCGGAATCTGGTCGTAGCCGACCAGTCGGGCGATCTCCTCGACCAGGTCGCACGGCTCGTTCAAGTCCGGACGCCAGCTCGGCGCGGTTACGGCGAACTCACCGTTGCCGCCACCGGCCACCGTGCAGCCAATGTCGGTCAGGATGTCGGAGATGCGGTTGATGTCCACGTCGAGGCCGGCTACGCGGGCCACTTCGGAGGCCTTGAAGTGGATGGCCTTGGCGCGCGGCGTGTTGTTCACGTCGTTCGGGTGTTCGCTGGGCTCGCCGTTGCCGTACTTGGCCATGAGCTCGGCGGCCATCTGGGTGGCGGCAGGCTGCAGCGCGGTGTCGACGCCACGTTCGAAGCGGCGGGAGGCCTCGGATGGAATCTTGTGGCGACGGGCCGAACGGGCGATGGTCACCTGATCGAAGTGCGCGGCCTCCAGAAGAATGTTCTTGGTGTCGGCGGTCACTTCGCCATACAGGCCGCCCATCACACCGGCAAGGCCGAGGATGCGCGAGCCGCGTTCGCCGTTCGGCGAATCGGTGATAAGCAGATCTTCGACGCTCAGGTCATGTTCCTTGCCGTCCAGAGTGGTGAGTTTCTCACCCTCGTTGGCGCGGCGCACGACAATCGGGCCTTCGAGCTTGTCGAGGTCGTAGGCGTGCATCGGCTGGCCGAGGTCAAGCATCACGTAGTTGGTCACGTCCACGGCCAAGGAGATGGAGCGCATGCCGGCGCGAATCAGGCGGCGGCGCATCCAGTTGGGCGTGTGGGCGTTGGGATTGAAGTCCTTGACGATACGCGCGTAGTAGCGGTCGCAACCGGGCACGCCGTGAATCGGATTGTTATCGTCGATTTCAACATCGATGTCCACCGGGGTGCCGGGCTGGTAGTCAGCAGGTTCCGGGGCCTTCTCGTTGAGTGCCACGGCCGGATCGGTGTAGGCGGCACCGGTGGAGTGGTGGTACTCGCGGGCCACGCCACGGTAGGACAGCGTGTAGCCACGGTCCGGGGTGATGTTGATCTCAAGCAGAGGCTGGTCGAGGTGCAGCAGGTGCATGGCATCCTGACCAGGCTTCAGAGCCTCGTATTCAGCCTCGGAGAAGCCGTACTGACGCAGCAGGATGATGCCGTTGTGGTTGTCGCCCAGACCCAGCTCACGTTCGGAGGCACACATGCCGTTGGAGATGTGGCCGTAGGTCTTGCGCGGTTCGATCTTGAAGTCGCCGGGCAGCACGGCACCGGGCAGGGTGACGACGACCTTTTCGCCGGCCTTCATGTTGGGCGCGCCGCAGATGATGCCGCGCGGCACCTTGTTGCCGTCTTCGTCGGTCTCGTTCCATTCGTCGCCGCAGTCCACGTGGCACCAGTTGATGGTCTTGCCGTTCTTCTGCGGTTCGGGGGTGGCGTCGACCACGTAGCCGACCACAATCGGGCCGGTCACCTGAGAGGAGTGAATCTCCTCTTCCTCAAGACCCACCTTGACAAGGTCCTTGGCGAGCTGTTCGTAGGTCAGGCCTTCGGGAACCTCGACATGGTCCTTGAGCCAATCGATATCGATCATAGGCATGGCTGAATCACTCCCCCATCACAAACTGTTCGGCGAAACGCACGTCACCTTCGACCAGGTCGTGCATGTCGTTGATGTCGCTGCGCAGCAGGAGCGTGCGCTCCATGCCGACGCCGAAGGCGAAACCGGTGTAGACGTCCGGGTCGATGCCGGCGGACTTCAGCACGTTCGGGTTCACCATGCCGCAGCCGCCCCACTCGAGCCAGCCGGGGCCGCCCTTCTTGTCGGGGAACCACAGGTCGAGTTCGGCGCTCGGCTCAGTGAACGGGAAGTAGCTCGGGCGCAGGCGCGTCTTGGCTTCAGGGCCGAACATGGCGACGGCGAGCTTGTCCAGCACGCCCTTCAGGTCGGCCATGGTCAGGTGCTTGTCGACGGCGAGGGCTTCGCACTGGTGGAACACCGGAGTATGGGTGGCGTCCAGCTCATCGGTGCGGAACACGCGGCCCGGGGACGCGATGTACAGCGGCACTCCACGGGTCAGGAGGGCACGGACCTGATCGGAGGAGGTCTGCGTACGCACCACCATGTTGGAGCCGACGAAACCGGCGGCGTCCTTGGCTTGATTGCCCTTGACGTAGAAGGTGTCCTGCATCTGGCGGGCCGGATGGTCCGGGCCGAAGTTCAGGGAGTCGAAGTTGTACCATTCGGCTTCGATTTCCGGACCGGAGGAGATCTGCCAGCCCATGGAGATGAAGAAGTCCTCGACGTCTTCCATCAGCTTGGGCAGCGGGTGACGGGCGCCCAGAGGCTTGCGGTTCACCGGCAGCGTCATGTCCACGGTTTCAGCGGCGAGTGCGGCCTTCTCGGCGGCTTCCTTGAGCTCGACCTCCTTGGGGCCATAGGCACGGCCGAAGTCGGCGCGCAGCTTGCCCATGAGCTTGCCGGCTTCCTTCTTCTGGTCGACGGGCAGGGAGCCAATGGCCTTGCTGGCCTTGGTCATCGCCGAATCGGCACCTGCGTACGTTGTCTTGATGGCCTTGAGCTCCTCCAGGTTGGAGGCGTTCTGGATTTTCTCGATGCCCTTGGCAACCTCAGCGGTCACCTGGTCGGCGTCGAACACCATTTGTTCTGCCACGAGAACCCTTTCGTCTGATGTTTTCTCAGCGTTTCACAGCGTTTTTACCGGTTTCACATTCTTTCAACATGACCCGACATAGACAGCGACATCAACATCACCGCGGCCGAGGTGCCAAGGTTCAGCGATTCGGCCTTGCCGTACAGCGGGATGGAGACGATGCGGCCGCAGCGTGTGAGGATGTCCGGTTCCAAGCCACGCGCCTCATTGCCGAACAGCACGGCTTTCGGAGCCTCGACCGCCGCCTTGTCCGCCAGTACTGCGGGCAGGCTTTCCGGCTTGCGTTCTTCGGTGCCGTATACGTCGGCGGCCCAGACGTCCATATTATGGTCGCCTGTCCAGGTGAAGAATTCGTCGGTGCTCATGGCGAGTACCGGCAGATGGAACAGGGAGCCTGCGGTGGAGCGGATGACCTTGGGGTTCAGCACGTCCACGCAGTCGTCCACGAAGATTACGGCGTCGCAGCCGGCCGCATCGGCCGCACGGATCACGGTGCCGGCGTTGCCCGGGTCGCGCACCTGCCAGAAGGCGGCAATCTGCGGGGCCCGACCGTTCTTGCCAAGTTCGACGTCATCGGCTCCGGCGTGCATGGACTCGGCATTGCCGACGGCCGCGATGCCTTGGGCGTCCGGACTGATGCGGCGCATCACGTCGCCGGTGCAGTAGTGCACATAAATCGTGGCATCCTGCGAGGTTTCGACGATCTTCTCCAACGTGGAGGAGATGATACGCGGATGTTCCAGCGCCTGCGAAACCTCTACATACAGGTCCTGCACCACGTCCGGCCGCCAAGTGACGGCCTCGCGCACGGATTGCGGGCCTTCGATAAGAAAACGGCCCGAACGTTCGCGGCCTTTGGCGCGGGTCAGATCGGCGATGCGGCGCACGCGGTCGGATTTCGGATTATCAAGAATCTGGGCGTTGATGGGCATAGCCACTACCCTACTGCCGGGTCATTACGTCAGTCGCGAGACTGAGGGTGGTCGAGGCTGGAACCACCCCAGTCGGCTACGCCGACAGCCCCCCGCCAGCGGGGGCATCATAAGGCGTTCAGACACCTTGAAAGGCACTGTGCTAATCTGTCGCCTTTCAGACACCCTGAAAGGCACTGTGCCAGTCTGCCGCCTTTCAGACACCCTGAAAGGCGAAGTGCCAATTCCCGGTGCCGACGGCTACGCCTATGGAGGCCAGCGGGACGGCCAGACAGATGACGTAGAAGATCCAGTCGATAGGCTTCAGACGCGAGATGCGGGCTTGGGAACGTGGGGCGCCGGAGCCGAAGCCGCGCGCTTCCATGGCGGTGGCAAGTTTGGTGGCACGCCGGATGGAGAGCACCAGCAGTCCGAACGCTTGGGAGAGGGCACGGGCGATGGCGTTACCGTCACCAAGGCCGCGCGAACGCTGGGACAAGCCGAGTGCGCGCCAATCTTCCTGCAGCAGCGTAAACATGCGCAATCCGGCCAATCCGCCGTATACGAATCGCGGTGAGAAGTGCAGAATCTCAACCAGACCGTCCGCCAAATCAGTGGGATCGAGGCCCAAGGCCAGAATCACGCCGGGTACGGCAATGGCCGCCACCCTGATAGCCGTGGCGATGGCCAGATTGATGGATCCCTCGCTGATCACAATCCAGCCACCCTGCCACAGGATCTCGCCCGAGGTGCGGCCGTAGAGGAACACGGAGATAAAACTGCCGGCGGCGGCGATCCATACCGGCCAGGTCTTACGGCATACGGTCCACGGAGCCACGCCACCAATCCACAGCAGCACGAATTCGATGCCGAGCGCCGTGGATGCGGATACCGCATCCAGACTGATGAACATCGGAATGCACAGCAACAGCGCACCGATGATGCGACTGACCGCGTTGATGCGCGCGATGAACCATGAGGGCGATGAGGCTTTGACCGGCTCCACGCGCGTTTCCTGCGGGCTGACGGTTACCACGTCACTCATGCCTTCGCCTCCTCGAACATCACACGTCGTGCGCCCAGCGCATCCACCAGCGCCTCATCGTGCGTCACCATGATCACGCACGAGCCTTGGTCGCGGATGGCGGCGATCAGCTTGACCATTTCATTCCACGTACTGAAATCCTGTCCGAATGTCGGCTCGTCCATCACCAACACTTTGGGTGCGGCGGCCAGCATGGAGGCCACGGACAGTCGCCGCTTCTCCCCGCCAGACAAGGTGTACGGGTTGGCTTTGGCGAAGCGCGTGAGATTCATCTGCTCAAGCATGCGGTCGGCGGTCTGATAAGCCTCGTCTTGGCTCTGCCCCATCGACTTGGGGCCGATGGATACCTCGTCACGCACAAAGTTGGCAGCGAACTGGTGTTCGGGCTCCTGGAACACCATGCCGATACGGCCCAGCAGTTCCTTGCTTTTCCAGTCGATCGGCTCACGCCCGGCATGCGCGGGCTTGAGGTTGTCGGCGATGAGCACCTTGCCGGCGATAGGCTTGAGTAGCCCGGCCAAGGTCAAGGCCAAGGTCGATTTGCCCGCGCCGTTCGGACCCATCAGAGCCGTTACTTCGCCGGGATAAAAATCCAGATTGATACCAACGCCAAGAGCGGCCCCACGGCCAAAGCTTAAGTTCTCGGTGCTGAGCACCGGCGCATCGTGCGCAGACTCCTGCTTCGGTGAGTAATCGGGAATCGCACGGCCCGGCACCCACGCGCCACCGGCGGCCAACACGTCGCCCATCTCGGCGAACACCTCGTCCGGCTTGCCGTCGGCAATGACCGCACCCGTGGGCGAACTTGCATCGGGTCGGCCGAGCACAATCACGCGATCGACCAGATCGAGCCATACATCGATATGATGTTCGACCACAACCATGGTCTGTCCGGTGGCCTCGATGACCTTTTTGACCGCGTCATGCACTTCGACCACGCCTTCGGGATCGAGGTTGGCGGTCGGTTCGTCCAACAACAGCAGACCGGGCTTCATAGCCAGCACGCCGGCCAACGCGAGACGTTGACGCTGACCGCCGGACAGATGGCGGGTGGACCGATCCAGTTCGAGTCCGCCGAGTCCCACCATATCCAATGATTCGCGCACTCGCTGCCAAATCTCCTCGCGCGGCACGTTGAGGTTTTCGCAGCCGAAGGCCGCGTCATCGCCCAGTCGTTCAAGAATGATCTGCGAGTCCGGGTCCTGAAGCACCAGTCCCACGCGACCTCGCGCCTCGCGCGCATCGACGCCATCGATGGTGAGCGAGCCCTCCTGCTCGCCTTCCTCATCGCCGCCAAGTACGCCTGCGAGACCGGCCATCATCGTGCTTTTGCCCGCGCCCGAAGCACCGAGCAGCAACACACGTTCACCTGGCCGGATGGTGAAATCGACGGCACGCAACGCGAAGTCCTTACGCGTGGCGTGCCGCCATCCCCAGCCGCTGGCCTCTACCGCAGCCGGATTAATCTGCATCAGACGCGCGCCTTGCTGCGGCCGGATTCAAAACGCTCCAGAGCACCGGTGACGGCGAGCGCACGAGACAAGTACCAGACCACCACGCCGGCGATCACGACGCCGGAGATGATGGAGCCCACCAGATACCAAGTGACGCGCAGGCCGTTCCAGCCCGGGTTGGTGGCCCAGTAGTAGGCCCAGCAGCCCACGCCGGCGAGCGCACCGGACAGGATGGTGGTGCCGATGTTCCACTTCTTCCAAGCGAAGACGGCGAAGGCAATTTCGGCACCCAGACCCTGGATGATGCCGACGATCAGCGAGCCGCCGACGCCCCACTGGTTGCCCAGCGTAAGCTCAAGGAAGGCGGCGAGGGTTTCGGCAAACAGTGCGGCACCGGGCTTGCGCACAATGATTGCAGCGAGCGGGCCGGCGAACAGCCAGAATCCGTTGAGCAGACCCTCGAAACCGGGGGTCACGCCTTCAAACAGGGCCAGCGGGGCGGAGCAGACAATGTCCCAGCCCCAGAAAATGACGCCGGATGCGACGGCGATGATTGCGGCGACGACGATATCGACGACGCGCCACTTGTAATTGGCTTTGGCCACAGCTTCAGTCATGAATGTGCCTTTCTTCTGCTCGCACGCAGGCCGAACATACGTGGATATATGTACGCACATGATGCATATGTTCGTGGCCACGCGCGGGTTGGTTCAGGCACGGGTAGGTAAGAGCGACATTTCCGTGCGCCGGCATTATCCGGTCACGTTCCATCGGTCGAGACTATGAGTCTCCTCTCAGCCGCCCAACGGCAGCTCCCGTGTCAACTCCCGACTATAATGCAAGCCGCCGTCAAAGGCAATAGCCACATCTGTGACCTACCTGACGGCGGCTCACTACCATTACCGATGCGGTTCGGCTACTTGCCGAGCTTGTCCAGCAGCAAAGCCTCGGTGATCACGTTGTTCTTGAGGCCGGGCAGGGAGATGGACTCATTGGGGCTGTGGGCGTTGGCCTTCGGGTCTTCGGGACCGGTGACCAGCACCTGAGCGTTGGGGAAAATGCGCTGCAGTTCGGGGATGAACGGAATGGAGCCGCCTTCGCCCTTGTTGATGGGCTCAACGCCGAAGGCCTCGGTCATGGCTTCCAGCGCGTCCTTGGTGGCCACGGCGGTCGGGTCCATGGCCCAGCCCATGCCGTTTTCGCCGCGTTCGACAGTGACCTTGGCGCCGAACGGCGCGTGGGATTCGAGGAATGCAGCCAGTGCTTCCTGCGCTTCTTCAGGGCGCTGGGTGGGCGCGGTGCGCAGCGACAGACGGAAGCGGGTCTCCGGGGCGATCACGTTGAAGGATCCCTCGACCGGGTGGGCGTCGAAGCCGATCACGGTCACGGACGGCTTGGTCCACAGGCGTGAGGCCAGTGAACCGGTGCCGGCGAACTCGTAACCGGCCACCACGCCAGAATCCTTGCGCACGGTGGTTTCGTCAAGGTCGTGCTGCAAACCGCCGATCGGCTCTTCCGCGGCCACGCCGGGTACGGCCAGATCGCCGTTCTCGTCATACATGGAAGCGATGAGCATGGCGGCCAACGTATTGGAGTCGAGAATCGGGCCGCCGTACTGGCCGGAGTGCACCGGATGCTCAAGGCCCTGCACGGTCACGTCCACACAGGTGTTGCCGCGCAGCGAGGTGGTCAAAGAAGGAATGTCCGCCGACCAGTTGCCGGAATCGGCCACGATAATCACGTCAGCGGCGAATTCGTCGCGGTGAGCCTCGATGAAGGGAATGAAGCTTGGCGAGCCCATCTCCTCTTCGCCTTCGATGAACACCTTGATATTGACGTTGAGGTCGTCGCCCAGGGCCTTCAGTGCACCGGAATGGACCATATCGGTTCCGTATGACGATTTCTTAGAGCATTTGTAAAGATTTTGTGTTTCCGCTCATTCTCTCTCGAGCAGCTGGCGGATGACGGCCTCCGTCTCGTCCAGCCAGCTCTGGGCCGTCTCGTCCCCCTCTTTTTTTGCGGACGAGGAAGCCCTGCTTCGCCTCAGCCAGCTGAGCCAGCGCCTTTTTGCGGGAGATGTACTGGGTCTCATACTGGGCCACCCGCAGGCAGACCTGCGGCATATAGGCGATGTCGGGGGTGGAGGCGCAGAGTTTCTGAGCCTTGCGGTAGGCCCGCAGAGCCGCACCGGCCCCTTTTCCCTGCACCATGGCATCGTCGCCCAGCGCCACCCATGCGGCCACATCGCCGGCGTCGGCGGCTTTTTTCCAGAACTTGCGGGCCTGTGCAGGGCTCTTGCGGCAGCCCCGGCCCTCGTAGAGCATCTCGCCCATCATGGCAAGGCCCTCGGCGCAGCCCTCTTCGGCAGAGAGCTGATAATAGTGCATCGCGTCGTCCCAGCGTTCCTCGGCCATGGCATGGTTGCCGGCCCGCAGCTCCGCTTCGCCCGGCTCATCGGTGTCGTGGCTGGCGTGGAGCAGACCGTTCAAAAGCGAGCAGTCCAGCGTGGCAGAGCTGGTCCACGGGTCGATGACCACGCCGTCGATGTTGTCCGAGTCCAGCGCCATCTGCATGGCGGAAGCCAGAAGCCGTTCCGCCATGGGGCGGCTGGCTGTGCCTTTATCGGCCTCCCGCCCATCTTCACTGAGGTGAACACCGGCAGGTAACACCGGCCCTTCTGGGTACGCAGAGTCCAGGGCTGCAGGTCCTTTGCTTTCTCCGCCGGGACAGGATGCTCCGCCCACGGAGCTGCCCCGTCCGGCTGGTCGGACGCAGCTTCCAGCGGCACCAGGACCCTGGTGTCCAGCTCGAGGGCATAGTTGATGGCGTTCATCAGCGCCCAGAAGCTCTCCTCGTTCTGGCCCTTATAGAGCGCTGCCACAGCCCGCTCTATCGCCGGACAGCCCGTACCCAGCGGCCCGTATTCCGGCAGCTTTTTGCGGTCTGCCGCGCCCACCGGGCGCAGCCGCAGCCGTGCCGCACCATCTTTTGCCATTGCATCCACCATTCTTTCCGTTGAGATTCCCTTCCAGTATAGCAGGATTTTTCGGTTTTCTCAATCTCCGGAGCCGAAATCTGCATCCAGAGCCGGTTTTTCTCTGGCAAAAACATAGCATTCCTGTTGGGAGTGCGCTATAATAAGGAGCGTCTCGACTAAATGTATTAAAGAAAGGGAGTATCGAGCCTTGAACAAAATGCTTCGCTATCTCAGCGACTACAAGCGCGAGAGCGTGCTTGCACCGCTTTTCAAGATGCTGGAAGCTACGTTTGACCTGTTCGTGCCGCTTGTGATGGCCGACATCGTCAACGTGGGTATCGCGGCCCACGATTTCCACTACATCCTCGTGCGGTGCGGCATCCTGCTGCTTCTGGCCATCGTCGGCCTCGCGTGCAGCCTGACGGCCCAGTACTTCTCGGCCAAAGCCGCCGTGGGTTATTCCACCGGTCTGCGTCATGCGCTGTTTGAGCACATCCAGACTCTGAGC
>ENA-OQDL01000715-OQDL01000715.1-human-gut-metagenome-genome-assembly--contig:-NODE-715-length-19753-cov-11.611536_pt1 | contig 19753 bp, 19 predicted proteins | sample MGYA00242782_ERZ504609 | MGnify/ENA primary metagenome ERZ504609 (study PRJEB26092, sample SAMD00036320) | human gut metagenome | host: Homo sapiens | study: EMG produced TPA metagenomics assembly of... | reverse complement strand
CTATATCGCATATATTCTTAAGTTTCAGAACTGATTCTATACAATTTTTCAAGTTTATCTAATGGCGTATTATAAACCGGTATAATAACGCTAATATCCTTCATGATAAATTTTCCTTTATCCTCTTTATTTTAAATCTTTATCCAGTTTCCCATAATGAGATTCCATTCTTTCGGTTTGCCCTCAACAAAACCACTACAATGATAAAATGTCAGTTCTCCAACATATATGTGTCCATTAATCAAATAAAAGTCCACTCGCAGATGTGGCACTCCTTTTGATAATCCGCAGCAATGCACTTCATTTGCTCAAATAGTTCAGGTTTTTCGGCATTTCTTCTGCATTTGGATTCCTCATTCTAATCAGCAAATACTTAAAATCCATGTCAAAGAAATCTGTTATTGGATAATCTGCCTTATCTTTACCAACGTAAACTATCTTAGGGATTCCATCAAAACAGAAGGATTTATAATCTTTCAAACATTCACTTGTATTGATTTTATGGACCACAGAACCCAACTATTATGAATTACTGCGTCCCCCTACTTGTTCAGGGAGCTTAATCATGTCGCCAAACTTTTTATCCCACTCTTCCGGATGGAATTCATCAAATCCACTTCCATCAAAGAATGTCATTTCTCCGAAATATGCTTTACCATTTACTTCATAAAAATCCACACGCAACTCCACAGTGTCTTTAGCTAGGCATTCTGCTGCTTTCACCATTTGATCAAAGCTCTTCGGTTTGGATGGCAAGATTTTTGAATGCGGATATCCCCATGTAAAATCAAGTGGGTTAAAGTTAATATCAAAATAATCGGCAGTCGTCTTACCCGATTGACGATCCGAGGAAATAAACATAGCCTTTGCTATGCCATCAAACGTAAAAATCTTATAATCTCGTAACTCATTTGTTGCAGTATCTTCCATATACTGTTCTGCAATTATTCTCGGCTTGACTGCTTTATAGGGATACTCTCTTCCCACTAGAAAATAATTTCTTTTTAACGAAGCTTCTATCTTTTTCTTCGCTTTTGCCTTATCAAAATGGTTCTTATCCTTACAAATAACAAGGCCCCACTGTCATGAGTGCATTTTAAGACAAACTGAGTCGGTAATTGATTAAAATCAATTTCGTCAAAAGAGTTCCATACTCCTAATGTAGGAATAATATATTCATCTCCAATTCTTTCAGCTACCCATTTTTTGGCCTCATACTTATCCACCATTTTACTGTATTCTGGATTTTGATTGTGAAGCTTTAGCCACTGTAATTTCTCATTAAATGTAACTGGATTGTTTAAATCCAGCTTTTTTCCCATCTTAGCCCAATACATTAATTTTAAATATGTTTCGTCATCAAAACCTTTAATCCAGCCTTTTATTCCTATTTTATAAATAATCAATCTTGGCTTTTTCACTAGCTCAATTATGTTCATTTCTGTTACTCCTTCATCTGCTGTGCAATGTCAGCATCTACGATTTCCTCTCCAGTCTTATGCTTCAACTGCTCTTTGCTTGCCTCACTCAGACCGTTGTTGATCACGCAGTTCATGTCGCAGGTGCTGCACTTATCCAGGTCCTCTTTGGTGATTTTGCCATCACGGTAGTCACGGCAGATTTTCAATTCGTACATGCTGTACGGATGCTTGGTAAACAGAGCCTTGAACTTGTGAACCAGAACCCAAGTAGCAGGCTTCCAGATATACTTGTGCATAGCAGGGCTCACACTACCAATCATCCAGCAATCACGGTCGCAGCAGCGAACCTTTGCACGAACCTTCTCTGCTTCGGGGCTGTTCCACAACTCATCCCAAGTCTGGTTGTTCAGGTTACCCATGACTTCTTTGTCCTTGGTACCATTGCAAGGCATAACATCGCCATACGGATCGATGAAGAATGTATCAAAACTCATATCGCAAGGCAGCAGACGCTTCTGGCCGTAGATGTAGTTGATCAGACCGTGGTTAAAATAAGCACGGAACCACTTCTTCGGGCTGTTGCTGCGGAGCAGTTCATTGACCAGATTCTCGAAGTTCTTCGCAACCATCGGACGGTCATGGATGATGTTTTTTGCCTCAACAAAGTAGAAACTGTTGTGTAGAGAAGCAGTTGCAAACTCCATACCCATCTCATCGGAGATTTTGTACAGTGGAACCAAGTCAGGAGCGTTCTTGTCCTGAACGGTCATGCCGAAACCAACGTCCTTCATGCCCATCTCACGTAGCTTCTTCAGTGTGCCATAACCACGCTGGTAGCCGTTCTGCAAACCACGAATCTCATTGTTGGTCTGCTCCAGACCTTCGATGGAAATACGGATGCCAATCTGTGGGAACTCTTTGCACAGATCAACGATACGGTCAGTAAAGAAACCATTGGTTGAAATAACGATTCTATCAGACTTCTTATATAGTTCACGCACAATATCTTTCAGATCGGTACGGATGAACGGCTCACCGCCAGTGATGTTAGTGAAATACATCTTCGGCAACTTCTTGATGGTTTCGATATTGATTTCTTCTTCCAGCTTGGACGGTGCTTTATAACGGTTGCACATGGAGCAACGAGCATTGCAGCGATAAGTGACAATGACCGTACCATTTAACTTCTTTTCTTCAGACATGACCAACTCTCCTATTATTTACTTTCAATTATCTTCTCTCACACGATTAAAAACTTTCATCAGTGTATTATAATGAGTCTGTGGTGCAAATCGATTTTCAAGTCTTTTCCTACTCTCCACACCCATTTTTTCAACTAACGAATCATCGTCCAACAGTGTAATTTTCTCGCACAATTCATGTGCATCAGCAGGCTTGAACAGATATCCATTAACACCATCCAGAACAAGTTCCGGCAGGCTTCCTATATTGCTCGCAATTACTGGTTTAAAATATTGGAACGATTCCAAAGCTGTATTAGGCAAATTATCATACCAGATAGACGGAATCAGTGTAAATCGAGCATCTTTAATAACTTTTTCTAGCTCTTCGCCAGCTTTAAACCCAACAAATTCAATGTTATTTATCTTTTTTTCTCTGATATAATCCTTCAATCTCTTAGCCTCATCTGTGGTATCATCGCCCATAATTTTTACATAGCGATACGGCATCATCTCATATGCTTTAACAACAGTATCAACGCCTTTTTCTTCTGTTACACGTCCAAAATACAAACCATACGTTCCAATCTGCGGTTCACCAACTTCTGATTTGCTTGCCGTAAATGTTGGAATACATGTAATTTTTTTCTCATCAAAGCCATTCTCAATCAACTTTTTCTTTAAGAACTCGGACGGCGTAATAAATGCATCCACACCTTTATATACATTCATTGCCTTATGGACTTTCATCGAAAAGACTCTAACGCTTGATGCAAACAAAGAGCCCTTTACGCACCTTTTCTTGATACAGGTCATATACCCTTTTGTAAGACATTCCTCACAGGGTTTCTTATCATACATGAAATCAAACCTTGGACATAAAAGAAAATAGTCCGACAAACGAAGCACCACCGGTACCCCCATTTTCTTTGCTCCACAAATTACACTTGGTGAGAGTTTATTCACAAAATGAATAATGTAAACAAGATCAGGTTTTACATCCTTTATCTCTCTCTTGATTGCTTTTTCAACCTCTTTTGAATAGATACTGCGAGTTAGCATTTGCCATATTACTTTTGGTGTTTTTTTACACTCTTCAAAATAGGTCACATCTCTACTGCCAATCGGCTCTACAAAATACTTTGAATATTCTGTTTTCACATTCTTATTGGAATGGATGGAAAATGGAATCACTTCATGACCGTTATCTTCCAACATTTTCTTAATGTTGAACATGTACTTTTCCGGCCCACCCGAAATAAAATATCTATAATTAACCAGTAAAATCCTCATATCCTATATTCCTTTAATCTCTCTGAAAAATATCTCTCGTATAGACTTTCTCTTTTACATCATCCAAACACTTGTCATAACGGTTTGCAATGATAGCCTGACTCTGCTTCTTGAATTCATCTAGATTATTAACAACCCGGCTACCAAAAAATGTATCACCATCTTTCAAAGTTGGCTCATAGATGATGACAGTTGCACCCTTAGCTTTAATGCGCTTCATAACCCCCTGAATAGAACTCTGACGGAAATTATCGCTATTGCTCTTCATAGTTAGACGATAAACGCCAACAATAACTTCCTTTTCTTTGCTCTCATCCCAACTATCATTTGCTTCGTAAGCACCTGCGATTTCAAGCACACGATCAGAAATAAAGTCCTTGCGAGTCCTATTACTCTCAACAATAGCTTCAATCAAGTTCTCTGGTACATCAGCGTAGTTCGCCAGCAGCTGCTTGGTATCTTTAGGCAAACAATAACCACCGTAACCAAAAGATGGATTGTTATACTGAGTGCCAATACGAGGATCAAGACAAACACCATTAATGATCTGCTGAGTGTTCAGGCCCTTCATCTCGGCATAGGTATCCAGTTCGTTGAAATAGCTGACACGCAGTGCCAAATAGGTATTAGCAAACAGTTTGACCGCTTCTGCTTCAGTAAAGCCCATGAATAGCGTGTCAATATTTTCTTTGATGGCGCCTTCCTGTAAAAGTTCTGCAAAAGTGTGTGCAGCCTTTACCAGACGAACATTATCCACATCAGTACCAACGATGATACGAGAAGGATAAAGATTATCGTACAGAGCTTTGCTCTCGCGCAAAAATTCCGGGCTAAAAATGATATTGTCGCAATGGAACTTCTCACGAATACTTGCGGTATAGCCAACTGGAATCGTGGACTTAATGACCATGATAGCTTCCGGGTTGTACTCAATAACCAGCTTGATAACCGCTTCGACTGCACTTGTATCGAAAAAGTTCTTCTTGCTATCGTAATTTGTCGGCGCAGCAATAACTACAAAATCCGCATCACTGTACGCTTCCTTGACTTCCAGAGTTGCAGTCAAATCCAGTTTCTTTTCTGCCAGGTACTTCTCAATGTACTCATCCTGAATCGGAGATTTCTTATTGTTTATCAATTCTACCTTCTCAGGAATTATATCTACCGCAGTCACTTTGTGGTGCTGAGACAACAGCGTAGCAATAGAAAGACCGACATAACCAGTACCGGCCACAGCAATCTTTAAATCCTTAAACTCTCTCATTTTTTCTATCCCTCTAATTTTCTTTATTTATAAAACTCAGCGTACCACTCAGCGAATTTCCGAAGGCCCGTCCGCAGACTTGTACTCGGTTTGTATCCGAAATCACGCTCCAGTGCGCTAGTATCTGCATAGGTCACAGGCACATCGCCCGGCTGCATCGGAACCAGCTCTTTATGAGCCTCGAAGTCGTAATCCTCCGGCAGTACTTTCGCTCTCACTAACTCCTCGCTTAAAATCTGCACGAAGTCCAGCAGTTTTTCCGGATTCTGATTGCCAATGTTGTAAACTGCATACGGTGGAATCGGCAGACCATCCTCACCGTTCTTTTTGTCCGGTGCTTTCTTCATCACACGAATAACGCCCTCGACGATATCGTCCACATAAGTAAAATCACGCTTGCAGTTGCCGTAGTTGAAAATCTTGATGCTCTCGCCCTTCACTAGCTTATTGGTGAAACCGAAATAGGCCATATCTGGACGGCCAGCAGGACCGTACACGGTAAAGAAACGCAAACCAGTGGATGGAATGTTATATAGTTTTGAGTAAGCATGAGCCATCAACTCATTAGATTTCTTGGTGGCTGCATAAAGAGAAACCGGGTTATCCACCTTATCATCTGTGCTGTACGGAACCTTTTTGTTGGAACCGTAGACGGAGGAAGAAGAAGCATACACCAGATGCTCCAGACTCTCGCAATGACGGCATGCTTCAAGGATATTGAAAAAGCCGACCAAGTTAGATTCCACATAAGCATCTGGGTTGATGATGGAGTAACGCACACCAGCCTGTGCTGCAAGGTTAACGACCACAGACGGCTTGTACTTCTCAAACAACTCAGTAATCAATTCCTTGTCAGCGATATTTCCTTTGACAAATGTAAACGTGGGATACTTGGCCAGCTCGTGTAAACGGAACTCTTTCAGTGCTACGTCGTAGTAGTCATTCATGCTGTCGATGCCGATAATCGTAGCGGAAGTTATTTCCTGATAGATTCGCTTCACAAGGTTAGAACCTATAAAACCAGCCGCACCCGTGACTAGAATTGTTTTATTCTCTAAATTTACTATACTCATTTCATTTGTCTCCTTATTTTTTGAAGCCCATATTTTAAGTGTCACTATCTCTGTTCAGATGAAGCACTTCAAATGTGTTGTTCATAAACCAGAATGCTCCATGCAAACGCAGGTAGTGATACTGAAAGTTCTTATAATAATTTCATCTACTGTTACTGAAAACAGGTTCTGAGATAAAAACCGATTGCACAGCTCTAAGTCTCTCTTGAAAAGTGCCATAAATGCGATATTTTTCCGGCATTTTCACTATGTACATTTCACTACATGCGTTCGGTTAGAGGAGATTATTTATTATCAATACTTTCATCAATTACTCTCTCCTATACAACTTCATCGTTTCTTCTACAACATCATTCCAGTTGTATTTCTCACAGATAAAGTCAGTTGCCTTCAGCTTCATCTTTATAACCTTTTCAGAATGGTCACTGGCATCTTGTATTTTTTTTCTAAGGTCATTTACATCCGATTTATTGAAGACCAAAGCTTTATCTTCTACAACCTCTGCACACTCTGGAATGTCTGAAACCAAACAGCAATTTCCATAACTCATGGCTTCCAACAGACTTAAAGGCATTCCTTCCAAATCGGAAGGCAACGTGTAAATATAGGCATTGCTGTACAACTCATCCAACATCCGCCCCTGAACAAATCCAGTAAAGATAATCCTTTCATCGTCTCTTGCCAACTCGTTCAATTCTTTCATAAAAGAATCTGTGTCACTGGAACCACCAGCGATAACCAGTTTTTTATCTGTCTTAACATCCTTAAATGCTTCAATCAGATACCGAATCCCCTTCTCAGGTACCAACCGGCCAAGAAAGAGAAAATATGAATCTTTTGTAAGACCATATTTTTCTGTAATGATTTCTGCGTTTTTAATAGCTGGACGATTCACTCCATTAGGAATAAAATGCGTTTTTCTTCCATATGTTTCCTGAAAATAATCCTGAACGCCTTTGCTCAGAACGATTATTTCATCAGCATATTTCACTGCATTTCGTTCTCCCTGGCGGATAAATTTTGAACCAAATCCATTTTTCCATTTTTCTCTTTGCCAATCGATTCCATGTATGGTCACTACAACTTTTTTCCCAAATAATTTGGGCAACCACGCAAAAAATGCTGGTCCTTCAGCATGAATATGTACTACGTCGTATCTTCCAAATGCACAGCATAAAGCTGCAAAAAAAGAAGAACTAACTGCTGCCAGCCCCTTTTTTTCAATAGTGGGGACTGTCTTCAGTTTTATCCCCTTATATTCGTTTTTAATTTTTGCATCATATTCTGCGCCGCTTACATGATGTCCAGCTCTGTTGTAACAAACAACTGTATGTCCGTCCCTCACCAGACGGGTACACAGTTCTTCCACAACAATTTCCACGCCGCCTTCCCGACTGGGTATTCTCTTATGCCCAAACATCGCTATCCGCAGCGGCTCTTTAATCTTTTTTCTTCTCAATACTTTCCATCCTTACAGAAGATGCCCGCATCTTCTTACTAGTATTTTTAATCAATCCTATATATTCACATTCTTATAACTTCGAATACACCCCGTCCCCCAAAAAGAGCACAGTTCTTCGGCGACGCCTGCGTTGGGCCGCCTGGCGGTATTCAACCGGAAAGGAGGCGTCACTGGCGCTTCCTCTCTTGCTGATCACTCAGCATTTATATATAAGAGGCATTCCTGCCGCTTATTAACTTGGTTTGTTGTTTTTCCGGAAGCTTTCCTGGCATTTGCGGCCCAGGTTTCGGGCGCCGTTCAGGAATCGGTTGACCTGATGGCCGTTCTGGCAGATGAATATGCTGCCCTGTTTTTTTCCGGTGGCTCCGCAGATGGAACATTGCTTTTCTGTTCCGTCGGCGCGCAGCTCTAGTACCAGGATTCCTTCTGCCCAGGCTTTGTATTTCAGATAATTCCGAATGCGGATACTTAAGTGAAGGGGCGAATAATTGCCGCTTCTGTACATGGATATCCTGGAAAAATCTTCATCATACTCCGGCAGTACCAGTATCCCGGTGTGATTTTCTTTGCAGAAATCCATGATCTCTTTGCTGACCTGATGTGCATAATGTTCATTCAGGTGCTTGAGATGCATGTAATATTTCCTGTTTGGCTGACTGACGTTGTCTTTATCGGTAAATGCTCTGGATGCTTCTATTTTTTTCAGCAAAGCTTTGCAATGATGTCGGTATGCATTTCCTCCTCTGCAGTTTTTTACAGCCAGCTGCCTGGATCCTTCATCCAGAACTGTGCATACTGCAAAGCTGTCCGTATTGGTAAAGCGGACGCTGCATACTCTGGCGCCTTCCTGCATTCGTTCCTTTGCTGTCCGGGCATCGGAGTTCTCCTGCTTGACAGGTACATGGAACATGAGCCATTTTTCCTCATGGACCAGTGTTGGTGAAAGGATCGCTGCTTCCTTTGGGAAGGGACGTCCTGTAAGTCCGCAGGATACCCAGATCCATTTCTTTCCATTCCAGAGCTTCAGCACTACTGAGGTGTCTGTCAGGTCTCTGTACATTCCCTTGAAAAAGGTGATGTTGGCATCGATCTTTTCGGGGAAGCTTTCTGCGCTTGCTGCGGTCTTTACTGCCATTGCAGCTTTGTTCATGGCAGATCTCCGAAAGTAAACGGGGAGCTTTCCGCCTGGCGGGATGTACTTTGGTTCTCTTCCGTCTCTTCCGGGAACAGTGAGTTTTTCCAGATGTCCCTGGATGGTCAGCAGATTTTCGGCCCAGAGTTCTTCTCTTTCTTTCAGTAGTTCGTAGTAAAATGCTACGGCTTCCCGATACAGGACTTCTGTTATTTCGATCATCTGCTTTTCCGGACAAAAGAGTCTCATTTTCCATGTTTTGATACTGTATCCTGTTTTCATGGCATCTCTTTCTGCTGTCAGGTATCGCTTAATATCTTCATTAGCGAAAAAAAGCCTGAAACACTGTTAAATGCTGGCTTTTTCGGCACAGCTGACCACGATTTTGACCACTAATAATTGGAAAGAAAAAGGAAAAAAGCTTGAAAAGTATTGATTTTACGCGGATTTACGCAAGAAAAAAGTGACCACTTTTTGTGACCACTAATGTTAGATTTCGATGATTATCAGACTGTTTATTCACTTTTTGATAGAAAACGACTGCATATGATGCTTAAAAAACGACATTATTAGCATGCTTCATGTCTTTAGCACGCCTTGACAAAGGAAAATATCAATGGTATCCTTACATATGGCTGTAAAATATATCTTTTTTGGTCTGTGACTAATGAAGATAATAAGCGACACAAATCCATAATCCACGAGCTGTCCAAGTATGTTTCCTCTTGTACCAGCTCTTTTTTTATGCCTAATCGACATTTTCTTCCTCAAATGCTATACTATACCCGCAGGCCTCCGGATCTGGCTTTTGGCCTGCTAAATTTCAGAAAAGGATTTTTTTCTATGGAGAGAATTATTACCTATACGATCTCAACCGGGGAGTCCGGGGAAAATGTTCTTGGATTTCTTCGGAAGAAGGGTTTTTCCAAACATATATTGACTACTATGAAACGGGCGGAGCAGGCGATCCTGCTGAACGGGCAGCCGGCTTTTGGCAGAACGGTCCTGAGGGAGGGGGATGTTCTCCGGATCCTTGTTCCGGAAGAGACCGGGGACGGAGCGGAGCCTTCTATCATTCCGGTGCCGCTGCCTCTGGATATCCTGTATGAGGATGAGGATATCCTTGTGCTGAACAAGTCTGCTGATATGCCTGTGCATCCCTCTGCCGGGAACTACGAGAATACGCTTGCCAACGGTGTTGCCTGGTATTATAAGCAGCAGGGGGAGGCTTTTGTCTACCGCTGCATCAACCGACTGGACAGGGATACCACCGGGGTGCTGGTGCTGGCCAAGAACCCTCTGAGCGGGGCTCTTCTCTCTGCCCAGATGAAGCAGCGTCAGATCCGGCGTACCTATCTTGCACTTACTGACGGGATCCCGCCGGAAAGGGGGACGATCTCCGCTCCTGTTGCGAGAATGGATGCTTCTGTGATCACAAGGGAGGTTAATTTTGAGCGTGGGGAGGCTGCCGTGACTCATTATGAGCGTCTTGCAGTCAGCAATGGATATGCTCTTGTGGAGCTGCATCTGGATACGGGGCGGACTCATCAGATCCGGGTGCATATGAAGTATATCGGCTGTCCGCTGCCGGGGGATTTTCTGTATCATCCGGTTTTTGACCGGATCGGACGCCAGGCCCTGCATTCCTTCCAGCTGGAATTTGCTCACCCCATCACCAGGGAGCCTATGTGTTTCCTGGCACCTGTGCCTGAGGATTTCCGCAGAGCATTTCTACAGTAAAAAAATCAGCTGTCCGGTAGGTGTTTCCTGCACCGGCAGCTGATTTTTTTGTTGTTTTATTTATTCTTTTTATAGATCACAAGGAGTCCTTTGAGCAGAAGGTCCTCATCCAGAATGATTTCTTTCTTACAGTGAGAAATGATCTTTTTTGCAAGACCGCCTGTTGCGATCACGGTTGTTTTCTCACCAAGCTCTTCTTCCACCCGGTCTATGATCCCATCGATGGCTGCTGCGTTGCTGTAGAGCACGCCGCTTTTCATGCATTCGATGGTATTGCGCCCGATCACATGCTTCGGGGCATCGATGCTGATCCCGCTGAGCTGGGATGCTCTGGCTGTCAGTGCATCCAGGGATATTCCGATGCCAGGAAGGATCATTCCGCCAATGTATTGCTTTTTGCTGTTGACAACCGAAACTGTAGTGGCGGTTCCCATATCGATCACAATAAACGGAACCGGATATTCATTTAATCCTGCCACAGCGTCTGCCACAAGATCCGCGCCCAGCTGTCCGGGGTTGTCCATCATGATGTTCAGACCTGTTTTTACTCCGGGTCCCAGGACCATGACTTCTTTTTTGAGGATCTTTTCTGCTGCCAGCTTGGCAATGTTGGTGATCTGCGGGACTACAGATGAAATGATACAGCCTTCTATGTCTGCCTTTTTGATGTGGTAGATTTCCAGTAAGGTTTTCAGGTCTACGGCATATTCCAGTTCTGTTTTTGTTCTTACGGTAGCAAGTCTCTCGATGAAGTATGTTTTTTGATCATCGATGCAGCCCACGACTATGTTGGTATTTCCAATATCAATTGCTAATATCATAATTTTATTTTCCCTGTCTTTATGCTTTTGTCTTCTCACGGCTGATCTGTGCGGATGGGATCAGATGTGCCTTGGAAAGTGCGGCTCCCACTGCTCCTGTGATCACTGTGGAGGAAATCATTTCGCATACTGCGTTGATCCCTACCATGAGACAGCAGCCGATGATGATGTTATGACCGCCCATCAGATTTTTTACATAATCGGTATTTCCGAACAGTCCTACAAGTGCTGACATGAAGAACAGGGTATTCAGGAATGCGGAAAAGAATCCGGTTACTGCACATGCCACATAGGTATTGCTGACCTTTCGCATGCCTTTAAAAATATATCCGAGGCAGATACCGTCCAGAAGACGTGGGATGAAGCGCTGGATAAAGGCAAATACCGGATTGATACCGAAAAGCACAACTCCCATTGCACTGGAGCCGCCTACTCCTATGCACTGGAGAAAGCTGGTCAGGCCGAAGATCGCACCTGCCACGGCTCCTCCTACGGGCCCGAGGACGACTGCACTGATGGCTACCGGGATCACATTAAAGGAAATGGCCAGTGGCCCGATGTTCAGATATCCCAGTGGTGTGTAGGCCATCAGCAGAAGGATTGCTGCCATCAGGCCCAGTAACGTAAGCTGCGCTGTTGTAAATCTGTTGTTTTTCATTTCTTCTCCTCCTTGTTACCGTTCCGCTCTGTGAATATTTCCGGAAATACAGCATTTCCCGGCGTTTTCTGCGGATACAATACGGTGATGGAAAGCGGTGATCTTTTTGTTCCGCTTTTCGTTGTTAAAACCGGTTCCCTGACCGGCTCTGTAGCTATGCTTCTGCCTTTGTGGTAAGCAGAAGGATCTTATCCAGGATCTTTAACGCTGCATCCTCCTTGCTCATAAGCGGGAGGGACACTTCTTCATCCTGTGTGATCAGAGTCAGGACATTGGTATCTCCCTGGAATCCGGCGCCCTCTACCTTCAGGTTGTTGGCTGCCACCATATCCAGGTTTTTCTTCTCAAGCTTGGCTCTGGAATTGCGGAGCATGTCTCTGGTCTCCATGGAAAATCCGCAGAGGAACTGGCCCTGCTTTTTGTGCTGGCCCAGATATTTCAGAATGTCGTCTGTCCTCTCGAGCTCTATGAAAGCCTGATCGTCTTTTTTCTTAACCTTGTCTTCGCTGACCTGCTTCGGACGGTAGTCTGCCACTGCGGCAGCCTTGATGATGATATCCTGTTCATCACTTAAACCGGTGACTGCCTCGAACATATCTCTGGCAGATGTCACAGGTACGACCTTCACAAAAAGGGGCGGCTCAATGGCAGTAGGTCCGCTTACCAGCGTAACCTCCGCTCCTCTGAGCATGGCCATTTTTGCAATGGCGTATCCCATCTTTCCGGATGAATGGTTGGTGAGACAGCGGACCGGGTCGATGGCCTCCTGGGTAGGTCCTGCCGTTACCAGGAGCTTTTTGCCGGCAAGGTCTTTCTGGAAGGCGGCTTCCTTCAGGATATATTCCAGAAGGGTTTCCGGCTCCGGCATTTTTCCGGCTCCGGTGTCCCCGCATGCCAGGTAGCCACTGGCCGGTGTGATCACCTCATATCCGTAGGTTTGCAGCTTCCGGATATTGTCCTGTACCACGGGATTCTCATACATGGCGGTATTCATGGCCGGTGAAAGAATTTTCTGACATCTGCAGGCCATTACCGTAGTGGTGAGCATATCATCCGCAAGGCCATTGGCCAGCTTTCCGATCACGTTTGCACTGGCTGGTGCGATCATCACAACATCTGCCTTCTTGGCAATGGATACGTGCTCTACCTGGAACTGAAAGTTCCGGTCAAAGGTATCCACCAGGCATTTATTCCCGGTCAGTGTTTCAAATGTGATCGGATTGATAAAGTTCGTTGCATTCTCTGTCATCAGTACATGAACATCTGCATGAAGCTTATGTAATGCACTTGCCAGATATGCGATCTTGTACGCAGCAATACTTCCTGTGATGCCAAGAAGCACTGTTTTCCCTTTCAGCATCCCTGTCCCTCCTGTCAGTCAACCATACGGATACTCTCGATCACCGGCTGCTGGTCCTTTGCAATGGTTCCGTTGCCGTCTGTCGGCTTGGCATCCTTACAGATCTGATCTACAATGTCCATCCCGGCGGTCACGTGTCCGAATGCAGCATAGTCGCCATCCAGATGTGTGGAATCGGACTGTACGATAAAGAACTGAGAGCTTGCGCTGTCCGGATCTGTGCTGCGTGCCATGGAAATGGTTCCTCTTACATGAGAAATATCGTTCTTCACTCCATTGCTGGAAAATTCGCCCTTGATGGTGTCCTCTGCTCCGCCGGTTCCGTCTCCGTTTGGATCTCCGCCCTGGATCATAAATCCGTCAATGATCCGGTGGAAGGTCAGACCGTCATAAAAATTGTCCTGTACCAGCTTTACAAAATTTGTAACTGTGATGGGTGCAGTGTCTGCATCCAGCTCTACATCGATCTCGCCATAGTCCTTTACAGTGATGGCAGCATGATGGGTTCCTGTCAGCTGCTGGCTGGTATCGATCACAGTTGTTCCTGCCATTTGTGCATCCTCGGAACCATCGGAAAATTCTCCGTCTGCGCTGTCTGTATCCTCTGTACTGTCTGCAGAAGCTTCGGTTTCATGTGAAGTGTCCCCTGCATTACCGGAAGCCTCCTGATCATCGGCGCTTTCTTCATGATCTGAAAAGCCTGCCGCCTCAGCCTCCTCCTCGGATACTGCATTGGCTGCTGTCTCTTCATCTACGCCTGTCTGTCCTTCTGAGGTTTCTTCCTCCAGAGATTCTTCCTTCTTGTCTGCTTTGTCAGAAGTGCTGTCTGTGCTTCCGCATCCGGAAAGCATTCCTGCGGTAAGAGCTGTCGCAAATAATACGGCTAAAACCTTACGTTTCATATTTATAAGTCCTCCTTATCAGATCCCGAAAACGCCTGTTCCGGCATTTTCAGGTGAGCTTTTCACTCTCCCCCTGTAAGCTTTTCTCAGTTTAACATCATCTTTTCATAAAGTCAACTTTGCACAGAACCAGGTACAGGAGTTACTATTCACTCCGTTTTCAGTAACGTGCAGGATTCCCTTTGTTTTTGCCTTGTATCTCTTCCGGTTCTCTGCTAAAATCATGTATGGAGCTTATCATGGGCTCCGTACATATAAGTAGAAAGCGAGGAATCAACATGGAAAAGATCACAAGTTTTACCATTGACCATATCAAGCTTCAGCCTGGCGTATACGTTTCACGTAAGGATCCGGTTGGAGATCAGATGATCACCACCTTCGATATCCGTATGACTTCTCCCAATGAGGAGCCTGTTATGAACACAGCCGAGCTTCATGCCATGGAGCATCTGGCGGCTACCTTCCTGCGGAACCATAAGGAGTTTGGCCCGAAGGTCATTTACTGGGGTCCTATGGGCTGCCGTACCGGAAATTATCTTCTTCTTAACGGGGATTATGAATCCAGAGATATCGTTCCGCTGATGATCGAGATGTTTGAATTCATCCGTGATTTTGAGGGTGAGATCCCGGGAGCCTCTCCCAAGGACTGCGGAAATTATCTGGATATGAACCTTGGCATGGCAAAATATCTGGCAAAGAAATTCCTGAACGAGGTTCTCTACGATATCAAACCGGACCGTCTTGTTTATCCTGAATGATCTGCGGGTACGATCCTTTTGTTCTGAACGGACTATATGCCGAAACAAAAAAACAGACATCCTGTATCGATGTTCTTTCATCTGATACAGCTGTCTGTTTTTTATTATATCAAGGAGATATCTGCAACTGAAGCATGATCAGGATTTCCCGGCTCTGGTCAAAAGCCTGTAGTCTGTACCCTACTGTGCTGCTTCTGCGGTAGTATCTGCCGCCACTGCTCCTACCGGCGGTGTTGTGCTGACATAGTCACCGGATGCGTAGCAGGTCTGTCCATTATAATCCACACGGATCCATCCATTGTCACAGACACCGGTACACTTCAGGGATTCTCCGGAAAGGACACCTGCCACGAACTCTGCCTCTGCATTGGCGTCAGAACGTAAATTCACACCCTCCACTGCATAGTAGGTGGCATCCTGAGCCTGTACGTTGATGCCGCTTGGGGTCTGCTCCGTAGCTGCTGTCTGTGCTGCGGGATCTGCTGCCCCAGCTGTGGTGGAGTCTGCCGCCGCTGCCGCTCCGTCCGCTGTGGAATCAGCTGCCGCTGCTTCCGGTGTGGGTGTTGCAGTTGCCTTCGGCTTCTCTGTGGGCTCCGGCGTCGGTGTGGAATCTACTACTGTTACCACTGCATCGGTTCCTTCCTCATATCCACAGCCCTGTGCAAGGAAAGCCGCGCCTATTATCAAAGCCATAATACATTTTTTCTTCATTTTACCTGTTTCCTCCTTATACGCCGGTAAAAAATTCTCTGCGTCCAATATACACGATTCTTCAATATTATGCAAGTCCTGGCCGGTTCTTTCACATATTTACCGGCTCAAAAAGCACCCGGACAGTTCCGCCGCAGATCATTCCCAGATCTCCTGCTCCCTGCCCCAACTCGTAAACCTTTGTTTCCGTATTTCGGATATTTACTGCATATTTTCCGGCTTCAAACTCCACTTTTCCGCCGCCGATGCTTCCTGCCGTGCTTCCGTCCCGGAATACGAACATCTTGCTCCCGGTTCCTCTCGGAGAGGAACCCTTCTTTTCGATGATCGTGACCATGGTTCCCGGTGTCCTGCGGCGTACTGCTGCCTCCACCTCCTCATCACAGTAGGTACGGAAATGCCGGTTTTTCTCCTGCACGATCTCCGCCATGATGCTCACGGCGATCTCAGCCGGCATCTGTCCTCCGATGGGAAGTCCGATGGGGGCATGATCTGATTCAGCTGTTCCTCCGTAAATCCCTCTTTCAGGAGCTTTTCCCTGGTGATCCGCACCTTTGTCCTGCTTCCGATCATTCCAAAATATGCAAAGGGTCTCTTAAGGATCGCTCTTGCACAGGCAGAATCTCCCAGATGGCCTCGTGTCACCACTACATAGTAGGCATTTTCATAGGGAGGGATCCTGTCGGACAGGGTATCAAAATCTCCAAAGATCCTCTCATCTGCCATGGGAAATCTTTCCTCAGTCACAAATTCCTCCCGGTCATCCATGACTGTTACATGAAAGCCCAGCATCCTGCCGATCTCTGCTACCGGAAGAGAAACATGGCCGCCACCCAGTATGATCAGCCTGGGATTCTTCTCGTAGGTTTCCACAAATATCTCCCTGTCTCCGTTTTTCACAACGCCGGTTTCCACGGCTGCTTCCACGGAAGCCTTCAGGAATTCTTCTGCTTCTTTATTTCTTTCTGCTCCCTCCGGATAAAAAAAGCTGCCTTCTTCCGAAAGATATTTCAGCCCGGCATCCTTTCCGTTCAGAAGGATTCCTGTTTTTACACGCCCTCTTTTTTCTACCACATCATATATTGTCTGATACATGTTTTGTGTCCTTTCTGTCCGTCTTTCGCCGCTTATTCCACGGCAAGCTCTTTTATCGCTCTGGCAGCCACCTCCACCTCTTCTTCCGTATTAAAATAAGAAAAGCTGAAGCGGACGGCTCCTGTTTTTTCGGTTCCAAGTGCTTTATGCATCAGCGGTGCACAGTGGCCGCCGGCTCTTACACTGATCCCGTACTCTTCATCAAGGATCATGGCCACTTCTGCCGAGTCCATCCCTGCAATATTCAGAGTCACCACAGGGGAGCGTTCTTCCCCGGAAAAATCTCCGTACAGGGTGACTCCCGGAATTTCCCTTACCTGGTCATAAAAACGCCACATCAGCTGCTGCTCTCTTTTTCGGATCTGTTCTGTTCCGGTTTCCCTGATCCAGCTGATTGCTGCACCAAGACCTGCGATCCCGTGGCTGTTCAGGGTTCCTGCCTCCAGTGCCTCCGGCATATCCTGAGGATGTTCCCTTTGAAAGGTGAGGACGCCGCTTCCGCCTACCTTCAGAGGCTCCACAGCTACCCCCGGCCGAACACAGATGGCTCCTGTGCCCTGAGGTCCCATAAGGCCCTTATGTCCGGAAAAGCAAAGAATATCTATATGATCTTTTTTCATGGAAATCGGAAATACTCCTGCTGTCTGGGCAGCATCCACAATAAAAAGCTTCTGGTGCCTCTGTGCGATCTCACCGATGGCGTGGATATCATTGAGATTTCCTGTCAGATTGGAAGCGTGGGTACAGACGATCACCTTCGTCTCCGGACGGATGGCTGCTTCAAGCTCCGTAAGGGAGATCCGTCCCTTGCGGTCTGCCGGCAGGATCGTAAGCTTCATGCCGTTTTTTTCCAGGCGGTACAGTGGACGGAGCACACTGTTGTGATCCATCTCCGTACAGATCGCATGGACAGTTTCTTCCTCCGGATGAAGTGTTCCCTGCAGGGCGATATTGAGCGCTTCCGTGTCATTGGATGTAAAGGCCACACATTCCGGTCCCCATATGTCAAACATCTCCGCGATCTGGCATCTTGTATTAAAAATAAGCCTTGAGGCTGCCATTGCTTCTCCGCTGCTGCCTCTTCCGCTGTTTCCTGCATGCTGCATGGCTTCCACCACAGCACGCGGCACACAGTCCGGCTTATGAAAGCTTGTAGCTGCGTTATCCAGATAAATCATTTCATTCTGCTCCTTGTGATTTTTATCAAATACCTTTATAATAAACTCTGGCTTTATTTTATACTATCCGAGGAGGTTTTCCAATGAAAAAAACATCTTTTTTCAACAGTCTGCCATTTAAGCTGCTGGTCGCTGTGATCCTGGGGATCATAGCCGGGCTTATCCTGAACCGGTACAGCACCAACGGAATCTCCATGGCAGTTCTCAATATCACAGTTACTATCAAGTACATTCTGGGCCAGATCATTACCTTCTGCGTACCGCTGATCGTGCTGGGTTTTATCGCTCCGTCCATTACCCGGCTTGGCAAAAATGCTTCGCTGATGCTGGGGGTTGCGGTTGTCCTCGCTTACGGCTCCTCTGTTGGCGCGGCGCTTTTTTCTACGGCCTCCGGCTTTCTGATCATTCCACATCTGTCCATCCATTCCTATGCTGCAGGACTGAAGCAGCTGCCGGAGGTGATCTTTGAGCTGGAGATCCCGCAGATCATGTCCGTTATGAGTGCTCTTGTTTTTGCAATGATGCTGGGCCTTGCCGCTACCTGGACAAAAGCGAAGCTGATCACAGGACTTCTGGATGAATTTCAGAAGATCGTTCTTTCTCTGGTTGCGCGGATCATCATCCCCATTCTTCCGCTGTTCATCGGCACTACCTTCTGCTGCCTTGCCTACGAGGGAACCATTACCAGACAGCTGCCTGTTTTTCTGAAGATCATCGTACTGGTCCTGGCCGGGCATTTTATCTGGATGGCTCTTCTTTACATCCTTGCAGGAATCTATTCCGGAGAAAATCCTCTGGAGGTTGTCCGCCATTATGGCCCTGCCTACCTGACTGCCGTAGGGACCATGTCCTCTGCTGCCACACTGGCCGTTGCACTGCAATGTGCCTCCAGGGCAAAACCTCTCCGCAAGGATCTGGTCAGCTTCGGGATTCCTCTTTTTGCAAACATCCATCTCTGTGGTTCCGTTCTGACAGAGGTTTTCTTCTGTATGGCGATTTCAAAGATCCTGTACGGCTCCGTTCCAACACCGGGTACCATGGTTCTGTTCTGCCTTCTTCTGGGTATCTTTGCCATCGGAGCTCCCGGTGTTCCCGGCGGAACTGTCATGGCATCCCTTGGCATCATCACCGGAATACTGAAATTCGACAGCTCCGGCACTGCATTGATGCTTACCATCTTTGCACTGCAGGACAGCTTCGGAACTGCATGCAACGTGACCGGCGACGGCGCGCTGACACTGATGCTCACCGGTTATGCAAAACGCCATCATATTGAGGAGCAGCAGCTTGATGTGGAATTGTAAGTTCGGAGCTAAGTTAGGCGGATATTCGCGATCCGCTCCGCTTCGTTGCTTGCTCATAACCGGATATCAACTGTTTTATGTCTTTTATGAGAAAATACTGGCTCGAAATGAATTTCCATTGTGACCGTTTCAGGAGTACGGCGGTAATTTTCTGTTCCGTCTTTCTCCTGCGGTTCTGAGATAACGATTTTACTATTCAGCCGGTGGGAACGTTCTCTGTGTTCCAATAGTGGAAGTTGTGGATCTCACATGACTAAAGTCACATGCTCCTCGGTCGCTTTAAGCGACAAGGCTAAATATCGGCGGATACGCCTGTAGCTTAGGATATGCACAGTCATGCGCTTTTTCCATGCCAGATATGGCAGGTTCCCACACTGCAGGTAATCCGCTGTATATCTGC
>ENA-OQDL01000714-OQDL01000714.1-human-gut-metagenome-genome-assembly--contig:-NODE-714-length-19787-cov-2.938454_pt1 | contig 19787 bp, 18 predicted proteins | sample MGYA00242782_ERZ504609 | MGnify/ENA primary metagenome ERZ504609 (study PRJEB26092, sample SAMD00036320) | human gut metagenome | host: Homo sapiens | study: EMG produced TPA metagenomics assembly of... | reverse complement strand
TGCAAATGGCCGGCGAATATCCCGATATGGTCATTGCCTGCTTCGGAGGCGGTTCCAACTTCGGAGGCATCGCATTCCCATTTATGCGCCACACCATCCTCAGAAGGCAAAAAAACACGGTTCATAGCCGCCGAACCAGCATCCTGCCCGAAACTGACACGCGGCAAATTCCAATACGACTTCGGCGATGAAGCCGGATATACCCCGCTGCTGCCGATGATTTACCTTAGGACATAATTTCGCTCCCGCCAACATCCACGCCGGCGGTCTGCGCTATCACGGTGCCGGCGTCATCGTATCGCAACTGCTGAAAGACGGCTATATGGAAGCGACGGACATCAAACAACTCGAATCGTTCGAAGCCGGCTGCCTTTTCGCACAGGCAGAAGGAATCATCCCTGCACCGGAGTCCTGCCACGCCATTGCAGCCACTATCCGCGAAGCAAATAAATGCAAGGAAACGGGCGAAGAGAAAGTCATCCTGTTCAACCTGTTCGGCCATGGCCTCATTGATATGGCATCGTACGACAAGTACCTTGCCGGCGATTTGCAAAACTATGAACTGACCGACAACGATATCCGGAGAAATCTGGATGAAATAGGCAATCTGGTCTAATAGATATTTGCCATACTGACGAGCGGTTCATAGAGTTTCTCTATGTCCTGCGAATCCATTTCAATCTGCACCTGGTCTCCCGGAATCAGACTTGTTTCCGCAGGGATCAGGTTTTTTCCATCCCTATGCACATTGATGATAACACAGTGTTCGGGCAAGGAAAGCTCGCTTACTGCCTTGCCGTCGAGGTAAGAACCGGTCATGACTTCCACAGACAGTGTATACCGGTTTTCTTCACGGAAATCGGGAGAGTTAATCATATCCTCGTATAAGATTACGTTGAAAGACTTCATCTGGAGCAGCTCCGTAAAATAATACGTCAAACCGCCTACCACCACCGAGGGATAAAAGACTTCGAAGTGTCCGGTTATCTCCGTTATCAGCACAATCGCCGTAAGCGGTGTACGCTCAATGGCCACCAAAAATGCCGACATGGATATCAGCATGACATAAGTGATATTTGGGGGTTCGATAATGCCGTACTTTACAGCGACCAGTCCAACAAGCTGCCCCAACAGTCCGCCCGTCACCAAAGTGGGAATAAAGTTACCACCCGGCAAGCCTGAAGACACGGAACACACCGAAAACCCGAAATGCAACAGCATGACGGCAAGCACCCACATTATTTCCGTACTGCCGTTCTGCGCCTGTTGCAGCAAGAACTGCTCGCCGCCACCGGTCAGGTTTACCTGTATCAACGAGATAATGTAGGCAACCAGTACCAAATAAAACTCTTGATATATACCGGAGACTTGACCTTAGAATATACCCGCTGAACGAAATCATAAGCACAGAGTATATCTTGCCGGCAATGGAAATGTAACAGCCAACAAAAGGAAATACTTCATCCGGACAAGAAAAGTCAAAACAGGTTCCGACACCTCAATCAGATGATAAGGGTTCACGGGAAAAACCAAACCGGCAACCGCTCCAGCCACTACACCCGCCAACAACGTAGTAATGGCTGTCTTAGGTGCATCGAAACGTTCGATGGATTCGATAACAATCAATGAAGAGGCCAATGGAGCAGCAAAAGCAGCCGCAAGCCCCGCCCCTGCTCCTGCCGCCAGCAACTGCTTGCGCTCGCCTTGCAGAATATGCGTCCATCGGGACACGAGACTGCCGATATAGGAGCCTATCTGTACAGAAGGCCCCTCACGCCCCAATGACAATCCGGCAGCCACAGAAAGAATTCCACCAGCGAATTTGGAAACCAGCTCCACAAACGGGTGTTTATAGGTTATGCGTCCGTTGATTATCCCGCGTGTCTGCGGAATGCCGCCGCCACTGATAAGAGGCATCCTGCCTACCAGAAAGGACACAAACATCAGAATCCCCCAAAACAGCAAAAACAGGAGTATATGCCAGTACCAGGCAGGGCGGGATGCGAAAAAGTCGCTGCGGATATGTAGCAGGAAATAAAGCAGATAGTGATAACAGACCGCAATAAGCCCTGTCAGCAATCCCACAATCATGCTGACAAAATAAAGCCGCGCATCTACCAACTTCAACTTCCAGATATGCCAGCCGCGAACCGTTTTCCAATTCTTTATTTTCTGAAAAAAACGCATGGAGTATTCTTTGTTATCTGCATTCCCCTACAACAATTTCTCTCCTGCGAAGTTCTGAACCGGCTACCCGATTATATTTATTTTACCCTCTCAGCATTGCTGATAATAAAAAAGAATCTCCCCGTCAAGCCATACACAGAGAGGAGATTCTTCGCTACATTCAAAAGCTAAGAACGGAGCTTTTTATATTATGACACACTTATTATATTAAACCACAGTTTTTTCCGGCAGCTTAAGACTTCTGTGCAGAACGTACCGGGTGTTTATGTTTTCCTTGCGCAACAGCCTGCTTTTTTCTGCGGTCAAATTCTTTTTTCAACTTGTCGGCATTGTTCTGTTCCGTCCGGTAAATCTTCATAATCTGTTTGGGAGAAAGTATTTTTCTGAATTCATCATAATACTTCTCACGCACATCCAGTATCTTACGACTTTGGGCAAAACGTCCTTTTATCTGCCGCTCCACCTCGGCATCCGTCAGCACCGGTTTAGGTTGCGGCTTCATGCCTTTCTGTTCCGTTCCCTGCCCGGAGGAGGGGTGCCTGCGGTTCATCATTCTGCATTCGCGCAATTCCTTCAAATAGTTCTGATAAACCGGTACAAATCTGGCAGCTGCGGCATCATCCAACATCAGTGTGTTCACCATCTGATTGGTCTGGCGTTCCATGAACTGCTCTGGTGTGTGACGTTGCCTTTTATCTTTATTCACCTGGTTTTGAGCAGAGAGACTGAACTGACCGCCTATCATAAGGCACGTCAGAAATACGTAAATGAATTTTGCTTTCATAATTCTTCTTTTTTTTAAGACAATACTATTAATTTAAAAATATATCGCTTTCGGAGAAGCTGACGAGCTCTTCCAGCTCCTCGTCCGACATTTCACGAATCCATTTATCAGCAGGGGCCGCCGCCGTACAATTCCCGGTATCCAGCATCTGCCCTCCTCTATCACCTTCCCTGAAAAGAGACGGCATAAACAAAAAGGCCGACCAATGCCGCAGCTATGGCAATACCCGCAGAAACGGTTATCCACAGACGATGCCCCGCCGGCTTGCCACCATACGTATGCTTCCGCACATTACGCTGCATTTCGTCAAAGAAACCTTCGGGCACACGATAGGGAGTCTTTTTTTCCCTATATCATCAAAATTCAAACTCTTTTTTCCATAATCTCAATTATTTAGTATGTACTCTTTAATCTTTTCCTTCGCATAATGATAATTCACCTTAAGCGTATCTGCCTTACCGTCGAGAATGCGGGCGATTTCCTCGTAATCAAGTTCATCATAGTAGCGGAGATTGAATATCAACCGCTGCTTCTCCGGCAATCTCAATATGGCTTCCTGGAACTTGACGGCCAACTCATTTTCATAGTCCACATAGTCGGAAGCCTTCAAACTGGAAATCAGGTTTTCCTGAATATCTTCGGTTGAAACGGTTTCCCGCCTTTTACGGCTATTCAACAAGCGGAGGCTTTCATTCGTTGCAATCCGGTAAATCCATGTGCTCAGTGAACTCTCGCAACGGAATTGCTCCCAATGCCTGTACACCTGAATAAAGACTTCCTGCAATACATCCTCTGCATCTTCGTGCAGCACTACCAAACGCCGTATATAATAATATATCGGTTCCTGAAAACATTCCACCAACAGTTGAAAGCCCTGTTCACGGTTGGATTTATATATTTGTCGAATCTTGTTTTCGTTTATCATCAGTTCATCCGGGTTTTACTGGTTAGAAAGGAGAAATGGGAAGAAGTTAAATGAGATGGAGCGTATTTGTCGTTTATTAACCAAAAAAAGTCGGGGCTGCATCTTTACAAGACACAGCCCCGACCCATCTGTTTATAAGTTTACGGCAATTACCAGAATCTGTTTCGCTCAGGATTATACTCAAATCCCACTCTTTTCAGTGTCCGGACAATTACTTCTTTCTCAACGTTCATATCCTCACAAAGTGCATCCAGTGAAGGATAGAAATCACGCAATTTCATATTGATGAAGCTGTACAGCATCATCGGATCTTCAGGCAATTTCATAGTCACAATCTTTGTTTAAATTAAACACTAATACCGGGCGCAAAAATACAATAAAATATCATACGAAAGAGTATTATCCCTTGAAATCTGCAAGTTATCCATGCAAACGATTGAAATGGCACGTCAATTAAAACGTTGCGGTCCCCTCTGGCTAACGATTACATAGATAATGACCGGCGCTCCGATAATCGGTGTAACTGCATTCAAAGGTATAATACCTGCCTCACCGGGCAGAACGCAAATCAGGTTGCAAAGCAATGCTACCGCTCCACCGCTCAAGATAGTCACAGGCAACAAGGAGTTGTGATTGGCTGTCCGCAATACCATACGGGCTATATGAGGAACGGCAAGTCCGATAAATGCAACCGGTCCGCAAAAAGCAGTGGTTATGGCAGTCAACAAACCGGTGATGACCAAAAGCCAGTTGCGCACATATCGTATATTGATTCCCAAATTCTCCGCATAACGCTCTCCCAGCAATAATGCGTTCAGAGGTTTTATCAGTAATAAAGAACCGAATAATCCGGCAACGGTCACCAATGCGAAAGCAGGCATTTGCTGGAGAGAGACACCGCCAAAATTACCCAATCCCCATACCATATAAGATTGCACTCCCTCTGCCGTAGCAAAGAAATTCAGCAGGGCAATGGCGGACGAAGCAATATAACCTATCATGATACCCGTTATCAGCAACATGACATTGCTTTTTAACAACGTAGAAAAGAATAGGATAAGTCCCATTATCAGCATAGCGCCTACAAATGCCCCAGCCAATACGGAGAAGAAACCGGACAAACTGAATGTTCCGGCAGATATGCTTCCACCAAAAAACAGCATCACGAACGCCACTCCCAAGCTCGCCCCGGAGTTAATGCCCAGAATAGACGGGCCTGCCAGCGGATTCTTAAAAGCGGTCTGCAACATCAGTCCGCAGACTGCCAGTGCACCTCCGCAAAGCAATGCTGTCAAGGCTTGAGGCAGGCGAGACTCCCATACAATAAAACTCCAGCTTGCCTTCTCGCCTTCATGCCCCATGAGTATGCTGAAAACATCGGATACGGGAATCGGAACCGACCCTATCAGCAGATTAGCCATAAACAGTAATACAATTACCATTCCTAATCCGATGCCATATTTCCATCCTTTATTCATTCAATTTGCAAAAATAGCGCAAACCGCCTAAATCTCCTATTTCGGGATGTAAAATCTGTATCAAATCCGCCAACAAATAGTCCGGACGGAAAGGAGTTTCTTCATAAAAAGGAACTTTTGCCGTGTTACATCCGTAAATATTCCGTGTTTTAAATGCTTTGAAGCCAGTATAACCTATATAATCGGCTTTCAAATCAGAGTAGGTCATATCACGGTCTCGATTGTACTTAATAGTCCATACATCTGCATCACCAGCCTTGTCAAAAACTGTTTCAAAAGCCAAAGGAATGGAACCGCTGTGTTTATCTTCCGCAAAAGCATAACGCCCGCAGGCATCATTAAACAAACGCCCGATTGTACTGCAACCACCCGGTACATACCAGGCAGAACCGCTTTTCAGTTCACTAACAATAGACAAAGACGAAGACGAAAGTGAAGCACGTTTTCTAAGCTGGTTATAACAACTATCCACCTCGGCAAAAAGGCTGTCGGCTTTTGAAACAACACCAAAAAGCAACCCGTAGAAACGCATCCATTCGGCACGCCCCAAAGCGGAAGTCTCCATATAGTCGGCACACTCGATAATAGGAATATTCAGTTTTTCAACGCGTCCGTAACCACCGCTGTTCTCAAACGGAGAAAGCAAAATAGCATCGGGATGCAGGTCGATAATCTTTTCCATATCAGGATTCATACCGTCACCACAGTCGGTAACCGTTCCGTTACGGTATCCATTCTGTATAACCGGGAGTTTAATGTACTTCAAGTCACACACACCGCCTATACTGCCTGCAGCTCCCAACTTATCCATGAGACTGCAATGAACCGAGGAATAAATGACCGATTTGCGAAGCGGAGTACGCACAATTGTCCCCTCGGGCAGATGCGCCGGTAAAGGTTGGGATGCCGGAACCAAAATATAGGTGTGCAATGTTTTCAGGGTATCCCAAGGGTTACGTAAAGTGGCAATAGTGTAGTCGGGATAACTCACTAACGTGAGGTTATCGGCATAACGCAGAGGGATAGTATCACCGGATATAAAAACAGAGACAGTCTTGTCCTTCCCACTACAAGCGGAAAGGAACAAGACCTGTGTCAGCATAAGAAACAATAATGTAACTTTTCTCATTTTTAATTAAAGAATACAGCAGAATTGGGATTAATGCCTCCTGCATCGAACTTCTCGATAAATGTACCGTCTTTCTTGAAACGGTAGATGGTGCCGTTTGTTGTGAACTCGGAAGTACTGATATAAATATCACCGTTATTTTCGTTTACTTCCAACATGTACAACGTGCTTGAAGTAAGTTCAGCAGGGGCGTCTTTGAGGAAAGAAGCATTATTCATCTGCCCGGTCTTGATGTTATAAGTAAAGAAAGTGTTGACTGTTGTATATGTATTCCAGTCCGTCAATGAATTCACCAGATATAAGATATCATTAGCAGCACACATACGGGTGGCACTGCCTAATTCCGTCACCTTATTGTTGGCAGCAGGATCTATCATCTGCAATGAATAGCCAACATCGCCATAATTGCCCCATGAAATCAAAAAGACTTTATCATCCTCTTCAATCAAAGCATTGGGGTTCAAACCTACCGTCAACAGCTCTTTCAGCTTGAAAGTACGCAAATCTATCACCTTTACGTCAGTGTGCTGAGTGCTCCAATCAGCAGTACAGCTATTCGCCACATACAGCATATCCTCGCAGATTGCCACACCTTCCAGATTGTCACCAAGTCCGGTCAATTTATCCACTACCTCCAACGTTTTCGCATTGATTTTAGCCACAGCTCCTCCGTAGAAGGAAGCATAGATATATCCATCCTCAGCATCTATATAGCGAATACCAGCACTGAAGTCATTATCACTAACAAACGAAACACGTTTCAACTCCACACCTGCGGCATTCAGTTTGGTCAGATAATTGGAACCGCTTACAGCTATATATATTTCATCTTCATACTTAATCATACTCTGACCAAGGTCACCCAACTTGGCATTGTTTTGGGTCTTGTAGATATCACTGATAAAATCCGCATCCTTATTGGGTGCATAAAAGGCAAGTCCTGCATTGTTCGCCCCTTGAGAGCCTTCGTTCAGAATATAGACACGCGTCTGCGGCAGTGTCACCTTCGACCCGCCGTCATCCAGAGAATCGTCATCGTCGTCACTACAAGATGCCAAAGAGGCACCCAAAGCAAGCATGCAGAGCATACCGAATAATAAACTTCTTACTTTCATAATCACAGTTGTTATTGTTTATAATTAGTTTTTGTTGTTCATAAATAGATTATTCAAAACTTGAAAGTACCCGTCAACCGCCACGAACGGCCCGGCATAGGATAATATTTTATCACGTCATACTGTTCATCGGTCAGATTTATAATCTCGGCCTGCAACAGAAGCCGGCAACCGCCCAAAGCAAACTCATGAGAGAGGCTCATCGTATGCTCCAGATAGCCCTCAATCTCATTCTCCGGAATGTTCTGCGACAAATAGTAACGCTTTCCCACTCCTACCGCCGAGTAGCCCACATTCACCCACGGCGTTTCTACAATGGCAGACGCGTTTCCGCTATGAAGAGGAGTATAAGGCAATTGGTCCTTATAGTTCTTCGCGTCGGAATCGGTCAGGTCAATGGCCTTTTGCCATGTATATCCGCCCGACATAATCAGTCTTATTTTCTCCGTCAATGGAACGGTTGCCGCCAAAGTGGCATCCACACCTGCGGCATGCACCTTGCCGTAGTTCGCCATCTTCCACGCATAGGTGGTGGGAAAAGCCACAATCTTATCCGTTACATCATTATAGTAACCGTCGAGCGTAACGGAGATATAGTCGAACACAGACAATCCGGATTTGCTCCATGTGATACCGACATTATATTCGTCTGCCTTCTCGGGTCGCAGATTACGGTTGCCCAGCCGGTAGTAATAGAGGTCGTTGAAAGTGGGCAGACGGAACGTACTCTTATACATCAACCGGAAATACAGCGACTCGTCCTGCCAAGGCTGCATACTGACTGATAAAGAGGGGGCAAAGCGATGGAAGTCATCGGGAACCGTACCTTTCTCGGCATGCTCCGAAGTGGCAGTATGCACCAGCGAAGCCGTGGCCGTGAGCCATCCTTGCCGGTAGCGTGCATTGAAGGCACTGATGGAAGTATATCTTGTAGGGAAAGGACATTCCGGCAAACTGTTGCGCAACTTGTTTATCACCCCATCCTGCGCCAACGAAAGGGTCAAAGCTTCCAAAGGACGGTAGAGAACGGTTGCGGAAATATAATATTCGTCTTGCCGGTGATTTTCCCGATAATATCCATCGGTATATTCCTTGCCCTCATCCTTGTATTTGTTCCAGCCATGATTATACTTTGCTTGTGCCTGCAGACTCCACCGGGGCGAGAAATGCTTCCTATAACGTGCTTGCACAAAAGTATTCTCATCCCAAAGCGTTTCATCGGAAAGGGGATTATAGAGCGTAACCGCCCCCGGAAGTCCCCGGCGGGAATAGAAGTAGTAACCCTTCACATCCAGTTCGCTGTCATCCTTGAAAGTATGATAAAGAGTGGCTTCACCCTGCCAGGAATAGATGCCGGAGTTGTTACGTTTCTCTTCCGTCACGTATTTCCCATTGACCAGCGTGAAAGGGTAATTACCGTCCGCCCTCATATAACCAGCATCTAGCGCCACGCGTGTACGGTTGCCCAGTTTCTGCCACCAGCGCAGCGAGGGGCTGACCATGCCGAACGACCCTCCGCGCACCCGTGCCTGAAAAGCAACATTGCGCCCGTCATCAAAATGAGGTTTTTCCGTCTCTATGCCCAGCACACCGGCCGACGCATACAAGCGGGCGGACTGCAACAAGTCCTCCGACTGCCCGATGGCGAGCGAAAGCATGGAAACATTGTCCAGAGAAAAACGCCCGATATCTATCTGCCCTGCCTGACAATTGCTCACCGCCACCCCGTCATAACTGACAGCTGTATGGGCAGCTCCCATATTGCGTATGGAAACCGTTTTCAGTCCTCCAATGCCTCCGTAGTCCTTTACATTGGCTCCGGCAAAACGGCGCACAGCATCTGCCATATTCTGTATTCCCAGCTGGCTGATATCCTGCCGTGATATCGTCTGTATGGGTACGGCAGAAGCCACTTTATTGGGCAACCTGCGTGCTGTTACTGTCACTTTCTCTATCTGATGCACTTTCCCCGTAATCGTATCTCCCCCTACCTCCTGGGCAGAGAGCCGGAATATACTTGCACCCACTGAAACAGCACAGACCAGTAGTACCTTAGTCCTTCCTGACATAGAATAAATGATGATTATCTTAAACCATTTGCGCACTGCCCACTTTCCTCGAATGGACAATTTTTCGACTTTGTTTTGCAGGTCTTCTGACTCGTTCCCGGTACATCGCCTTCCCGTTCTTTCCGAAGAACAGTGGCACAAGTATGATACACCGAGCATGGAACTCACAGCAGCGGGACTGTTCGGGACTTTCACCCGATTCCCTTTTCATCCGCTTCTCCGGATAGAGAACGCGAAACAAAACGCCGGCAAAGATAGGAATATATATAATAAGTCTATAAATCTTACAACAGTTTCTTCAAAAAAACATTCATTATTTTATAAGAAGCATAACTTAACCCCTTTCTGCGAGAAGGTAACCGATGAAAGGAAAAACGGGCACATATACAAGAGCATAATGCTCCCATAAAGAACAGAAATCCGGCAGAACTTCTGATATTTCCCATCCCGACCAAAGGTGACACGATACCTCCAAAAGCAAAAACCTATTGCCCCTAAAAGAGCCGAAGCTACTCCGGCATTCCTACGTTCACAGTCCATAGCCAAAGTGTTGGAAGCAGTAAAAGCCATTCCTACCATTGAAAGCAAACAAAAGACCAACACTTCATAAACCCAGAAATTGCAATTCAGAAAGAATGCAACGGAAAGTAGTACGGAAATAAACAACATCCCATGATTTCCTATATGTAAGGCATGTTCCATGGTAGAACAACGCACAGACAATGCTGAAGATATTACCATTGCAACCGCATTAACCCCGAAGCAAACACTGAACAGCATGGGTGAAAGACCATAATGTTGTTGCATAATAAAAGGAGCGGAAGCAATATTGGTGAACAGAACACCCATTGTAAAACCGTATTGCAAAATGTAACGCACATATTGGCGGTTACGTAATACGGCACCGAAACGGTGATACATATCTACACATCTTATATTTTGCCTTTGTCCAATTGGCAGAGACTCCTTAAAACGTACACTTCCGATAACCAGAAGAACGCCCAATGCAAACAAAAACCAGAAAATGCCATACCAACCTCCAAAGTCAGCCAATGCCCCACCGCCTATCGGAGCAACTACCGTAGCTATTCCATTGACAGCGCCAATAGTAGCCAACATGCCAGCAAGCTCATGAGCAGAATATTTATCGGCAGCAATAGAACGGGATATCACAACTCCTCCCGCTCCGGCAACTCCCTGCACAAAACGCCACAACACAAACTGTGATATGTCCCGGGAGAAGATACAGCCTACAGTAGAAATCAGAAATAGACCCATAGCTACCAACAAGGGAGAACGGCGACCGTACTTATCACTTAACGGACCAAAAACCAATTGTCCTATCGCCAGCCCCACCATACTCGTAGTAAGCCCTAACTGCACTTTTGAAGATGTAGTCTGGAAGAAATCCGACATTGCCGGTAAAGTAGGAAGATACATGTCCATAACAAATGGACCAAAAGCGCTCAACATCCCCAAAAACACCAATATGAAACCTTTTGAATTTTGTTTACCTGTCATTATCTTTCCCTCTTTTAAAATCGGCGGCAAAATTATCCCATATTTTCCAAACAGCCTATGGCTTATCTTGTACAAAACATTTCATTTTCGGAACAATATACAGTATTATCATTGAATATTAGTATATTTGTTGCGTAAAACAGAACTTTATTCACATGTACGAACAAATATCTCCAGACACTTCCCATATCAGATATGAAGAAACCGACTTGTCGTATCTGAAACTACGTCCATACCGTTTTAAATGTGGCATATACTTAATCTGCATACAGGGTAAAAGCATTATTTCGACAGGAGTGCAACAATATGCTTTTGATGAACAAACCGAATTAATTTTCCTTACAGGCAGCCTCATCCAGATAATACAGGCCTCTGCCGATTTTAAAGTACGGATACTTCTATTTCCCAAAGACGTTTTCCTAAAAGCAATACTACCGATTGATACCCCCTACTTCAATTACGTACATGAACACCCGCATTATCATCACACGGCAGATGTAAGGAGTCAGAATACGTGGCGGGAAATTGTATTATGGATGGACGTTGCCCAAATGCTTTTCAAGAACAACAACACACTCTTGTTCAGAAAACAACAAGAACTTAATTTCCTTCAAAGCATATTAATGTGGCTTTTCAATACTATTCCGGAAAAACTGGCTGCCAATAAGCAATATAGCAGAAAACAGATGCTCTGCCACCAGTTCATGCAACTGATACGCGAACACAGTACTTGCGAACATCAAGTTCCGTTTTATACGGAACAGCTCTGCATAACTCCTCGTTACCTATACGAAATCACCACTCAATACATGAATGGAAAAACGCCTAAACAACTGATAGATGAGCAACTGATAGCGGAAGCCAAAGTTCTTTTAAACGAACCGTGCTTATCTGTTACCGAAATTGCCGAACTGCTGAACTTTGCCGACCAATCTTACCTGAGCCGTTTTTTCAAAAAGAACACCGGCATGTCTCCTAAAGAATTCAGGTTACAAAAGCTATTATAACCAGTTTCGTCAAAATAATTTAAAATCGGTTGTTTTAACCGCCATTTTATTAACTTTGTTAGCATAACCAAAACCAAGCTGCCATGAAATACAAATTATTAGTTCTTGACGTAGACGGGACACTTCTCAACGATGCCAAGGAAATCAGTAAACGGACTCTTGCTTCCTTACTTAAAGTGCAGCAAATGGGCATACGTGTCGCATTGGCTTCCGGAAGACCTACATACGGCCTTATGCCATTAGCCAAAACTCTTGAATTAGGCAACTATGGGGGCTTCATTATCTCCTATAACGGTGGTCAGATAATCAATGCGCAAAATGGGGAAATTCTGTTTGAACGGCGAATCAATCCGGAAATGCTACCTTATTTGGAGAAAAAAGCACGCAAAAATAATTTTGCCATATTTACTTACCATGATGATACCATACTGACAGATAGTTCCGATAATGAACATGTCCGTGCCGAAGCCAATTTGAATAATCTGAAAATCATTCAGGAAGAAGAATTTTCCACAGCAATAGATTTTGCACCATGCAAATGCATATTAGTCAGTAATGATGAAGAAGCATTGAAAGATTTGGAAGAACATTGGAAAAAGCGTTTGGACGGAACGCTGGATGTTTTTTGCTCGGAACCTTACTTTCTGGAAGTCGTGCCCTGCGGAATTGATAAAGCAAACACCTTAGGCGTCCTATTATCATATTTGAACATCGCCCGTGAGGAAGTAATCGCCATTGGAGACGGTGTATGCGATGTCAATATGCTCCAAGTTGCCGGTCTGGGCATAGCCATGGGGCATGCGCAAGACTCCGTAAAAGTTTATGCCGACTATGTAACAGCTTCCAATGAAGAAGACGGTGTTGCCCAATCTGTAGAAAAATTGATTCTGGCTGAAGTGCATGCTGCTGAAATACCTCTTGACCTGCTAAACGAGCGGGCACGCCATGCATTAATGGGCAACTTGGGTATCCAATACACCTATGCCTCGGAAGAACGCATAGAAGCAACCATGCCCGTAGACCACCGTACCCGCCAGCCCTTTGGCATTCTACACGGCGGTGCAACTCTTGCGCTTGCCGAAACCGTTGCCGGACTCGGCTCTATGATAACCTGCCAGCCCGATGAAATTGTGGTAGGCATGCAAGTCAGCGGAAACCATATTTCGTCCGCACACGAAGGAGATACCGTACGTGCGGTAGCGACTATCGTGCATAAAGGACGTTCATCTCATGTGTGGAACGTAGATGTATTTACTTCTACCAATAAGCTGGTTTCTTCTGTCAGAGTTGTTAACAGTGTTTTGAAGAAAAGATAAGTTGAGATATGCCAATATGGAGTAGACTCATAAACATCAGATATGCCATAGTAGATGTCGAAGTCGGCTTGAAAAATCATAAAATCCATGATATCGGAGCACTCCGCCATGATGGTGCAACATACCACAAAGCTTCAAAAAAGGAGTTATTTGAATTTCTCAGCGGCACGGATTATATATGCGGACATAACATCATTCACCATGATGCCAAATATCTATTCACAGACAAAACATGCCAATGGATTTTGGTCGACACGCTTTATATATCTCCTTTGCTGTTTCCGGAACGTCCTTACCATAAGCTTGTGAAAGACGACAAACTGATAAGTGATCAGATGAATAATCCGGTAAATGATTGCGAAAAAGCAAAAGCACTGCTATTGGACGAGATAGCACGCTGGCATTCGTTACCGGATGCAAAGCGCCGGTTATTTGCATCTTTATTAAAGGATAGGAAAGAGTTCGAAGGTTTTCTCAGCATGGTAGATGCTGTGTATGCCAACAAAGGAATATCCGAACTGATTAGCAACCTCTATGTGAATAAAATATGCCAGCATGCAGAGCTTGACATGCTTATCAAACAATATCCGTGCGAACTGGCATACGCATTAGCCCTGATTGACACAATCGACCATCATTCCATTACTCCGGGATGGGTACTTTACAATTATCCCAGAGTGGAATTTGTTATAAAACTTCTACGACACAACAGATGCAACGAAGGTTGTGTTTACTGCAACACCCAACTGGATGTACTACATAACTTAAAAATATTTTTTGGATACGAACAATTCCGCACCTATGAGGGTGAGGCTCTTCAAGAACAAGCCGTTCAAGCAGCGGTAAAAGGCAAGATCGTTACTGGCAATATTCCCTACCGGCGGTGGAAAATCGCTGACTTTTCAGCTACCGGCACTCATGTCCGGTCATTCGGTACATGGTCTTACAGTCGTTATCTCACCATTGCAGTCACTGATGAAAGACCAGGTAGATAATCTTGCCGACCGGGGAATTACTGATGCTGTAACCATTAATGGCCTATTAGACCCTATTACGCGGGCACTATCAATACAAAGAGTACAAAATGGGGAAGCTTCCCTCTTATATATAGCCCCCGAAATGCTTCGTTCAAAAACCATTGAGAAAATTCTGATGGCGCGCCATGTAGTAAGATTTGTGATAGATGAAGCACATTGTTTCTCTTCATGGGGACAGGATTTTAGAGTCGACTACCTTTATATTGGGAAATTCATCAGAAAATATCAACAGAAAAAAGGATGCAAAGAACCAATACCTGTGTCTTGTTTCACTGCCACGGCAAAACAGAAAGTTGTGCAAGACATTCGCGATTATTTCAAACAGACATTAAATTTAAATCTGGAATTATATGCATCAACAGCCTCAAGAACAAACCTTCGCTATTCTGTCATACACGCTGAAACTGATGATGATAAATATTTAAAATTAAGAAGACTTATAGCTGAGTCCGATAGCCCTACCATTGTTTACGTATCGCGCACTAAACGTACTAAAGAACTTGCTGTAAAACTAACTCGTGACGGTTATAAAGCATACCTTTCAACGTAAGATGGAGTCAGAAGAAAAGATTGCCAACCAAGATGCATTTATGAATGACCAAGTACGCATCATTGTAGCAACTTCAGCCTTCGGTATGGGAGTCGATAAAAAAGATGTCGGCCTTGTAGTACATTATGACATATCCGATTCACTGGAAAACTATGTTCAGGAAGCAGGAAGAGCCGGTCGCGACCCTAAACTCAGCGCACGTTGTTATGTACTTTACAGCGACAATGACTTGGACAAGCATTTTATACTGCTGAATCAAACCAAATTAAGTATCAGCGAAATACAACAAGTATGGAAGGCCATAAAGGACCTTACCAGACAACGTATGAGAGTCAATTGTTCTGCATTGGAAATAGCACGGCAGGCAGGTTGGGACGACTCCGTATCCGATATTGAAACCCGTGTTCGGACGGCATTGGCTACTTTGGAACAAAGCGGATACCTGATAAGAGGAAATAACGTACCCCATGTGTATGCTACGGGTATCACTGTAAAAAATATAGATGAAGCAAGAATGCGCATATCGGCATCATTGTTATTTGGCAGTGATGAAATAGAAAAGGCCGTTCGAATCATCAAATCACTGATTTCACAGAAATATATTACCAAAGCTCAAGACTCAGAGGCTGAATCACGAATTGATTATCTGGCAGATATATTAGGAATCAGTAAAAAAGAAATAATATCTGTTGTAGAGCGCATGCGTCAAGAAGGCATATTGGCAGATAGCAAAGATATATCCGCTTATCTACAGGATACCGGAGACTCGGAACGAAAATCGCAGGCTCTCCTCGAACGCTTTGCAAAACTCGAACGATATATTCTTAACCACATTCCTGACGAATCTTTACAAACATCATATAAGCAACTAAATGATAATGCCACAAACAGCGGAATCAATACATCCAAAGAAAAGGATATTCGGACATTGCTCTATTTCCTCTGTGTCAAAGGATACGTCAAAAAAGAAGAAGACGCTTCCCATAATATAACAATCAGTCGCCAGACAGATTTCGATTCAACCATCAAACAGTTTGAAAAACGACTGGAAATAAGCCGTTTCACCATAGAATGGCTATACAAGTTAGTTGCCGATACGGAAAAAGAATGCTCACAAAACAAAACAGTCCAATTTTCCGTAGTAGAACTTCTAAATCAAATAAAGTCAAATCCCCAATCTCTTTTTAGCGAACCCGACAAACTACAGTTGGAAGATGTGGAAGAAGCCCTTCTTTATCTATCAAAAATCGGAGCATTAAAGCTTGAAGGCGGTTTCCTTATTCTTTATAATGCTATGAATATTCAAAGAATAAAGGATAACAAATCAAGATATAAACAAGACGACTACCGGATGCTCAACGAATTCTACAAGCAAAAAATCCAGCAAGTACATATTGTAGGGGAATACGCCAATTTGATGGTAAAGGATTATAATGCAGCATTGCAGTATGTCCAAGACTACTTCCAGATGGACTACAAAAAATTTGTCGCAAAATATTTTAAAGGAGAAAGAGTAAGTGAAATACAGCGCAACCTGACTCCTCAGAAATACAAGCAACTGTTCGGTCAACTATCCAAATGTCAAATGGAAATTATTTCCGACAAGGAATCGCGCTGCATCGTTGTTGCAGCAGGTCCCGGCAGTGGAAAAACACGCGTACTGGTCCATAAACTTGCATCACTCCTATTACTTGAAGATGTAAAGCATGAACAGCTCCTAATGCTGACATTTTCAAGAGCGGCTGCCACGGAATTCAAACAGAGGCTTATGGAGCTGATAGGAAATGCTGCCCATTTTATTGAGATAAAAACATTTCATTCCTATTGTTTTGACCTTTTAGGAAGAATAGGAAACCTTGAGGATGCCAAAGACATCGTCTCGAAAGCTGCCAAAATGATTAATCAAGGGGAAGTGGAACCAACCAAGATCGGTAAGACAGTACTTGTCATAGACGAGGCTCAGGACATGGGAAAAGAAGAATACGACCTTGTGAATGCCTTGATAGCCAATAATGAAGAGATGCGTGTTATAGCAGTGGGCGACGATGACCAAAACATTTATGAATTCCGCGGTTCGAATTCCCGATATATGTACCGACTGACACAAAATCCTGAAAGTAAGTTCATTGAGATGACTGAAAATTATCGCAGTACACATCATTTGGTAAATTTTGCCAATGAATTCGCTAAGAATATAGGCAAAAGAATGAAAAGTACCCCAATCATTTCAATGCGAAAAGAGAACGGATGGGTTAGAGTAACATATCATCAATCAAAGTATATGTATCAGCCACTGGCTGAAGAACTGCTTCATCAACGAGGAAGCGGGACCTCATGTGTGCTTACCCAAACAACGAAGAAGCAGTCATTTTAACGGCTCATTTTGCGAAAGCATGCCATAAACAGCAAATTGATACAATCCATGGATGGCTTCCTTTTCTGGAATATGGCCGAGATGAGATAATTTTTTTGAGATATATAGAGAAACGGATAAAAACTCCTTTAATTCCGGAAGAGTTATGGGAAAAAGCGAAGCATGTAACCTACACCACTTATGGAAAAAAGTAAAAGCTTGACATATGTAAAGCGTTGCATAGAACTATTTGAACAAACCAATAAAGTAAAATACCATAGTGACTTCAAAGAATTTGTATTTGAGTCATCAGTAGAAGATTTCTGTGACATTTCGGGGACAGATGTTGTAGTATCAACCATCCATAAAGCCAAAGGAAGAGAATTCGATAATGTGTATATGCTCATATCCGATAATTACTCAAAAGACGACCATCTTATGCGTCGATACTATGTAGGAATGACCCGTGCTAAAAATCACCTGTTTATACATACGAATGGCAACTGCTTCAACCATATAAGCGCTGACAGACATTGTATCGACCGAAAAGAATATGCGATGCCCGAAGAAATAGTTCTGCAACTCTCCCACAAAGATGTCTTTCTGAAATTTTTTAAAGGACGCAAACAAGAGATATTAGCATTAAGAAGTGGAGATTCTCTGATTTACAAAGACTCTGTTTTATATACAGCCTCAACCAATAAAGCGGTAGCAAAATTATCACAGAATATGCAAGCCACAATGTGTGAGTGGGAAAAAAAGGGTTATAAAGTGAGAGCTGCGTATGTCCGATTTATTGTAGCATGGAAATCTAAAGATTCCCCAAAAGATGAACCGGAAACAGCCGTCTTATTAGCAGATTTACTACTTTCATTATAACCTAAGATACATAATCCTCAATCCAAACAAATAAGGAAAACCATGCGGATAATAAGAAAAGCGTGCAACTCATTGAGCTGCACGCTTTTGCTTATTGTTTATTATCTTGTTTCCTTATCGGAATCATTTCACCTCCTCAAAGTCAGCATCCTGTACATTATCCCCATGCTTGCCATTATCCTGAGCACCGCCTTGCTGTCCTGCATTCATATCAGGACCAGCCTGTGCACCACCTTGAGCACCGCTCTGGGCATACATCTCAGCACTTGCAGCTTGGAAAGCGGTATTCAGTTCAGCCATCGCAGAGTCAACAGCAGCTAAATCCTGTGCTTTGTGAGCATCTTTCAGTTTCTGCAAGGCAGCTTCAATCGGAGCTTTCTTGTCGGCAGGCAGCTTATCGCCCAGTTCTTTCAACTGATTTTCAGTAGTGAAAATCATTGAGTCGGCTTGATTCAGCTTGTCAACTTTCTCACGTTCTTTCTTATCGGCTTCGGCATTTGCTTCGGCTTCGGCTTTCATCTTTTCGATTTCTTCCTTGCTCAAACCGCTGGAAGCCTCGATACGGATAGCCTGTTCCTTGCCGGTAGCCTTATCTTTGGCAGATACTTTCAAGATACCGTTGGCATCGATATCGAATGTCACCTCAATCTGAGGAATACCACGGCGTGCCGGAGCGATACCTGTCAGGTTAAACTGACCGATTGACTTGTTCTGTGCAGCCATCGGACGTTCACCCTGCAATACGTGGATAGTAACTTCCGTCTGGTTATCGGCGGCAGTAGAGAATGTTTCGCTCTTCTTGCAAGGAATAGTCGTATTGGCGTCAATCAGCTTGGTCATTACACCACCCATGGTTTCGATACCCATAGACAGCGGAGTAACATCCAGCAATACAACACCCTTGATTTCGTCCGTCAATACGGCACCTTGTACTGCTGCACCTACAGCTACTATGGAATTTTTGAGCCGCAGCAGCAACGAGGGCTTTGCCCGTCTGGCCGCAGCGGCCTTTGCCGCCCAGCTGGATCCTACGCTGGACGAACTGGGAGACATCAAAACCGCCGTCAGCGAGGCAGTGACTAACGCCATCGTCCACGCCTATCCAAATCAGCTGGGGAAGATCGTCATGAAGCTGCGGCTGCTGGAAAATCAGACGCTGGAGTTGGTAATTCGTGACTGGGGCTGCGGCATGGAGGACGTGGAGCAGGCCCGGCAGCCGCTGTTCACCACCGGCGGTGAGGAGCGCACGGTATGGGCTTCACCATCATGGAGAGCTTTATGAATCAACTGGCGGTAAAGTCTGCCCCCGGCAAGGGAACCACCGTCACCATGCGTAAGCGTATCGCCTCCCGTGTCCCGGCGAAGCGATGAGCGAGCTGCTGACGCTGTTGGATCGGGCGCAGAATGGCGACATGACGCCTGTCAGCAGGTGTTGAC
>ENA-OQDL01000712-OQDL01000712.1-human-gut-metagenome-genome-assembly--contig:-NODE-712-length-19791-cov-3.643308_pt1 | contig 19791 bp, 23 predicted proteins | sample MGYA00242782_ERZ504609 | MGnify/ENA primary metagenome ERZ504609 (study PRJEB26092, sample SAMD00036320) | human gut metagenome | host: Homo sapiens | study: EMG produced TPA metagenomics assembly of... | reverse complement strand
CTTTATAGAACACTAATAAACAAAAACTTTAGAAATTATGTCAAAAGTAACCGTAGTAGGTGCAGGTAACGTAGGTGCTACATGCGCTAATGTGTTAGCCTTTAATGAAGTGGCTGACGAAGTGGTAATGCTGGATGTTAAAGAAGGCGTTTCAGAGGGTAAAGCAATGGATATGATGGCAGACTGCTCAACTGTTGGGCTTCGATACCACTGTTGTAGGTTGTACCAACGATTATGAGAAGACTGCTAACTCCGATGTTGTGGTAATCACTTCCGGTATTCCCCGTAAGCCGGGTATGACCCGCGAAGAGTTGATTGGTGTGAATGCAGGCATCGTTAAGTCGGTTGCGCAGAACATTCTGAAATATTCTCCCAACGCTATCCTCGTGGTTATCTCCAACCCGATGGACACTATGACTTATCTGTCTTTGAAATCTCTGGGTATCCCCAAGAACCGTATCATCGGTATGGGCGGCGCTTTGGATAGCTCTCGTTTCAAATACTTCCTGTCTCAGGCTTTGGGCTGCAATGCCAACGAAGTAGAAGGTATGGTTATCGGCGGTCACGGTGATACTACCATGATTCCTCTGGCTCGTCTGGCTACGTACAAAGGCCAGCCGGTAAGCACGCTGTTGAGCGCGGAAAAACTGGATGAAGTAGTTGCTTCCACGATGGTAGGCGGCGCTACGCTGACTAAGTTGCTGGGTACTTCTGCATGGTATGCTCCGGGTGCGGCAGGTGCTTATGTGGTTGAATCCATCATCCACAACCAGAAGAAGATGATTCCTTGCTCGGTATATCTGGAAGGTGAATACGGCGAATCGGATATCTGCATCGGTGTTCCCGTTATCCTTGGCAAGAACGGTATCGAAAAGATTGTTGAACTGGAACTGAACGCTGACGAAAAAGCTAAATTCGCTGCCAGCGCCGCTGCCGTTCACAAGACAAATGCTGCTCTGAAAGAAGTAGGCGCTCTCTAATCGGGAGACGACCTGGAATATATAAGTAAAGCCTCGCTGACTTTTGCCGGAAAGGGAAAGTGGCGGGGCTTTTGTGTTTTTACTATCTTTGGACATACCCTCGTGGGAGTTATCTCACATCTGCTCCCCACATCATCTTATTCCGCAACGTATCGAAAAAGATGTGATTGAATCGTTTCACTACCTTTATGGAATAGTCCGCACGTGAAATAGTGAGCCGCGTAGTCTCCTTGCACGATTCGCTCCGTCCGTCGACGGCTACGAGGAAGTTGTGGCTACGGCTTTCCACATCGAGCGTGATTTCCCAGTCGTCGCAGATGACAATGGGACGTACATTCAGGCTGTGAGGGGCAACGGGGGTGATGGCGATGGTCTTGCTGTGAGGCACGATGACCGGGCCGCCCACACTTAGCGAATAGGCTGTGGAACCGGTAGGGGTGGCAATGACCAGTCCGTCGGCCTGATAAGTGGTGAGGTGTGCTCCGTTGATGGCGGTATGGATGCTTATCATGGACGAACTGTCGCGTTTCAGTACGGCTATTTCATTGAGGGCGTACGGGATATTCCACAGTTTTTCATCATCGCACTTCAACTGCAATACGCTGCGTTCCTCTACTTTTATAGTGGTTGTTGTAGATTTCGTCAATCGTTTCTTCCATTTCTTCGGGCGATATGTCGGCCAGAAAGCCTGAGGCGTCCCGTATTGATGCCCAGAATAGGAATGTTTTTCTTCGCCTACACGGCTGGCGGCTTTTCAAAAACGTTGCCGTCACCGCCGATGACTGATAACCATATCGGCGCGGAAGTCGTCGCCGTCGAACAATTCGGCGGGCGGAATGTTGAGGTGTAGGTCGGAAGTCAGGAAATTATAGAACTCGCGGCAGACACAGAGTTGTGCCTGATGCTGAGCCATGCAGGTGGAAAAGATTTTTCGGCATGCGATGACTTTTTCGCTGGTAGGTATTTCCGAATATGGCAAATTTCATAATTGTTTTCTGTTTTTGTAAGATTGCAAAAATAGTTTTTTTCTCAGAATGCTGCCAACATATTGCTATTATTTGTACTTTTGTCCCAAACTATAAACCGAATTATGACTAGATTAAGTGTAAATATTAATAAAGTAGCGACATTGCGTAACGCACGCGGAGGAAATGTGCCTAATGTTGTAAAAGTGGCGTTGGATTGCGAGAGTTTTGGAGCCGACGGTATAACGGTGCATCCGCGTCCCGATGAAAGACATATCCGTAAGAGCGATGTTTACGACCTGCGTCCGTTGTTGCGCACGGAGTTTAATATAGAGGGATATCCCGCACCCGAATTTATCGACTTGGTGCTGAAAGTGAAACCGCATCAGGTAACGTTGGTTCCGGATAGCCCCACTCAGTTGACTTCCAACTCCGGCTGGGACACGAAAGCCAATCTGGAGTTTCTGACCGAAGTGCTGGAAGCGTTCAATACCGCCGGTATCCGTACGTCGGTATTCGTGTCTACCGATGCAGAGATGATAGAGTATGCCGCCAAAGCCGGTGCCGACCGGGTGGAACTCTATACCGAGCCCTATGCTACGGCATTCCCTAAAAATCCGGAAGCTGCGGTAGCTCCTTTTGTGGAAGCAGCCAGAACGGCACGCAGCCTGGGACTGGGACTGAATGCAGGCCATGACCTGAGTCTGGAAAATCTGAATTATTTCTATAAAAACATACCCTGGCTGGATGAGGTCTCTATCGGTCATGCGCTGATTAGCGATGCTTTGTATCTGGGATTGGAACGTACCATTCAGGAATATAAAAACTGTCTCCGCTGATGAATCTTATGTTGTTATTGGCCCAAGTGGCTCCGGCGTTGGCCGATTCTGTTGCCGGCGCCAATCCGGTACTTACTCCCATTGCCGCTCCCGATGAAATGAACCTGTGGAGCATGGCTGTCAAGGGTGGTTGGATTATGGTAGTGCTCGGAGTACTCTCCGTAGTGTGCTTCTATATTCTGTTCGAGCGCAATTACGTTATCCGTAAGGCGGGCAAGGAAGACCCTATGTTTATGGATAAGATCAAGGATTATATTCTGGGTGGTGAGATTAAGGCTGCCATTGCCTATTGCCGCAGTGTGGATACGCCTTCGGCACGGATGATAGAGAAAGGTATCAGCCGGTTGGGACGCCCGGTGAATGATGTGCAGGCAGCTATAGAGAATGTCGGCAACATCGAAGTGGCGAAACTGGAAAAGGGGCTGACCATCATGGCTACCATTTCGGGCGGCGCTCCGATGATTGGTTTCCTGGGTACGGTGACCGGTATGGTGCGTGCTTTCTTTGAAATGGCGAATGCCGGTAACAATATCGACATCACCCTGCTTTCCGGCGGTATATACGAGGCCATGATTACTACGGTAGGCGGTTTGATTGTGGGCATCATCGCCATGTTCGCCTACAATTACCTGGTGACGCTGGTGGACGGTGTGGTAAATAAAATGGAAGCCAAGACAATGGCTTTCATGGATTTGCTGAACGAGCCTGCCAAATAAATCATAATTCATAAATCAGAAACAACGACCGTGTTACAACGTAGAGCAAAAATATCACCCAATTTCAGTATGGCGTCCATGACGGATGTTATATTCCTGCTGTTGATTTTCTTTATGATTACTTCTACGGTAGTATCACCGAATGCAATCAAGGTATTGCTTCCGCAGGGAAAAACAGCAGACATCCGCCAAGCCTCTGACAAGGGTTATCATTGATAAGGACTTGAACTACTATGCCGCTTTCGGTAATGATAAGGAACAGGCGCTGGCTTTGGACGAGCTGACTCCTTTTCTGCAATCGTGCGCAGCGAAAGAGCCCGAAATGTACGTGGCATTGTATGCCGATGAGTCCGTCCCCTATCGGGAAATTGTGAAGGTGCTGAATATCGCTAATGAGAATCATTTCAAGATGGTGCTGGCTACACGCCCGCCTGAGAATAAGTAAACGGTGTTAACCGTAAATAGCTAAATCGTAAATCGGAACGGTGAATCGGAAGAAGAAAGGAAAATATATAGGATTGGCAGGTGCGCTGTTGGTGCACGTTGTTGTCATTGCCCTTTTGATACTGGTGGGATTTACCTTGCCCGAACAGTCGGAGGAAGGCGGTGTGCCCGTGATGATGGGAGAAATGCCCGATGCGTGGGGGGCTGCCGACCCTTCTTTGGTTGAAGTGGAGACGATGCCGGAAGAGGCCGCTCCGGAAATGCCGGAAGAGGCGGAGCAGGAGATGCTGACGCAGGAAGATGAAGAAACCGTTGCCATAAAGCCTAAGGCGGAAGAAAAGAAGAAAGAGGTGAAGAAACCCGAAAAGAGCGCTGCCGAGAAAGCCGAAGAGGCGCGTAAGCTGGCTGCGGAAAAAGCGGAGCGTGAACGGAAGGCAGCCGAAGAAGCTGCCCGCAAACGTGTAGCGGGAGCTTTCGGCAAAGGTGCGCAAATGGGTAGCAAGGGTGCTACGGAAGGAACCGGTGTGCAGGGAAGTCCTACGGGAAACTCTTCGGAAGGGGCAACTGCCGGGACCGGCGGATACGGGACCTTTAACCTTGGCGGACGCTCCATAGGCGAGGGCGGATTGCCGCGTCCCGTATATAATGTGCAGGATGAGGGAAAAGTGGTGGTTACCATTACCGTAAATCCTGCCGGACAGGTTATCGGCACCAGCATCAACCGCCAGACGAATACCGTAAACCCCGCCTTGCGGAAAGCTGCCGAAGACGCGGCGAAGAAAGCGAGGTTCAATACGGTAAGCGGATTGAGTAACCAGACAGGGACGATTACATATTATTTTAATCTAAAATAAGAGGAGAAACTATTATGGGTACAGTTTATGTGTTTTTTGCAGACGGTTTTGAAGAAATAGAGGCTTTCACTTCGGTCGATGTAATGAGACGTGCGGGGTTGAATGTGGAAATGATTACGGTTACTCCTGACGAGATTGTGAAGGGCGCTCATGGCGTACCGGTGCTTTGTGACAAGAATATCGTGAACTGTGACTTTTTCGACGCTGATTTGATATTGCTTCCGGGCGGTATGCCGGGTGCGGCCACTTTGGAGAAGTGCGATGACTTACGCAGACTGATTTTACGCTTTGCCGAAGAAAACAAACCGATTGCAGCCATTTGCGCCGCTCCTATGGTGCTCGGTAAACTGGGACTGTTGAAAGGTAAGAAAGCTACTTGCTATCCGGGTTTTGAACAATATCTGGAGGGTGCCGACTGCACTGGAGCGATGGTGGAAAAAGACGGCAATGTCATTACAGGAAAAGGTCCGGGCGCTGCCATGGAGTTTGCTTTGGCGGTAGTGGAATTGCTGCAGGGCAAGGATAAAGTTGCCGAATTGAAAGAGGCGATGATTGTCTGATTGTAAATTATGAAGAGGCTGTGTGAATCCAATGAAGTATGTTCTGATTGTAGCCGGCGGTAAAGGTTTGCGCATGGGATGCGAACTTCCCAAACAATTTCTTCCGATAGGGGGAAAGCCTGTATTGATGCGTACCATAGAGGCCTTTTATGCGTATAGCCCGGAGATACGGATAATATTGGTGCTTCCATGCAACCAGCAGGCTTACTGGAATGAGTTGTGCCGGAAACATGGTTTTTCAATCCCTCATCAAATCGCAGACGGCGGAGAAACACGCTTCCATTCGGTGAAGAACGGACTGGCATTTGTTACAACACCGGGATTGGTCGGAGTGCATGACGGGGTACGCCCTTTTGTGGCTCAGGAGGTTATAGCCCGTTGTTACTCCCTGGCTGCCGGGAAGCAGGCGGTGATTCCTGTGACGGATGTGGTGGAGACGGTGCGTCATTTGGTTGGCGAAGGAAGTGAAACTGTCAGCCGCGACGCATACAAGCTGGTACAGACTCCGCAGGTGTTTGATGCGGATTTGCTGAAACAGGCTTATGAGCAGCCTTATACTTCGCATTTTACGGATGATGCCTCGGTGGTCGAGGCATTGGGCAAGCCCGTTTATCTGACGGAAGGTAACCGGGAAAACATAAAGATAACCACTCCCTTTGATTTGAAAATAGCTGCCGCCCTTTTGGACTCATGTTCGATTTAACTACGCGTGACATAAAATATCTGTCGGGCGTCGGGCCGCAGCGTGCTTCGGTGCTCAATAAGGAATTGGGCATCTTTTCCTTCCATGATTTATTGTATTATTTTCCTTATAAATACGTAGACCGCAGCCGCATCTATCGCATCCGTGAAATAGACGGTGCGATGCCTTATATCCAGTTGAAAGGTGAAATCTTAGGCTTTGAAACGGCGGGTGAAGGACGGCAACGGCGGCTGATAGCTCACTTTTCGGACGGTACGGGGATAGTCGACCTGATTTGGTTTCAAGGCATCAAATATCTGATAGGAAAGTACAAGGTTCATCAGGAATATATCGTATTCGGCAAACCTACGGTGTTTAACGGCAGGATAAACATTGCGCATCCGGACATAGACCCGGCTTCCGAACTGAAGCTCTCTGCCATGGGGTTGCAGCCCTATTACAATACGACGGAGAAGATGAAGCGAAGCTCGCTCAATTCGCACGCCATCGAGAAGATGATGAAAAGCCTCGTCGGGCAGTTGAACGAACCTCTGCCCGAAACGCTTTCTCCCGCCCTGCTGGCAGAGCACCATCTGATGCCGCTGACGGATGCTTTGATGAATATCCATTTTCCGTCCGGTCCGGATGTGCTGCGAAAAGCGGAGTACCGCCTGAAATTCGAGGAACTGTTCTATGTCCAGTTGAACATACTGCGTTATGCCAAAGACAGGCAGCGCAAATACCGGGGGTATGTTTTTGAGAAAGTGGGGGATATATTCAACGGCTTTTATTCCCGCAATCTTCCTTTTGAGTTGACGAACGCTCAGAAACGCGTGTTGAAGGAGATACGCCGGGACTTGGGTGCGGGCAGGCAGATGAACCGTCTTTTTGCAGGGAGATGTGGGGAGCGGAAAGACATTGGTGGCGTTGATGAGTATGCTGATTGCGCTTGATAACGGTTATCAGGCATGTATGATGGCGCCTACCGAAATATTGGCAAACCAACATTACGAAACGATTCGTGAACTATTGTACGGAATGGATGTACGGGTTGAACTGTTGACCGGTTCAATCAAAGGCAAACGGAGAGAAGCCATTCTTTCCGGCCTGCTGACAGGAGATGTACAGATACTTATCGGTACGCACGCCGTCATTGAAGATACCGTGAACTTTGCATCATTGGGACTGGTTGTCATCGACGAACAGCACCGTTTCGGCGTGGCCCAGCGTGCCCGTTTGTGGACAAAAAGCGTACAGCCGCCTCATATTTTGGTCATGACCGCGACTCCCATACCGCGGACTCTGGCAATGACGCTTTATGGCGATCTGGATGTATCGGTCATTGATGAGCTTCCGCCGGGAAGAAAGCCGATTGCTACCATTCATCAGTTCGACAGCCATCGCGTAAGCCTGTATCGTTCCGTGCGCAAACAGATTGACGAAGGACGTCAGGTCTATATCGTTTATCCCTTAATCAAGGAGAGCGAAAAGATTGACCTCAAGAACCTGGAAGAAGGCTATCTGCATATCTGTGAGGAGTTTCCCGATTGTAGGGTTTGCAAGGTGCACGGGAAAATGAAACCTGCCGAAAAGGATGCGCAAATGCAGTTGTTCGTTTCCGGCGAGGCGCAGATAATGGTTGCCACCACGGTTATTGAAGTCGGTGTGAATGTACCTAACGCTTCCGTGATGATAATAGAGAATGCCGAACGTTTCGGACTTTCCCAGCTTCATCAGCTCCGTGGTCGTGTAGGGCGCGGAGCCGACCAGTCTTATTGTATTCTGGTGACCGGTTATAAATTGGCGGAAGATACCCGGAAACGTCTGGAGATTATGGTACGCACGAACGATGGTTTCGAGATAGCCGAAGCAGATTTGAAACTTCGCGGGCCGGGTGATTTGGAAGGAACCCAGCAAAGCGGCATTGCTTTCGATTTGAAAATAGCGGATATAGCCCGCGACGGACAACTTCTGCAATATGTCCGTGAAGTAGCCCAGACCATTGTCGATAAGGACCCGAATGGTTCCCTTCCTGAAAATGAAATATTGTGGCGACAGTTGAAAGCCTTGCGAAAGACAAACGTTAATTGGGCGGCCATAAGCTGAAAAACGGTTAAGCATACGCTTTATTTGTACGTTTATGTTGTTAAACATGTTTGTGATGTAATTAGCTTGTTGTTAGTTATTTATTAGCTATTATTCGTGGCTTTTACTTTTGTGACTTCAAAAAATAGTTAACGACACAAACGCCTTTTCAGAGAGAAATGTTACCTTTGGAAGAATTTTTGAAAATAATCTGGATATTCGCGTAAAACAGGGTGCGGTTGATTCACCGGATATGCTCTGCGGATATCGAAATGAATGACGAAACGGAATGAATTTTAATTGGATTAGAACGGCTTTATTAGCAGCAACGGCAATGGTCAGCCTGAACTCTTTCTCGCAGGACCTGATTGCCCGCCAAGCTCCCATTGACAGAAAACTTAAAAGCGTAGATTCATTGGCTTTGCAGAAACAAATCCGTGCGGAACAGTCTTTGTATCCGGGGTTGGATTTGTATCCGAGTTGGAACAATGAATTTGTGCAGGCTTATGGCAATGCTATCGTGCCGGAAAGTTATACTTTTGATTTGAAAGGCTTTTGCATGCCTACCGAACATACTCGTATCACTGACGTATTCGGCTATCGCCCTCGCAGAAGAAGAGCGCATTACGGTTTGGATATTAAAGTGTATGTAGGCGATACAATCCGTGCCGCGTTTGACGGTAAGGTACGTATCGTTAAGAATCAGGGCCGTCGCGGATATGGTAAATATGTCGTTATCCGTCATGATAACGGTTTGGAAACGGTCTATGGGCATTTGTCCAAGCAATTGGTTGATATAAACCAGTTGGTAAAGGCCGGTGAACCTATTGCACTGGGAGGTAATACCGGACGTTCTACCGGCTCTCATCTGCACTTTGAAACCCGTTTCCTGGGAATTCCTATTAACCCTGCATTGATGTTCGATTTTGAAAAGCAGGATATTGTTGCCGATTCTTATACGTTCCGTAAGACCAAAGGCACTTCCGGTACGGCTCGCAGTATGGCATCGGGTGAAGGTCTGTTCTATAAGGTGAAGAAAGGCGATACCTTATCCAAGATTGCATCCCGTCAGGGTACAAGCATCGACAAGCTTTGTAAGCTGAACCGCATTACCCGGAGAACGATTCTCCGCCCGGGACAGGTATTGCGTTGCTCATAAAAACGGAAATACTCTCTAAACGTAAACAATCTCTATAGGAGAGGGCACTTTAATATAATTTAGAGTGCCCTCTTTTCTTTTCTCTTTAATTATTCCTAAATTTGCAGCCTATTTGTAAGGATATGAAAGATACCAAGCAACAATTTGAGCATGTCATCGCCATTTGCCGTGACCTGTTCTCCAAGAAACTTCATGATTACGGTCCTGCATGGCGCATTCTTCGTCCGGCTTCCGTAACCGACCAGATATTCATTAAGGCCAATCGTATTCGGAGCATTGAGACTAAAGGCGTGACTTTGGTGGACGAAGGTATCCGTTCGGAGTTCATTGCGATTGTCAACTACGGTATTATCGGTTTGATACAACTGGAGTTGGGATATGCCGAATCTGCGGATATGACGAACGAAGAGGCAATGGTTCTGTATGATAAATATGCGAAAGAGTCGCTGGAATTGATGCTTGCCAAGAACCACGATTACGATGAGGCTTGGCGCAGTATGCGTATCAGTTCGTATACGGACTTGATATTGATGAAGATATACCGTACAAAGCAAATTGAAAGTCTGTCCGGCCAGACACTGGTTTCGGAAGGTGTCGATGCCAACTATATGGACATGATTAATTATTCCGTATTTGGTTTGATTAAGATAGAGTTTGGAGACTGAGAAAAAACATATTATAAAGTTCGTCTGGGTAAATACCTGCCGCTTTTTGCTGGCAACGTTGTTTATCTTCTCCGGATTTGTGAAGGCTGTCGATCCGCTCGGTTCATTTTATAAGATTCAGGATTATCTGGCGGCATTCGGCATAATTTCATGGTTTCCTACATACCTGCCGTTACTTTTTGCCATCATTCTGTCATCTGCAGAGTTCTGTGTAGGAGTTTTCCTCTTTTTCGGTGTACGCCGGAAGATTGCGTCGACCTTGGCGCTTCTCCTGATGAGCGTAATGACTCCGTTGACCTTGTATCTTGCTTTGGCAAATCCCGTATCCGACTGCGGATGCTTTGGCGATGCGTGGGTGTTGACGAACTGGCAGACATTCGGGAAGAATATCGTATTGCTGATTGCGGCGATAGCGGTATTCCGGGAGCGGAAACTCATGTTCCGCTTCGTTACGCTGAAGATAGAATGGATGGTGTCCTTATACACGCTTTTGTTTGTCTTTGCACTTTCTTTTTATTGTTTGGAATATCTGCCGGTACTGGACTTCCGCCCTTATAAGATTGGAGCGGATATAAAAGGCGGGTATGGAGATTCCCGAAGGGGCGAAACCGAGTGTATTCGAGAGCCGCTTTGTATTGGAGAAAGACGGCAGGCAACGGGAGTTTACATTGGATAATTATCCGGACAGCACATGGACTTTTGTCGAAACGCGTACCGTTTTGAAAGAAAAAGGCTATGAACCACCCATTCATGATTTCTCCATGATAAGCCTGGGCACGGGTGAAGATATAACCGACAGTGTACTGACCGACAAAGGATATACCTTTTTATTGGTAGCCCACCGGATAGAGGAAGCGGACGATAGCAATATCGACCTTATCAATGAAATCTATGATTACAGTGTGGAGCACGGCTACGGTTTTTATGCGCTGACTTCCTCGCCGGATGAAGAAATTGAGATGTGGCGTGAAAGAACCGGTGCGGAATACCCGTTCTGCCAGATGGATGATATTACCCTGAAAACGATTATCCGTTCCAATCCCGGCCTGCTGCTGATAAAAGACGGTACAATCCTGAATAAATGGAGCGATAACCAACTTCCCGATGAATATGTACTGAACGATAGTCTGGATAAATTAGAGTTGGGAAAGCAGAAACAGGAAAATAAATTGCACACCATTGGTTACGTATTATTGTGGTTTATCGTACCTTTGACGCTGGTTGTCGGCATTGATATTCTGATAATCAAGCGGAGAGAAAGAAAAAGCAGGGAGCGGCAAGCCGCCCAATCCTCGGATAATCGGGAGAATGACAAATTGTAAATCTTTGAATAGCAGATATATTAACCCTTTTAATAATTAAAACAAAATGAGAAAAAACATTGTTGCAGGAAACTGGAAAATGAACAAAACCCTTCAGGAGGGTATTGCTCTTGCAAAAGAACTGAATGAAGCGTTGGCTAACGAAAAGCCTAATTGTGATGTAATCATCTGTACTCCGTTTATTCACCTGGCATCTGTTACTCCGCTGGTAGATGCTGCCAAAATCGGTGTAGGTGCAGAAAACTGTGCAGATAAGGAATCTGGTGCATATACAGGTGAGGTATCAGCCGCTATGGTTGCTTCTACCGGTGCCAAGTATGTAATCCTCGGTCACTCGGAACGTCGTGCTTACTACGGTGAAACAGTGGAAATCCTGGAAGAAAAAGTAAAATTGGCTTTGGCTAACGGTCTGACTCCGATTTTCTGTATCGGTGAAGTGTTGGAAGAACGCGAAGCTAACAAGCAGAATGAAGTGGTTGCCGCTCAGTTGGCATCTGTATTCTCTCTGTCTGCCGAAGATTTCTCCAAGATTATCCTGGCTTACGAACCGGTTTGGGCTATCGGTACAGGTAAGACTGCTACTCCGGCACAGGCACAGGAAATCCATGCTTTCATCCGTTCTGCCGTTGCCGAGAAGTATGGCAAGGAAATTGCTGAAAACTGCTCTATCCTTTACGGTGGTAGCTGCAAGCCTTCCAATGCAAAGGAACTGTTTGCAAATCCTGATGTAGACGGTGGTCTGATTGGTGGTGCTGCTTTGAAGGTTGCTGACTTCAAGGGTATCATCGACGCTTTTAATTAATAACAGAGAGCCGGAAGTTGCCCGTATCCAAAGGAAGGCCAACTTCCGACTCTTCATGTTTAAAGCTTGTTTTTAAAACTGTATAAAACACTCTTTTATGAAGAAACTCAGTTTGCTTTTAATTGCATGTTTTGCCTTTGCCGCTATATCTGTGGCGCAGAATAACATCGTAAAGAGTCTGGAACGTAATGTGCCGGGGCAGGGTAAAGTGTCCATTCATCAGGATGCCCGTATCGGGGCACTGATAGGTTCGGAGTATATCCCTACCGGTTCGGACGACCGGAAAGTGATTAAAAGTTCGGGCTATCGCGTACAGGTATATGCCGGAAATAACACCCGTCAGGCCAAGAATGAAGCCTATTCGGTGGCTTCCAATATAAAAGAGCGTTTTCCTGACCTTCCCGTTTATACATCTTTCAACCCGCCCCGCTGGTTGTGCCGTGCAGGCGACTTCCGCAGCATCGAGGAAGCGGATGCCATGATGCGCCAACTGCGTGCCACCGGTGCTTTCAAGGAAGTGTCTATCGTGAAAGATCAGATAAATATCCCCCTTTAATTCATAACTCATAATTATCCCCCTCACTTTCTCATGTTAGGAAAAGAAGAAATTGTATCTCCTTCATTGGACGAACTGAAAGAACATTATCATCATATATTGACTTTGTTAGGTGAAGACCCTGAGCGTGAAGGGTTGCTGAAAACACCGGAACGGGTAGCCAAAGCCATGCTGGCACTGACTAAGGGGTACTCTATGGACCCGCACGAAGTACTCCGCTCTGCCAAGTTCAAGGAAGATTATAATCAGATGGTGATTGTGAAAGACATTGATTTCTTTTCTCTCTGTGAACACCATATGCTGCCTTTCTACGGCAAGGCGCACGTGGCTTATATTCCGAACGGCTACATTACAGGTTTGAGCAAGATTGCCCGTGTGGTGGATATCTTCTCTCATCGCTTGCAAGTACAGGAACGTATGACGCTCCAAATAAAGGAGTGTATTCAGGAAACGTTGAATCCTTTGGGCGTGATGGTCGTGGTAGAGGCGAAACACATGTGCATGCAGATGCGTGGCGTGGAGAAGCAGAATTCAATAACCACCACTTCCGACTTTACGGGGGCTTTCAATCAGGCCAAGACGCGTGAAGAGTTTATGAACCTCATCCGCCACACTTCTTAATGTCAGGGGAGCACCACCCGGTCTCCCAACCGTTTTGCCATAATACTCTGCACTTCGCGCATTTCGCTGTAGCGTTTCATGATGGCGTTGCATTTCTCTTCGTCGTTGGCGATGGCAGGGTCTTGCAGGGCAGACATCATGTGCTTTAGCTCTTCGCTGACAATGGCATACTTGAAGTTTATCATTAATGCCGGAACCAGTTCGTAAAGACGTTCTTCATCGGTTACTATCTTCTGGCTTTTTGAATGGTATTTGCTCAGCTGGTAACGGTTGCTGATAAGTTCCACGCTCAGTTTGCTGATGGCAGGGTCCGGATAAGCCAGAAAATAACGTTCGGCTGTAAATCCGGCGTCATGGATATGCGCGGCGGCTTCGGTCAGTATTTGGCGGTGCAGCGGGTTGTGGAATGACAACTCGTCTTGCTTCAGGTCGCTGACGACATATTCAATTACGCTCACCGGTATTTCCTGCCCTTCTTCATTGGTTACATTGCACATCACTTTTTCGCCATAGCGCACAATCATTTGAAGAATCAGCCGTTCGTATTTATAGAATTCCTGCCCTTCTTTTCCTTCTTGCGGAATAAAGGATATATAGCTGTCTTCCGGCGGGAACGGTGCATTCGCATTGTGCCCGGGAGCTTCTCCGGCGGCAGTTGGGGTTGCGTCTGCCGTTGTCGGGGCAGCGGGAGTCGAACTTTCGGCGCCTGTTACATTCTGTGTGCTTTCTGCCTGTCTGCCGGCGTTTCTACGTTCCCGTTCTGCCTGTTCGGCACGCTTTTCAGCCTGCATCTCACGCCGTTTGGCAACTTCGGAAACCAACAGTTTGTCTTCCACCCGCAGTAGCTGGGCGCATTCTTTGATGTACACATCGCGCACAATCGCTTCGGGGATGACCGAGATGCTTTGTACAAGATTACCGATTAGTTCGGCACGTTTAATCGGGTCTTTGCCTGCATCTTCCAACAACAGGTTGGTTTTGAAACGGATAAAGTCTGTTTCATGTTCCTGTATGAATTGCTGGAACTCAGTCGAGTTATGTTTGCGGGCAAAAGAGTCCGGGTCGTCTCCGTCGGGCAGGAGGCACACTTTAATGTTCATGCCTTCTTCCAGCAGCATGTCGATACCCCGGATAGAAGCCTTGATACCGGCTGCATCCCCGTCGTACAATACGGTCATGTTGTTGGTGAAGCGGTGAATCAGACGGATTTGCCCCGGTGTCAGCGCAGTGCCCGAAGAGGCCACCACATTTTCTATACCGGACTGGTGCATGGATATGACGTCCGTATAGCCTTCCACCAGGAAGCAACGGTCTTGCTTCACAATAGCCTGCTTGGCGAAATAGATACCGTACAGTTCGTTGCTTTTATGATAGATTGCCGATTCGGGAGAGTTGACATACTTCACCTTGACTCCTTTTGTGGCACTGGCAAGTACACGGCCGCCGAAAGCCACCACTTTACCCGATAAGGTATGTACGGGAAAGATTACGCGTCCCCAAAAACGGTCGCGCAGTTGGTGGTCGTCCGTTTCGTAGCAGAGTCCGGTCTTGACGAGAAATTCTTTCTTATATCCTTTCTTCAAGGCTTCTTCCGCCATGGCATTATGGCTTTCGGTACAGTATCCCAACTGGAATTTTTCGATGATGTCATCCCGGAATCCGCGGTTACGGAAATAAGCCATACCGATGCTGCGTCCGTCTACATGGTTGTGCAGGATATTTTGGAAATAGTCGCGGGCAAACTGGTTGACGATGAAAAGGCTTTCGCGCTCGCTCTGAACGAGCTTTTTCCTCGTTGGACAGCTCCCGTTCCTTGACCTCGATACCGTATTTCTTGGCAAGGTATTTCAGTGCCTCAGGGTAGGACATCTGTTCGTGCTCCATGATGAAGTGCACTACATTGCCGCCCTTGCCGCAGGCAAAGCATTTGCACAGTCCTTTGGCTGGCGATACGTAGAACGACGGGGTCTTATCGTCGTGGAACGGGCACAGACCTACATAGTTCACTCCGCGTTTCCGCAGCGTGACGAAGTCTGACACGACATCAACGATTTGTGCCGCATCCAGAATTCTGTCTATGGTGGGTTGGTCTATCATGATTCGAGCACAAAGTTACACATAAAATCAGCCTCTGCAAAAAAAAATAGAGGTTAGTGATTAGCGATTAGGGGTTAGTGATTAGCGATTAGCAGGCTGCGCTATTATGCCGCATGGTACTAATCACTAACCCCTAATCACTAATTACTTAATTTTTTCTCTGATCTTCGTCAGATACTTCTTCATTCCTTCCGCATCCTTGTTGGTGATAATCTCCAGTAGTTGTTTCAGTTCTAGACGTATATTCTCTACTTGTGAGGGGGTGCGGGGATTGAACAGAATCTCCTGTAACAGATAATCGTCCTCGCTCAACAGGCCTTTGGCAATGGCCATGTGTTTCTTGAATGTAGTTCCTGGAGCTTCCTGATGCTTCATGACTGCTGCAAACACGAAAGTCGAAACAAACGGAATGGACAAGGAGTAGGCCACCGTTTCATCATGCTCGTCGAAGGTGTACTCAAAGATATTGAGCTTCATGGTCTGGTATAAATCTTTAAAGAAGATTTTGCCCAAATGGTCACCCTCGCTGATGATGATGGCGTTTTCTGTATTCAAGTTGCTCAGACTGGCAAAAGTAGGGCCGAACATAGGATGTGTCGACACATAACGGAAACCGCTTTCTTCGTAGAATTTTTTCAGTCCGGTCTTTACCGAGGCGATGTCGCTGATGATGCAGTCTTTGGGAAGCACAGGCAACACCTGCCGGAAAGCTTCCAGAGTATATTTTACCGTAGCGGCATTGATCACCAGTTCCGGTTCAAATTCCTTGATTTCTTCCAGCGTGGTGAAACGGTAGGTGTTATAGACGAAACGCAGTTGGTGCGGATTGACGTCGAACACGGCCGTCTCGTGTTGAAAACTTAAAATATCTGTGAAGAAGGAGCCCATTTTGCCGGCTCCGAGTATTAATATTCGCATAATTTTCTGACTGTTATAAAAACCGAAGGTATGTCAAAACTACAATCCACTTACTATTTGCTTCTACCCTCAATCTACGAAATTATCACTTATTGATTATTTCCATTTGTTGTCTCACACTCTCCTCGTGTATCGCTTCAAACACTTTCTTGATAAACTCGGAATCCATGCCGCAGAGCGAACCCTGCGAGCCGCGTTTTTCGAGAATCTCGTTATAGCGTCCCGTTTGTAGAATCGTCATATCGTGTTCCTTTTTGTAGGTGCCGATTTCACGGGCTATACGCATCCTTTTGGCCAGTTCCTGGATAAGGTTATTGTCGCATTCGTCAATCTGCTTGCGCAATTCGCTGAGGTTTTCGGTGCTTTGTGTCTCCTTGCGGATAACGAGCAGGTTGAGAATGTAGTCCAATACATCCGGCGTAACCTGTTGGGCGGCATCGCTCCATGCGCAGTCCGGGTTGCAATGGCTTTCCACAATCAGACCATTGAAGCCCAGGTCCATAGCCTGCTGGCAAAGCGGGGCAACCAACTCGCGTTTTCCGCCGATATGACTGGGGTCGCAGATGATGGGCAGGTTTGGAATGCGGCGACGCAGTTCGATGGGAATATGCCATTGCGGCAGGTTGCGGTAGAGCTTCTTGTCGTAGCTGCTGAAACCGCGGTGAATGGCTCCCAGGCGTTTCAATCCGGCATTATTGATGCGCTCCATGGCACCTATCCATAATTCCAGATCCGGATTTACGGGGTTCTTTACCAAGACCGGGATATCCACGCCTTTCAGGGCATCTGCTATTTCCTGTACGGCAAAAGGATTGGCGGTAGTGCGGGCACCCACCCAGAGTATATCTATTCCGGCTTTCAGGCATTCGTATACATGCTTGGCTGTGGCCACTTCGGTGGATACATACATGCCTGTTTCTTTCTTCACCTCTTTAAGCCAGGCAAGCCCTTCTACGCCTACACCCTCGAAACCGCCCGGTTTGGTACGGGGTTTCCAGATGCCTGCGCGGAATATCTTCATACCTTTGGCAGCCAATTGCTTGGCGGTGTCCATAACTTGTTCTTCCGTCTCTGCACTGCATGGACCGGCAATAACCAGAGGACGCTTCTCCTCGATACCCGGCAACAAGATTGATTCTAATTCAAGTTCCATATTCTTTATTTGTTTAATTATATTCGGTTGTATAAATATTTCTAAACCGTTACTCTCGCTTCTGCATCCCTTTCCTATAGCGGGTTTTCAGGCTATTAATAAATTCGAGTAGAATTTTACTATAATTTTTCAAGAATTATAGTAAAATCTTGAAGAGATTTATTAAGCGGATGAATCGGTTTTATTAATAAGCTGTTTTTCTGTAATGATTTATCTCATTCCTTTGATGCGTTTCAACGCTTCCGCCAGTTTGTCGTCCTTGCAGCAAAGCGAGATGCGGATATATCTCTTTCCGTTGCTGCCGAAGATGAATCCCGGAGTGATGAATACGTGCGCTTCGTGCAATACCCGTTCGGTCAGTTTCTCTACATCGGCGCAACTGTCGGGTATCTTTCCCCAAAGGAACATGCCTACCTGGTTCTCGTCGTAAGTACATCCCAGCTCACGCATAATCTCTCCTGCCAGTTGGCGGCGGTTGCGGTAGTTCTTGTTATTGCCTTCGTACCATTCCTCACCGGCTTCCAGGGCATTGGCTGCGGCAAGTTGCATGGCACGGAACATACCGCTGTCTATGTTGCTCTTCACTTTCAGTATCCATTGTACAAAGTCTGCATTAGAGGCGAGCATACCGATACGCCAGCCCGGCATGTTGTGGCTCTTGCTCATGGAGTTGAATTCGATGCAGCACTCTTTCGCACCCGGAATGCTGAGAATACTGATAGGGTGTTCGTTCAGAATAAAGCTGTACGGGTTGTCGTTGACGATGACAATGTCCTTGCGGCGTGCAAAGTCCACCAGTTTTCGGTACAGTTCCGGTGTGGCGTTCGCTCCTGTCGGCATATTGGGGTAGTTGGTCCACATCAGTTTTACGCGGCTCATATCCATCTTCTCCAGCTCGTCGAAGTCGGGCATCCAGCCGTTCTCCTCTTTCAGGTTATAGTTTACGACCTCTGCACCCAGTATCCTGCTCAATGAAGTATAGGTGGGATAGCCGGGATTGGGAACCAACACCTGTTCGCCCGGGTTGACGAAAGCCAGCGTAACGTGCAGGATACCTTCCTTGGAGCCGATGAGCGGCTGTATTTCTGTATTCGGGTCCAGCTCTACGCCATACCATTTTTTATACCAGCCGGCAAAGCTGCGGCGCAGTTCGGGAATACCCACATAGGGCTGGTAGCCATGTCCGTCGGGGTTGCGGGCCGCATCGCAAAGCGTCTGTATGGTACTCTCCGAAGGAGGCATGTCGGGACTGCCGATGCCCAGGCTGATTACATCCTTGCCTTCGGCGTTCATCTGTGCCACTTCTTTCAGCTTTTTAGAGAAATAGTATTCGCTTACGCTTGCCAGCCGGTCGGCCGGCTTTATTTTAGATAGTTGATTTTCCGTCTTCATATTCTCCCAATATTTTAAGTTCTTTGGTCAGTGGGGTGATAGCCACGATAGATTGTTTATACTTCAGCACATTGTCGAAAACTACGTCTACATAGAATTGATATTCCCATTCGCGCCCGATGATGGGCAGTGACTGTATCTTTGTCAGGTTGATGCGGTAGAAAGACAGGATGGACAATACTTGCGAAAGGCTTCCCTCGGTATGCGGCAACGTGAATACCATGCTTGCCTTGTTCACTTCCTTGTTGCGGTGGCGGCTCAGCTCGTCCACTTGCCAGGGGTCTGCCACAACCAGAAAGCGGGTGAAGTTGTGTTTGTTGGTTTCGATACCTTCCTGCAACACCTTCATGCCGTAACGTTCGGCGGCGGCTTTGGAACAAATGGCGGCATGTCCTCTCAGGTTTTCTTTCCTGATGATTTCCGCACTGAGAGCGGTGTCCTCGCCTTCCACTACCTTGATGCGGGGATGCTGTCCGAGGAACTCACGGCACTGCATCAGGGCGATGGGGTGGGAGTTTACTTCCGTGATGTCGTCCCAATCCTCGTCGGGCAGGCAAACAAAGCTATGCGAGATGCGCAATTTGTATTCGCCTACAATCTGTGTGCCGCTTTGGCGCAGGAGTTCATTGTTGTGCAGCAAGCTTCCTGCAATCGTATTTTCTATTGCCAGCATGCCTATGGTCTGACTGTCCTGTTTGACAGCAGCAAATACGTCCTCGAAGCTGGCGCAGCAGATAAGCTGTATTTCTTCTCCTTCGAAGTACTTGTGTGCGGCGATGTCGTGATACGAGCCTAATGTTCCTTGAATGGCTACCTTCTTCATTCCTGACTCTCTTTTTCTTGATTTATGCTACAAAAAATCCCGCTTCCATACACTGGAGCGGGACTTTATATATTACTTAGATTCTCTATTCTGTTCTTAAGCATCACTGTCACTTGATACATACAAAACTCCCGCTCTACTTTCCGGCTAAAGTAAAG
>ENA-OQDL01000711-OQDL01000711.1-human-gut-metagenome-genome-assembly--contig:-NODE-711-length-19814-cov-6.317214_pt1 | contig 19814 bp, 20 predicted proteins | sample MGYA00242782_ERZ504609 | MGnify/ENA primary metagenome ERZ504609 (study PRJEB26092, sample SAMD00036320) | human gut metagenome | host: Homo sapiens | study: EMG produced TPA metagenomics assembly of... | reverse complement strand
AGATCTGAAAGCACTTGGAATGGAATTTCCTGTAGTTGTAAAAACCAGCTGTGGCGGTTCCAGTGTAGGTGTTTATATTGTGAATATCAGGCCGAATATGAGCAGGCTCTCAAAGACGCTTATTCTTATGAAAATGAAGTCGTGGTCGAAGAATATATAAAAGGACGTGAATTTTCAGTAGCGGTTGTGGACGGAAAAGCTTATCCGATCATCGAAATTGCTCCGCTTCAGGGATTCTATGATTATAAGAATAAATATCAGGCCGGCTCTACGATTGAGACCTGTCCTGCCGAAATTTCACCGGAACTCACAGAGAAAATGCAGCATTATGCGGAAGCAGGAGCCAAAGCTCTGTTTATGGAAGGATACTGCCGTCTTGATTTCATGATGAAGGAGAATGGAGATATGTATTGTCTGGAAGCAAATACTCTTCCCGGAATGACACCAACCAGTCTGATTCCGCAGGAGGCAAAAGTTCTGGGAATCGACTATCCGACTTTATGTGAGAAACTGATTGAGGTTTCCATGAAAAAATATCCGGCGCAGGATTTCACACTATAGAGCGTGTCTGCAGTAATTTATAGAAGTGTTATAGATGCATTATTAAGAGAATTGCTATAACAGGAAAGAAGATATAAAAAATATTATGAAAAACTTAACTCTTGAAAATATCGCTCGCGTATGCGGCGGTACTTATTATGGTCCGGCTGATAAATTACAGGAAGAAGTAATGTCTATTATCACAGACAGCAGAAAAGCAGAAGAAGGATGTCTGTTTGTACCTATTGTGGGGGAACGTGTAGATGCCCATAAATTTATCCCACAGGTAATGGAAGCAGGGGCACTGGCAACCTTGTCGGAACGGGTGCTTGATAACGCTGATTTTCCTTATATCGCAGTAGAATCTTCTCTTCAGGCAGTGAAAGATATTGCAGAGTTTTATTTAAAGCAGCTTCAGATCCCGGTTGTGGGAATTACAGGAAGTGTTGGTAAGACAAGTACAAAAGAAGTGATCGCATCTGTTCTGAAACCGAAATACCGATACTCTGAAAACTACAGGGCAACTTTAACAATGAATCTGGTCTGCCTCTCACAATTTTCCGTCTGCGTGATGGAGATGAAATTGCAGTTCTGGAAATGGGATCAGTGATTTCGGTGAGATGACCAGACTTGCGCAGGATTGCAAGACCGGACACCTGCGTGATCACAAACATCGGTACCTGTCATCTGGAGAATCTGGGAGACAGAAATGGTGTTCTGAAAGCAAAGACAGAGATTTTTAAATTCCTCAGACCGGAGGGACATATTGTATTAAATGGCGATGATGACAAGCTTATCACAGTAAAAGAATATGAAAAGATAAAACCTGTATTTTTCGGAATGAGTAATGAATGTCAGGTTTACGGTGATAAGATTGTAAGCAGAGGTTTAAAGGGAATGACCTGCACCATTCATCTGGGGGATACTGCATTTACAGTTGATATCCCGATGCCGGGGTGCCATATGGTATATAATGCGCTGGCAGCAGCTGCAGTTGGAAATATTTACGGACTTACAACTGAGCAGATCAAAGCCGGAATCGAGAGCCTGGAGCCGATCAGCGGTCGTTTCAGAATGATCGAAACAGATAAATTTCTGATCGTAGATGACTGCTATAATGCAAATCCCATGTCCATGAAAGCCTCTCTGGATGTTCTGCAGGATGGTGCAGGACGCAGAATAGCAGTCCTTGGCGATATGGGTGAACTTGGAGAGAATGAAGTTCAGCTTCATGAGGAGGTAGGAGAGCATGCCGGAAAATGTGATATTGATGTTCTTATCTGTACAGGTAAACTGTGCAGAAATATGGCAGAGAGAGCACAGCGGACAAATCCGGACCTGAAAGTAATCTATGAGCCGGACAGAGAAAGTCTGCTGGAGCATCTGGAAGGTTATGTACAGGATGGTGACACTATTCTTGTGAAAGCTTCCCATTTTATGAAGTTTGAAGAGGTAGTTACGAAACTGGAAAATATGTAATCACTTCGAGACATTTTTGTCTTTTTATGAGAGAATTTGATGAGCGATTTTAGTTCCATGATACCGGAAACAGCAGTATAATAATCCTGTCAGTTTATGAGCAGGCAGCGAAGCAGATAGTCTTATCTGTTCAAGTGAGGAGGATGTTATGCTGGAGAAAGTTATGGAACTGCATTTCCTGCTGTATGCCATGATGTTAATGGGCGGACTGGGAGCACTGGGGATGCTGACCACACATCTTACCTACCGAAGAATGATCAGAAAAAATACAGAGGTTAAATCAAATCTCAAAGAGAAATGGACAAATCTTTGGAAAACAAGAGACAGGCTGTTGAACCGTATGAACCGGTTTGTCTGGTATCCGTCACTTTTCTGTATCGCTTTTCTTGGACTGGCTTTTTTTCTGTATTCCAAAGATGCACGATGGGACGGAATGCCGCTGGCATATCTTTATGTGGCTGCGATCATTCCGACAGCATTGCTTTTGCTGAGACAGGCGCTGGATTTTACATACAGAGAAGAACTTCTGATGAATTCTTTTTCTGATTATGTGGAACATGCCCGCACATGGGTAGAAGAAGTGCCGGTGCCGGAGAAGGCTGACGAAGCTGTAAAAGAGGAAATCGTTGAACATATTGCGGACAGTATCCGCCAGACTGCAGCAGCAGGAAGCCATTTCAGCGGAATGCTTACACCCGAGGAAGATGAGATTATGAGAGAAATCATAAGAGAATTTATGAAATAAAGACATGAAAATTCACTGCAAATGAGACACACAGGATCAGAAACAATATGGCAATGTAAAGTTTCTGATCCTGTACACATTTTAAGACAGAATAATTTATTATTCGTCATCCTCTTCAATTACCTGGATCTCCAGATAATCAAAATCAATCTGCTCTATAAAATTATCCTGATAAAATCTGGCTTTTCCATGTTTCTTAAAATGTCTGACTGTAGATTCCAGCCAGATTGGGTTTCCCAGATCCATTTCATAACAGATACTTTCCAGACCACGAAAAATCTTGTGGGTCCGCGTATCTTCGGAGTCATCGCAGATTACAGTATCTTTCAGTAAATGATTATCTTTCCATATTTTTCCCCATAAACGGAACATATCGGTAATACCTCCCTGTCAGAACTGCCACAGGCGGCAGAAATCTCATTGTCTAAGTGATTCCCAGTATAGCGGATTTTGGTAGGAAAGTAAAGAAAGTAAAAAAATGCTACTGCTTGTAGTAACTAAAATACTTATAGTCTTAGGCTTGATTATTCCGGTGGAATATTCTATAATAAAACCTAAATTTCCATAAATTAGCGTGTCAAAGTGCCGGTTCAGGAGAAAATCAGTTTTCATCTGGAAATTTGAAGACTGGTGTGGATAAGGTGAGTTCCATAACTGCATTTGTGATATGCAAAAAAACAGAATGGAGGAGACATTATGAAATTATACGATACCGGTGTGTATTTGCTGAATGGTCAGAAGATTGTTCCGGAGAATCAGGCAGATTTTCCTGTTTCCAAAGAGGAAGCTGCAAAGAGTACAATTGCCTATTCAATTCTGAAAGCACACAATACTTCCGGAAATATGGAGAAACTTCAGATTAAATTTGATAAACTGACTTCTCATGATATCACTTTTGTCGGAATTATCCAGACTGCACGTGCTTCAGGCCTTGAGAAATTTCCGGTGCCATATGTACTGACAAACTGCCATAATTCACTCTGTGCCGTAGGCGGAACTATTAATGAAGATGATCATATGTTTGGACTTACCTGTGCCAAGAAATATGGCGGCGTATATGTACCGCCCCATCAGGCGGTTATCCATCAGTTTGCAAGAGAAATGCTTGCAGCAGGCGGTAAAATGATCCTCGGTTCAGACAGCCATACACGATATGGCGCACTGGGAACCATGGCAATGGGTGAGGGCGGACCGGAGCTTGTAAAGCAGCTTCTTTCCCAGACTTATGATATCAATATGCCAGGCGTCGTTGCCATTTATCTTACCGGTTCTCCTCGTCCGGGCGTAGGTCCTCAGGACGTTGCGCTTGCGATTATCGGCAAGGTTTTTGCAAACGGATATGTGAAGAATAAAGTTATGGAATTTGTAGGACCCGGTGTTGCAAATTTAAGTGCTGATTTCCGAATTGGTGTAGATGTAATGACAACAGAGACCACCTGCCTTTCCTCTATCTGGCAGACAGATGAGAAGATTCAGGAATTCTATGAGATCCATGGCAGAAGTGAAGATTACAAAGAACTGAAACCGGGTGAAACAGCATACTATGATGGCTGTGTAGAGATTGATCTGAGTGAGATCAGACCAATGATCGCTATGCCATTCCATCCAAGCAATACATATACAATTGATGAACTGAAAGCAAATCTGGATGATATTCTGGCAGATGTTGAGAAAAAAGCACAGATCAGCCTTGATGGAAAAGTTCCATATACATTAAGAGACAAAGTAATTGATGGTAAACTTTATGTAGAACAGGGAATCATCGCAGGATGTGCAGGTGGTGGATTTGAAAATATCTGTGCAGCAGCTGATATCCTTAAAGGCAAGAGCATTGGTGCAGATGCCTTCACATTGAGTGTATATCCGGCAAGTACTCCGATTTATATGGAACTGGCTAAGAATGGCGTTCTGGCAGGACTTCTTGAAACGGGAGCTGTTGTGAAGACTGCTTTTTGCGGACCTTGCTTTGGTGCAGGGGATACTCCTGCAAATAATGCATTCAGTATCCGTCATACGACCAGAAACTTCCCGAACCGCGAAGGTTCCAAAATCCAGAATGGCCAGATTTCTTCTGTTGCACTTATGGACGCACGTTCTATTGCGGCAACTGCAGCAAACAAAGGTTTCCTGACTTCAGCAGAGGATTATACGGGTGGTTATACAGGACAGAAATATTTCTTTGATAAGACAATTTATGACAATCGTGTATTTGACAGCAAGGGTATAGCTGATCCGGGTGTAGAGATCCAGTTTGGTCCGAATATTAAGGACTGGCCGGAGATGGCTGCACTTCCGGAGAATCTGATCGTGAAGGTTGTTTCTGAGATCCATGATCCGGTTACTACAACAGATGAACTGATCCCATCCGGTGAGACATCTTCTTATCGTTCCAATCCACTTGGACTGGCTGAGTTTACACTTTCCAGAAAAGATCCTGCTTATGTAGGACGTGCGAAAGAAGTTCAGAAAGCTCAGAAGGCTATTCAGGAAGGAAAATGTCCGGTTGAGGCATTACCGGAGATGAAACCTGTAATGGATGTGATCAAAAAGGATTATCCGAATGTAAGCAAGGAAAATCTTGGTGTGGGAAGTACGATCTTTGCAGTGAAACCAGGTGATGGTTCTGCGCGTGAGCAGGCTGCTTCCTGTCAGAAAGTGCTTGGCGGATGGGCAAATATCGCCAATGAGTATGCGACAAAGAGATACCGTTCCAATCTGATCAACTGGGGTATGCTTCCATTCCTGATTAAAGAAGGGGAGCTTCCGTTTGCAAACGGAGATTATCTGTTCTTCCCACAGATTCGTAAGGCAGTGGAAGAAAAGGATGATGTGATCCGGGGATATGTTGTCGGTGCTGAGGGACTGAAGGAGTTTGAAGTGGCTCTTGGGGAGCTTACGGATGATGAGCGTGAGATTATCCTTAAGGGATGCCTGATTAATTATAATCGAAAATAGGAAGTGATGAAGATGCAGCTATCCTCTCTTTATGTTGAGAGTGGCTGCATCTTTATTATAGCAATTCTCTAAAATAATGCATCTTAATCCAGCCCATCAGAGTGTGAAATCCTGCGTCAGATATCTTTGCCGTGCGTCAGCACGCCTGCAGATATCTTCCTTGTCTTTCGCACTCTGCCGAACTGTCTTAAATGCATTATTTACGAGGATTGCTATAGATATAATAGAGCCCTCCGGGCAGAATGTACTGCGGCGGAGAAAGATAAATAGTCTGAAAATTATCAAATAAATAAAAATATTGTAAAATTAGTGCAAATAAGACAAAGATAAACAGAAAATATTAAAATAAAATGTAAAAATGTATTGACAAATAATAACGAGAGTGTTATTATAACACCATCAAAAGAAACAAGAAAACGAATTAAACAATCAAAGAAATTCATTCAATTCATAGCATATATAAATGTTCCAATGAAAAGGATGAAAATAAAAGAAAGGTTCGGGTGATTCCATTGGGAAAGAATTTATAACTTCATCAATATAAGAGTGACGGGTATCGCATTTCCTGCAAGAAAGACCTGATACGGAGATTATAAAAAAGTATTTTCCTTATATAATATAAGAGCATACGCACAGTCTGATTAATAAGGAAGGAATGTATCAAAGGTATTATAGAAGCGATAACTTATATTGAATATCTGTTGCAGACCTGATACAGGGATTTTGGTAAATGTGTAAAGAAATATTTACCGGAAGAGCATAACCCCTTATCTCAGTAGTTAGCCTTGAAAAGAGAGGTTCAGGTAACAGATAAACTGAAGGTAAGAACGATGTTTTGAGAGGCATATAGAAGTTTAAGTATATGGTTTGAAATCCTGCATCAGAAGAATATCCGGTATATAAAATTACAGGATATTGAGAGAAATATTAAGGTACTTTTCGGTGATACTTTACATAATTCAGAACATCTGCCATTAATGTTCGATAAATATGAAAAGCACATAAGGAAATTAAACAGTTGTGAAATTTAAGAAGTTAGGTTTATGATTGCTTAGCACGAAAAATAATGAAAAAGTGTATCCGATATTTCATAAATGAAAAATAAATTATAATACGTGAAATTATAATTTAAAAATCTATAAAACTTTCTAAGTAAGTTCCGATGAACTGAATAACTGATATCATAAAAGCATAAAAGCAGGAATGAATCAGATTATAAACAGTACATATGGATTATGAGCAGGAAACAGAATGGGAATTTTAAATAAACATAGAAAAATTTAATAGTGAACTTATAAAGTAGTTTGTAAATAACATATTATTTTATTATAGAAAGAATACTAAGAGGAAAATAAATTGAATAACGAAGAACATTGAAGCGGTCATCATTTTTGAAATCAGGAAAAGTAAAAAGTGATGACCGTTTTCAAATTGTATTCATATATATTCGTTTATTGCGTGAAATGGAATTTTAGGATATACTCTCCATGAAAAGGAGAGTTTTTTATGTGGATAAAAGATATCAGAGATTATATTTTATATGAAGATAAAGATATTCTGGTCTGTCACAAACCGGCAGGGCTTGCAGTTCAGAATGCGCGGGTTGGCAATATGGATATGGAGAGCTTCTTGAAGAATTATATTGCTCAGAAGGTTCCGGGTAAGATGCCGTATCTGGGTATTATCCATCGCCTGGATCAGCCGGTGGAGGGGGTTCTTGTATTTGCCCCTGAATCCGAAGGCAGCAGCAGATCTCAGCAGACAGATGACAGCGGGAAAAATAAAGAAGACTTATCTTGCAGTTACAGAAGGAACAGTGAAAGTGAAGAGTGCAAAACTGGTGGACTGGCTGAAGAAGGATGGCAGGACCAACAGCTCTGCAGTGGTTGAGGGAGGAACTTCCGGAGCAAAAAAGGCGATCTTGTCTTATGAAGTTCTGGAAACCTGGAAAAATAAGGAAGACGCACAGGATTGTGGCGAAAGAAATCTGATTCGGATTGATCTGGATACAGGCAGGCATCATCAGATTCGTGTGCAGATGGCGCATGCCGGAATGCCTTTGGTTGGTGACAGAAAGTATAATCCCGGTCAGAATAGTCAGGAACCGCTGGCTCTCTGTTCTGCAAAACTGGGATTTCAGCATCCGGTGACAAAGAAACAGTTGGAGTTTCAGGTGCAGCCTGCAGGTATGGCATTCAAAAGACATTGACATAGCGCAATTTTTGATGTATAAAAGTGAAAAATGTGTAAAATCTCTGGACGAATTTCGTAAAGTGTGTATAATGTAGAAAGTAATATGCAGTTATAAGGTTTATAGCAATTCTCGTAAATAATGCATTTAAGAGGATCGCTACAGGTAATTGTTCGATGTTAATTATTCTGTGAGAGTACTGAGCAGATATCGATTTTTTAGTTGACAGAAATTATACATTATTTTATAAAATTGCTGTAATGTGCAGTATAGTACTGAAAGGAAGAGGAAATTAAAATGAAAAGAGCGGCGGCAGCAGCGATAAGTTTAATGACAGGACTGGCAATGCTGACAGGATGCAGCAGAGCGGAGGTGGAAGAGACAATCCAGCCGTTGGTGGCAGACGCTATCGAAGAATCCGATTCAGAGGCAGAAGCAGTGAAGGAAGAGGATGAGAGTCCGCTGATTCCGGAGATTGATACAGATATAAAAATCCATGCCGGTTCAAGGATCGCAGTGGTAAGCAAATGTGTCAAGGGCGAATACTGGAAGATGGTTAAGAAAGGCATGGAAGATGCGGTAAAGGAAATTAATAAAGCATATGGTTATAAAAAAGATGACCAGATTACCATGACTTTTGAAGGCCCTGATAATGAAGAGGACGTAGAGACTCAGATTAATACAATAGATGCTGTTATTGCAGAGAATCCGGATGTTCTTTGTATTTCGGCAAGTGACATGGATTCCTGTGAGGCACAGCTTGAAGCTGCAAAGGAAAATGGAATTCCGGTTATAGCATTTGATTCTAATGTAGCCGAGAAGAAACTGGTGAAGGCATATCGGGGAACCGATAATGTGCAGGTAGGAAAGATGGCTGCTTATCAGCTTGGCAGTGCACTCGGAAAGATGGGAAAGGTTGCGGTTTTTTCCGCACAGCAGAAGACAAAGAGTGTTCAGGATCGTGTAGAAGGATTTATGAATAATATCGGGAAGTACGGAGATATTGAAGTTGTGGAAACTATTTATTCTGATCAGGTAGATGATATGGAGGCTTCCATGAAGGAAGTTCTGGAAAAATATCCCACACTGGATGGTGTATTCTGCACCAATGCAGATATTACAGAGATGTATCTGAATCTGGAGAAGAGTGATGAGCATGATGCACCGGCTCTGGTAGGGGTTGATGCAACTACTAAGCAGCAGGAAGCAATCCGTAATGGAGAAGAGATTGGCTGTGTTTCCCAGCAGCCTTATGCTATGGGATACCAGACGATCTGGGCAGCAGTTGAAACAACGGCACCGAAGAAATCTGTTGTGATCGATAAAAATGTACTGAGTAATCCGGCATGGATTGATGCAGACTGCCTGGATGATCCGGACTACAGTGGGTATTTATATACAGAATAAGGATTAAAGATAAACGCTCTGGGAGGATGTACAGGGTCTCAAATGCATTAATTAAGAGGATTTTCTATAAGAGGAATGTGTCTGCTGGGACAGACCGGTAATACAGAACTTATATATAAAGCAGAATTATATACGAAAGAAGAAGCATGAAAACAGTGATGAGTTGTTTTCGTGCTTTTTTTGTGTTATAGAATATTACTCCGTAATGTTCTATGACACAAAAAAGCTCTCCGGGCAGGCTCCTTATTTATATCTCTTCTTCTTTGAAATAAAAATATAAACCAATCAGAAGCTTTGACTGTATAAAAAGATTTATATTGATGATATAATCACATGCACGATATAAAAATAACAAAAAAATATTGGATGGACAAAAAATATTTGATAAAATTGTTTAATAAGATTGTAATTTTAAAGAATATATGATAAAATTTAACTATAAATTCTTAAAAATATATACAAAAATTAGGCAAAAAGGAGAAGAGAATGAAACAATGGTCAGAGATCATCAGAAATGTCACCATGTTGTCGCAGCTTGGACTGTCTCTCATAACCCCTGTCCTGATATGTCTGGCAGTATGCTGGCTGATTGTTTCTAAGACCGGAGCTGGCGGATGGGTATATATCCCCGGTTTTTTCTTTGGTCTTGGAGGTTCCGGGACAGTGGCATATAAATTTTATCTTTCTATTAACAGACAGCAGAAGAAAGAGAACAAAAAGAAGAAAAATAAAGTATCGTTTAACAGACACCTGTAATGATACAGAAACGAAAGGGAGATTTATATGAGTATTATGGATAATGTTCAGCCTGCCGTAAAGAAGGAAACCGGGAAGGTAGCTGCCATCACCGGAATCGGGCTGATTTTGATGTGGATCGTGTTTGGAGTGCTGCATGCTTTCATGCCACAGAAGGTACCGTTTGATTATACGGTGTTTCTTGGAGGGGCAGTGGGAGGATGTGTGGCAGTCCTTAATTTCTTTTTTATGGGACTTGCAGTGCAGAAAGCAGCTGCAGCAACAGATGAGGACACAGCGAGAATGAGGATCAAAGCAAGTTACTCCCAGAGAATGCTGATCCAGATGTTGTGGGTGATCCTGGCAATCGTGGCACCCTGTTTTCATTTTGTGGCAGGAATCGTTCCTCTTTTATTTCCCGGAACAGGAATTAAAATTGCAGGAATTTTTCATACTAACAAATAGGTATTTCTATATCAAACCGGAACAGTACCGGGAGAGACAGGAGGTGAATAAAGAGTATGGAATTGGATATCAGCGGGGCAAGGATATTCTTTACATTACCCATTGATGTGCCTGTTCTCGGACCATTAAGGATCAGTGAGACAATGGTGGTAAGCTGGATTGTTATGATACTCATAACAGGTTTGTGTATCTGGCTGACACATGATCTGAAAGAAGAGAACATTTCCAAACGTCAGGCTGTGGCAGAGCTCATTGTAGAGAAGGCCAACAGCTTTGTAATCGGAAATATGGGTGAGAAATTCAGATACCTGATACCATTTGTTGCAGCACTTTTTGCAACCAGTGTGGTTTCCAACCTGATCAGTCTGATCGGACTTCGAAGCCCTACAGCAGACCTTTCTACTGAGGCTGCCTGGGCAGTTGTGGTTTTCATTATGATCACAGCACAGAAGATAAAGACCAGCGGATTTGGCGGCTATCTGAAAGGATTTACAACTCCGATCGCAGTTATGACACCGTTTAATATTCTTTCCGAGCTGGCTACACCTGTCAGTATGGCGTGTCGTCATTTCGGAAATATCCTTTCCGGTGTGGTAATCAATGGCCTGATCTATGGGGCACTGGCAGTCGCAAGTTCCGCGCTTCTGGGCCTGATCCCGGGTGCACTGGGAGATGTACTGTCAAAGATACCGATTCTTGATGTCGGTGTACCTGCAATAACGTCGGTCTATTTTGACTGGTTCTCAGGAGTTATGCAGGCGTTTATCTTCTGTATGCTGACTGTAATGTATATTGCAAATGCAGCAGAAGAGTAGCAGAAACATGATTTGCCGGAGCAAAACGGCAGCGGTGGTAACCGCAAAGAATGCTGAAATACAGCAGAAAAATTAATACCGCAGCAAAGGGGAAAAGCTGCAGATTATTATTTAACAGGAGGGTTTTAATATGGATTTTCAGTTATTGGCAAAAGGTATCGCATTAGCAGGATGTGCAATTGGAGCAGGATGTGCGCTGATCGCAGGTATCGGACCTGGTATTGGTGAAGGTAACGCAGTAGCAAAGGCATTGGAAGCAATCGGACGTCAGCCTGAGTGCAAGGGTGATGTTACTTCTACCATGCTTCTTGGATGTGCCATTGCAGAGACAACAGGTATCTACGGTTTCGTAACCGGTCTGTTGCTTATCTTCGTTGCACCTGGTATGTTCATGAACTTCCTGAGCTGATAAAAACAGCTGAGATGCCGGATATCACAGACTAAGCGGCATCTGATATGGAACCTGTGGATAATTCCGGCAACAGCCGGAGAATGATCCGCATAAATACAGACAGGAGGTTACAAACATGCAGGTACAGGAATTAGTTGGAATTGTGCCGTGGAATTTTATAGCGACGATTTGCAACCTTTTTATTCAGGTATATCTGATCAAACGTTTCCTCTTCAAGCCCATCAATGAGATGCTGGAAAAGCGCAAAGCGAAAGCGGATGCCCAGATCCAGGATGCAGTGAAGGCAAAGGAAGAAGCTCAGGCAATGAAGGCAGAATATGAAAAGAATATGCAGGAAGCCAAGAATAAGGCAAATGACATTGTGATGACAGCTCAGAAAACAGCCGCTATCCAGAGCGAAGAGATGCTTAAGGAGGCTTCCAGTCAGGTAACTGCCATGAAAGAGAAGGCAGAGAAAGACATTGCACAGGAGAAACGTAAGGCAGTCAACGAGATCAAGGGAGAAATCGGCGGTATGGCTGTTGAGATTGCCGGAAAAGTGATCGAGCGCGAAATTAGTGAAGAGGATCATGCAAAACTGATTGATGAGTTTATTGAGAATGTAGGTGAGGCATCATGACAAAAACTGCCAGAGTTTACGGCGGAAGTCTGTATGACCTTGCCGCTGAAGAAAAGCTGGATGGACAGATCATGGAGCAGATGATCGCAGTCAGACAGATTTTCAGGGAGAATCCGGGATATTTGAAATTGCTGGGAGAACCGGCGATTCCTGAAGATGAGAGACTTAAGATGATTGAAGAGGCTTTCGGAGGGCAGGCAGAGAGATATCTGGTGAATTTCCTGAAATTATTGTGTGAACGCAAGATTCTGAGAGAGTTTGCCGGATGCTGCGAAGAGTTTATCAGACGCTACAACAGTGCACATGGAATTGCAGAAGCCGTGGTTACCAGTGCAGTGAAGCTCAGTGATACTCAGATGGAAGCTCTGAAAGCGAAGCTTGAGAAGCTAAGTGGAAAGAAAGTGTATCTGGTTCAGAAAACAGATGCATCCGTTCTTGGCGGACTTTGCGTGGAACTGGAGGGCGTACAGCTTGACGGTACAGTACAGAGCCGTATTTCCGGTATTTCGAAGAAACTGAATGAATTGGTAGTATAAGGAACTGGATTCCGGATTTGAGAATCGTACTGTATGGGTATTTGACATATGGATATGAAAAATCTTTAAATTTCTGAATTCAGACAGCGCAAAATAATAGAATATAAAAGGATGGAATGGAAACATGCAATTAAAACCTGAGGAAATATCCAAGGTCATCCGAAGCCAGATAAAATATTACGAAAATGCCATTCAACAGAACGAGACAGGTACGATCCTTATGGTTGGTGACGGTATTGCCAGAGCCAGCGGACTGGTAAACTGTATGTCAGGAGAGCTTCTGGAATTTGAGGACGGAAGCTTCGGTATGGCACAGAACCTGGAGGAGAACAGTGTCTCTATCGTAATCTTTGGTTCAGATGAGAACATTGGTGAGGGTCAGACCGTAAAGCGTACAGGCAAGGTCGTGTCTGTACCTGTAGGCGACGCCATGGTTGGACGTGTTGTAAATGCACTGGGACAGCCAATTGACGGAGCAGGCCCGATTGATACAAAAGAATTCCGGCCGATTGAGAGCAAGGCACCTGGAATCTGTGAGAGAAGATCTGTATATCAGCCTCTCCAGACCGGTATCAAAGCCATCGACTCCATGATTCCTATCGGACGTGGACAGCGAGAACTGATCATTGGTGACCGTCAGACCGGTAAAACTACAATTGCTACAGATACCATTATTAACCAGAAGGGAAAAGATGTGATCTGTATCTATGTAGCCATTGGACAGAAGCGTTCCACAGTAGCTACATTAGTAGAGAACCTGACCAGAAACGGCGCAATGGATTATACTATCGTTGTGGCAGCTACAGCATCTGAGTCAAGCCCGCTGCAGTATATCGCACCGTATTCCGGATGTGCAATGGGTGAATACTTTATGAATAAGGGAAAAGATGTGCTGATCATCTATGATGATTTAAGTAAGCATGCGGTTGCATATCGTGCACTTTCCCTGCTGATCCGTCGTCCACCTGGACGTGAAGCTTACCCGGGTGATGTTTTCTATCTGCATTCCAGACTTCTGGAACGTGCAGCGAAGCTGGACGATGAACATGGCGGCGGTTCCATGACAGCACTGCCGATTATTGAAACACAGGCAGGTGACGTATCTGCCTATATTCCTACTAACGTTATTTCTATTACAGATGGACAGATTTTCCTGGAGACAGAGTTATTCCATTCAGGAATCATGCCTGCTGTAAACCCAGGTATCTCCGTATCACGAGTTGGTGGTGATGCGCAGATCAAGGCAATGAAGAAGGTAGCAGGAACACTGAAACTGATTTATTCCCAGTACCGTGAGCTGCAGAGCTTCGCACAGTTTGGTTCTGATCTGGATGCTGATACAAAGGCACGTCTGGAACAGGGAGCACGTATTGTGGAAGTTTTGAAACAGAACCAGAATGCACCGGTTCCTGTAGAGAAACAGGTTGCGATCCTTTATGCGGTTACAAAGGGTGTTCTGGAATCAGTAAAAGTTGAAGACGTAAATGTATATGAATCAGGATTATATACCTATCTGGATACAGATGCAGCAGGCGTAGAGGTTATGCAGGAGATCCGCTCAACAGGTAAGCTGGAGCAGGAAACAGAACAGAAGCTTCGCAGCGTACTGGATGCGTATACAGAGAACTTCCTGAATACAAGACCTGAGAAATAAAGTGATTAGGAGGGTATCGTATGGCTTCGAATATGAAAGCGGTAAAGCTGCGTATCAAGAGTGTACAGAGTACAATGCAGATTACCAAGGCCATGGAGCTTGTAGCATCCTCCAAACTGCGTAAGGCAAAGGAACGTGCAGAGGTATGCCGTCCGTACTTTACAGAACTTCATGAGACATTGAAAGAGATTGCAAGGGAGAATACAGATTTCTCATCCGTTTATGCGAAAGAGTCTTCCAACAATAAAACCTGCTATGTAGTGATCGCAGGTGACAGAGGACTGGCAGGCGGATATAACACCAATCTTTTTAAATGTCTGGAGGCTTCTGCTGAAGGTAAGGACTACATGGTTCTGCCGGTTGGAAAGAAAGCAGTAGAATATTTCCGCCAGAGAGAGATTGAAGCTCTGACAGAACAGTTTGCAGAGGCAGGAAGTATTTCTGTAGCGGATTGTTTTGAGATGGCAAATATGCTCTGTACAGAATTTCGCAAAGGAACCTTTGGCCATATTGAATTATGTTATACTGTCTTTAATTCTATGCTTTCCCAGCAGCCGGAGGTATTTTCCATGCTTCCTATGACTGATATCAGAGAGGAAAGCGGAGGTAAGATAGAGACAAAGAATCTGATCCTCTATGAACCGGACGGAGAGACAGTATTTGATGCCATTGTTCCGGAATATCTGGCAGGCCTGGTTTATGGCGGTATCTGCGAAAGTACTGCAAGTGAACTGGCAGCCAGACGTATGGCTATGGATGCAGCCACAAGTAATGCGGAAGAGATGATTGATCAGCTCAATTTGTATTACAACAGGGCACGTCAGGCCAGCATCACGCAGGAGATCACGGAGATTGTTGCAGGTGCAGAAGGTCTTTAGAAATAGGAGATTATAAACATGAGTGAAAAACACATTGGCGAGGTAGTGCAGGTTATCGGTCCGGTACTGGATATCCGCTTTGCGCACGATGAACTGCCGCCTCTTCTCAATGCCATAGAGATTGATAATGATGGCGCAAAGCTGGTTGCCGAGGTTGCACAGCAGGTTGGTGATGATGTGGTAAGATGTATTGCCATGAATTCTACCGACGGTCTGGTGCGCGGTGCCAAAGCTCTGGATACAGGCGGTCCAATTTCCGTTCCTGTAGGTGAGGAATGCCTGGGACGAGTATTTAACCTTCTGGGTGACCCGGTAGACAATCTTCCGGCACCGGAGGCAAAGGAACGCTGGTCTATCCATCGTCAGGCTCCTTCTTATGAAGAACAGATGCCTGCAACAGAGATCCTGGAGACAGGAATCAAGGTCGTTGACCTGATCTGTCCTTATGCAAAGGGTGGTAAGATCGGTCTTTTCGGTGGTGCAGGTGTAGGAAAAACAGTTCTTATCATGGAGCTGATCCACAACGTAGCAACTGCACACGGCGGACTTTCCGTATTTACAGGTGTAGGAGAGCGTACACGTGAGGGAAATGACCTTTACAATGAAATGAAAGAAAGTGGAGTTATCGACAAGACTGCTCTGGTTTACGGTCAGATGAACGAGCCGCCTGGAGCACGTATGAGAGTCGGACTTTCCGGACTTACCATGGCGGAATACTTCCGTGATGAGAAGAACCAGGATGTGCTCCTTTTCATTGATAATATTTTCCGTTTCACACAGGCAGGTTCCGAAGTGTCTGCGCTTTTGGGACGTATGCCGTCAGCCGTAGGCTACCAGCCTACACTGGCAACTGAAATGGGTAACCTGCAGGAACGAATCACTTCCACAAGAAAGGGTTCCATTACATCTGTACAGGCTGTATATGTGCCTGCCGATGACCTGACTGACCCGGCTCCTGCAACTACATTCTCACATCTGGATGCAACAACTGTACTTTCCCGTGAGATTTCCAGCCAGGGTATTTATCCGGCTGTTGATCCTCTGGATTCCACAAGCCGTATCCTTTCTCCTGAAATCGTAGGAACAGAGCATTATGAGATTGCCAGATCAGTACAGAGAGTTCTTCAGCGTTACAAAGAGCTTCAGGACATTATTGCCATCATGGGTATGGATGAGTTGTCAGAGGAAGACAAACGTACTGTAAGCCGTGCCCGTAAGGTTCAGAGATTCCTGTCACAGAGCTTCTCTGTAGCAGAACAGTTTACAGGTATGCCTGGCAAATATGTTCCGCTGAAGGAGACACTGAGAGGATTCAGGATGATCCTGAACGGTGAGTGTGATGACATTCCTGAGAGTTATTTCCTGTTTGTGGGAACCATCGATGAAGTGTTTGAAAAAGCCAAGAATCAGTAAAGGGGGAAATGTCCTATGAGTACTTTCCCGTTGAGAATCGGAACACCGGACGGATTACTCTTTGAAGGTAATGTGGAGCGTGTGATCTGCAGAACTGTCAGCGGTGATCTGGCTATTCTTGCCAGGCACTGTAATTACTGTACTGCCCTGGGAATGGGCGAAGCCAGTGTGGTAATGGAAGACGGCAGCAGACGGACCGCAGCGTGTATTGGCGGAATGCTTTCTGTTATGAATGGAAAGTGCCGTGTCCTTGCAACTACCTGGGAGTGGAAAGAGGATATTGATGAGCAGCGTGCGCAGGAAGCTAAGAAAAGAGCTGAGGAGATGATTGCCAAAGGTGGTTTGAGTGATCATGATTATAAGATTGTGGAGGCTAAGCTGCAGAGGGCGTTGGTGCGTTTGAGTGTGAAGAGCTGAGAAAATAGGAGTTATTAAGATATTGTGTTAAAGATAAAGACTGACAGGAGATCCGGGAGAGGAGACTGTCGGTCTTTTTTTGCTTGTGATATGGTTTTTTGGAGGATATAGTGGGAAGAATCTGAGGAAGAGATTTGAAGGAGGGACGCATAGAAAAATAATTTATTTCATGTGCGGTTTCGGACATTAAGATATTCTAAGCTGCTAAAAATCTGCTAAAGGCATGAGAAAAATGCCACAAACTCGCTTCGCTCAGACAGTGTGTCATTTTTCTCATAACGCAGATTTTGACCAGCTAAGAATATCTAAATATCCTGCAAATGCACATGAAATAAATTATTTTTCTATGCTGGTGGTTGGCTCTTTTAAATACACTTTAAGCGAATCAGGTTAAGTCCCCTGCGGGGAAACCAAAAGGAAAAAAATGATGAATAAAGCCGAATGGCAGTGTATTAAAATTAGGTGGATGTAATTGAAGAAAAAATATGATATCATGTGAGTAACAAATCGGAATTTGTAGGAATAGATATTCTGGAAAATATAGTGAAAACTGCGCATTTGCGGGGATGATACGAATCGTGTCACACATGTGAAAGAGCGATTCTTTCGTCATTTTACGTTTTTTGATAAGGTGAAACTGTCGAAAAGACAAACCAATTATAGAAAGGACGTAGAATGATGAAAAAAAGTGGAAAACAGGTTTTATTATTTGGAGGAATACTTATTGTAGCGTTTGCAGTATGGACAGCTTTGATCCAGATGGTAGACGTGCAGCCGCTGGGTCAGAACGGAACCAATATTGGATTTGCAACATTCAATTGCTGGTTTCATCGTTTGGCAGGTGTCAATATGACAATTTATACGATTACCGATTGGATGGGACTTATTCCTTTAGTTGTATGCCTGATTTTTGCAGGTATTGGAGTGGTTCAGTTAATAAAGAGAAGAAGTCTCTTCAAAGTGGATCCCGATATCATTATCCTGGGAGTTTATTATGTTATAGTGATACTGGCATACTTCATTTTTGAGATCATCCCAATCAATTACAGACCGATTTTAATCAATGGAGTTATGGAGGCTTCTTATCCTTCTTCAACGACATTACTGGTATTGTGTGTGATGCCGACTTTGATTGAACAGATTCAGCGTAGACTGTCAAGCATTGCAGTGAAAAGAATCGTTACGATTCTGGCAATCGCTTTTTCGGCATTCATGGTTATCGGCAGATTGATTTCCGGAGTACATTGGTTTACGGATATTGTGGGTGGTGTATTGTTAAGTGCCGGATTATTTACTGTTTATAAGGCAGTAGTTATGCTAACAATAAAAAAGTGAAATAAAAAAGGAGGTGCAGGAGGTGGAATTCCATGAAAAGCTTCAGGAATTAAGAAAGAGCCGAGGTTTGACACAAGAAGAACTAGCCGAGGCATTATTTGTTTCAAGAACTGCAATTTCAAAATGGGAATCCGGAAGAGGATATCCGAGCATAGATTCATTAAAGGAAATATCCAGATATTTCTCTGTGTCCATTGATGAGCTGTTATCCGGAGATCAGTTGGTTTTGATTGCTGAAAAAGAAAACAAGTCAAATCTCAATGGTCTATGTGACTTGTTATTTGGATTTACCGATTTGCTCTCTTTGATGCTTATTTTTCTTCCATTGTATTCCAAACCGGTTGATGGATATATCTATTCAGTAAGTCTTATTGAGTATGTAGATAATGAAATTTGGATTCGTATGACATACTGGGGTCTTTTTATCGCATTAACGATTGTTGGAATTGTGAAGATTTTAATGGTCAATTTCAAATTTGAAAAGGGAAAAAAGGCGATTACTTTTTTATCTGTTGGGCTTAGTATTATTACTGTTTTGTTTTTGTCGATTGCGAGAGAAGCATATGCAGTAGTAGTGGCTTTTCTGTTGTTACTTATAAAAGGGGGGCTACTTTATAAACGAGCTATGGCCGGTCGATAAGGAGTTGAGCCATACAAATTCAAGTTTGTCGTTCTAAAAATTCAACTGAATAATCCCAGCAAAAACCGCTGCTACATGGAAGCCAACAAACCATGCAACAGCGGTTTTTCTTTACCGTTTTTTCCTCTGGCTGATAGGCGTTCCCATTTTCTTTGACTTTTTGAGAATACGAATGAGCCAGCGAAATTCTTCGTCTGACAGATTTTTATAGTTGATACCAAGCTGCTTGCAGTAAAGGACAACCAGCTTTTCATCCCGGCTGCCCTTGAAATTTTCGACCGCTTCCAGATTTTCTTTCAGTTCATTGGCAACAGTGGTCTGGGGTGCACTCTCACTGTCCTTTTTATGGGCTTCCCGAATATCCCGGATAATGAGGTTGAGGTCATCCAGCACCATGTGGCTGAAATATTCATCATCGCTGATATGGGCGGCTTGCAGCACTTTCAAATGCGGGTCATCTTCGCCGGGGCGATACCGTTCAATGATTTCATGCCGGACGGTATCGACAAGGGCGTTGAGGTTCTGAATCTGCATGGTGGCAATCCCATCCACATAAATCTCAATGTCCGCAAGAAACT
>ENA-OQDL01000708-OQDL01000708.1-human-gut-metagenome-genome-assembly--contig:-NODE-708-length-19858-cov-3.649029_pt1 | contig 19858 bp, 25 predicted proteins | sample MGYA00242782_ERZ504609 | MGnify/ENA primary metagenome ERZ504609 (study PRJEB26092, sample SAMD00036320) | human gut metagenome | host: Homo sapiens | study: EMG produced TPA metagenomics assembly of... | reverse complement strand
TCCGAAGACACTTTGCAGCGTTTGTTAGAGAAAGTAAATCGAGTGCCATTGCACGAAGATTTCCACTTTCGAGTTACAAACGGTCAACGGGCTGAGGTAAAGCGGGCCTGCACCGCGAAGGAATATCCCTGCTTTCTGCGTCCGATTTGTTACAAAGAAGTTTTCTGCTTTACAGGCGTATCACCACAACAATACAAATTTATATACCACGAGTATAATGACAAATGAATAGTTTTATGTTAATGTATACAGCAGAGAGGGGATAGGACTGTTATAATGGGGCTTATCAGGAAGGAGAAAAAGATGTTTACAGTCATTCGTTCAAGTTATTTAAATCTGGAAATTATAGATGATGCGGCACTCAAATGTGAAGAGTGTGGTGTCAGTTTTGTGTATTCAGATAAGAGTAAGCTTGAAGAAAATACTGTAGTCAGGGGTGTGAGGTCGTTCGGGTAGAGGATGGCAACAGATAACCATATAGATTTCAGAACCGCTTATCTTGTGTGGATGCACTGGATAGGCGGTTTTTTGATATCAGGGCATCAAAGTCGGGGACTTTTGACCTCGACATCATAGGGAAGGAAAAAGAAAATGGGTGAATTTGAAATAAAAGGAAAAGTGAATACGGCAATCTGCTATGCGAAAGTGGTAGAGCCGGAAGCAATTGAGCAAATTCGTCGAATGTGTGATTATGTGATAACGGAAGAGACGAAAATTCGTATTATGCCTGATGTTCACGCCGGAAAAGGCTGCACGATTGGAACTACAATGACGATCAAAGATAAAGCAGTGCCGAATGTGGTAGGTGTTGATATTGGATGTGGGATGTACACTGTAAATCTCGGAAATATCAAAATTGATTTTGAAAAGGTTGATGAGGCAGCACATTTTATTCCGTCAGGGAGAAACGTCTGGGAAGGAAGACAGGAGAAATTTGATCTGACGAAACTTCGGTGTTATCGGGAGTTAAAAAATGCAAAATGGTTGGAAAGATCGCTCGGTACGCTGGGGGGAGGCAATCATTTCATTGAGATTGACGAAGCAGCAGATGGTACGAAATATCTGATCATTCATTCTGGATCGAGAAATCTTGGAAAGCAGGTTGCAGAGTTTTATCAACAACTTGCAGTTAATCTTGACCGGGGATATGGAGAGTATCTTGAAAAACGTGATGAGATTATCAGAACTTACAAAGAACAGGGGCGTAGAAAAGAGATTCAACAGGCCTTAGAGAAGCTCCACTGGCAGGTATATGAATCGGAGACAAATATGCCTGAGGATTTGTGCTTTTTATCAGGAAAATATCTTGATGACTATTTGTATGATGTTGAAATCTGTCAGGCATTTGCAAAGCGAAGCAGAGAAAAAATGGCAGAGATCATTTTGGAGAGGACGGGCATGCTGGGCAGAGAGGCATTTTCATACAATCCATAATTATATTGACATAAAAGAAATGATTCTGCGGAAAGGAGCTATTGCAGCACATAAAGGAGAAAAAAGTGCTGATTCCGATTAATATGAGAGATGGAAGTGTGCTTGCAATCGGAAAAGGAAATGCTGAGTGGAATTTTTCTGCACCACATGGACAGGAAGATTGATGTCACGGACAAAGGCAAAAACAGAGCTTAATATGAATGAGTATAAAAATGTAATGAAAGGAATTTATACAACATCGATTAATGAAAATACTTTAGATGAAGCACCAATGGCATATAAAAGACTCGACGATATCATTGATGTGATTGGAGAGTCCGTAGATGTGATTGATGTAATGAAACCAATTTATAATTTTAAAGCTTCTGAGTAGTGCATCTGCCGGCAGGGAAACCTGGCTGGGGTGATGTACTCAGACAGGAAAAATAGATGGAAAAATTTTTCCTGCCGGAAGCGGAAAGGAAGAAAAATGATGACGATACCAGCTATTGATATGGTAGCTACAGGAAGAAATATTATGAAGTTGAGAAAGGCGGCAGGCTTGTCAGTAAGAGAAATACAGAATATTTTTGGATTTACGACACCACAGGCTATTTATAAGTGGCAGCATGGGACAGCAATGCCGACGATTGACAATCTGGTTGTGCTGGCAGCAGTACTGGATGTTACGATTGATGAGATTCTTGTGGTACAAAGAGAGGACATAGTGCAGTTTGCTACATAATTCAATGATATGAAAAAGAAAAAATACGAGGAGAGAAAAATGAAAGTCTATGCAAAAATTCGACAGAATGGGGAATATCATTCGCAGAATATTTCACAGGCAGTTTATGGATTCCGTGAAATGGGAGCAGAAATAGTCAGATATCAAAAAATCAGTGATATTTATGAAAGTGTCACAAAGGAAGATATTGTACTTGATTATATTACCCAGGTGGAAATGATTCTTAAAAAATTTGGTGTAGTTCCAGCTTGCGAAGATTATCCAGTGGAGTTGAGAAAATTTATGGGAAGAAATGTCTGGAAAGATACAATCAATTCAATCAATACTCATCCGGAAAAATGGGGGGTTTTTGTAAAACCGGTAAAAAGCAAAGCATTTACCGGACATGTGATTCGCTCATCAAAGGATTTGATAGGCTGTGGAAGCTGTTATGAAAATTATGAAGTACTTTGTTGCGATGTTATCGCTCCAAAGATGGAATGGAGAGGGTTTATTATTTATGATGAATTGGTAGATATCAGACCGTATCGGGGAGACTACCATTATCATTTTGATGCGGAAGTAGTGGATTCAGATAGTAGAAGCGTTTAGAACAATCCGTGAAAGACCCATGGGAGGAAGTCTGGATTTTGCTGTAATTGAAAAGATGGAAAGCTTCAGACTGTGTTTCTGGAAATGAATGATGGTTATTCACTTGGAAGTTATGGACTCGTTCCAATCCAGTATGCAAAGCTGGTTTCGGCAAGATGGTCACAACTGTTGAATCGTACTGATGAATTTGATTTTAGAAAAATGAGATAGTGGTGAAGTGTTATAAATAGTTTACATCCTCCCCGAACAGTAATATACTGGTTTTGTTGGAGGAAATTTCATGGAGAAAAAAGGAAAAGAAGCAAAAGCGAAAGTTTTATGGAAACTTTTTATTTCAACTTTATATTTAAGTGCATTTACTTTTGGTGGCGGCTATGTGATCGTCACGTTAATGAAGAAAAAATTCGTAGATGATCTGCACTGGATTGATGAGAAAGAAATGTTGGATCTTGTGGCAATCGCACAGTCTTCGCCTGGAGCGATCGCAGTGAATGGGGCAATCGTAGTGGGATATAAACTGGCAGGAATTGCAGGGGTGCTGGTGTCGATCCTGGGGACAATGCTTCCGCCATTTGTTATCATATCAGTGATCTCGGCCTTTTTATCAGGCATTTCGCAGTAAATTTTTTTATCAGTCAGATGCTGGAGGGGATGCAGGCAGGAGTAGGTGCTGTAATTGCGTCGGTTACATATGAGATGGGAGCGGGAATCGTAAAGGAGAAGGATGCCGTTTCGGTCGGAATCATGATCGGAGCTTTTATTGTCTCCTGTATTTTCGGAGTCAATGTAGTCCTTATCATTTTGGTCTGTGGTCTTCTGGGTGTGATTCGCACTCTTTTTGCAAAAAGGAGGGAAATGAAATGATTTACATTCAGTTATTTTTCAGCTTTTTGCAGGTGGGACTGTTCAGCTTTGGTGGAGGTTATGCCGCTATGCCGCTGATCAGGACAGTGTACAATGCACCAGTGGCTGAGCATGTCGGAGTTTACGGATCTGATCACAATTTCGCAGATGACACCGGGACCGATTGCGGTCAATTCGGCAACTTTTGTCGGAATTAAAGTTGCGGGATTGCCCGGTGCGATAGCTGCGACAGCAGGGTGTATACTTCCATCCTGTATCCTTGTTACGGTGATTGCAAAATTGTATTTGAAATACCGGAATATGGAGCTGCTTCGGGGTGTGCTTGGCTCTCTGCGTCCTGCGGTGGTGGCGATGATCGCATCAGCAGGGATTCTGATCCTGATCTCGGCATTTTGGGGCAGTGCATCAGCAATATCCTTTGAAGAAACAAAATGGAGTATGGTTGTCATTTTTATCCTTTGTGTGATATCCTTAAGAAAGACAAAAATAAATCCTGTCTGGGTGATGGTGCTGGCAGGGTTAATGAAAACGGGGCTGGCATTGACCGGGCAATGGGTATAAAAACTCCATTCGCTTTACCTCGCCAGTTAATGAAAACAGGACAGCAATACAGAGGCAGGATAAAAAGTAGTGAGGGACTATTTGTCACATGAAGATGGCTTCATGGATGACAGATAGTCCCTTTTATTTACTCAAGTAACAAGCCTGAATCTGTGCCGGGACAAAAAAGAGAAGCTACTTAAAAATGGAATATAGCCCCAATTCAAAAAAAATATGATATAGTCCCGATTCAAAATGAAGACAATATAGCCTTAATATTTAATAATAGTAATAATTATTAATATTGACATAAGAAAAATATTACGATATAATTGGATCAGAAAGAAATAATTTTATAAATTTGGAGATTTTAGGAGAAGGAGGATACATATATGGGAATTAACAGTAGAAAAGTAGTAGTTGTAGGTTGTGGATTTGTAGGATCATCTTCTGCATTTGCTTTAATGCAGAGTCAGTTATTTTCAGAAATGGTACTGATTGATGCGGATCAGAAAAGAGCAGAGGGTAGAAGCAATTGATATCAGTCACGGAATGGTATTTGCAAGTCCGATGAAAATTTACGCAGGAACGTATGATGATATCAGTGATGCTGCTGTGATCGTCATCACAGCAGGAGCAAATCAGAAACCGGATGAGACGAGGCTGGATTTGATCAAAAAAAATCAGCAGGATTATGAAGTCGATCGTTGGAGAGATTAAGAAAACGGGAATTTGAGGGCATTTTACTGATTGTGTCGAATCCGGTAGACATTCTTACTTATATTGCATTGAAAGAGTCAGGGTATCCGGCAAACCGGGTCATTGGTTCGGGTACAGTTCTGGATACAGGAAGATTCAGGTATGAGCTTGGTGAGCATTTAGGTGTAGACAGCCGGAGTGTGCATGCGTATATTATCGGAGAACATGGGGACAGTGAACTGGCAGCGTGGAGCGATGCAAGAGTTGGCGGACTTCCGATCAATGATTTCTGCGAGCTGCGAGGTCATTTTGACCATGATGCATCCATGGAAAAGATTTTCGATCATGTGAAGAACAGTGCTTATGAGATCATTGCCCGAAAACATGCGACTTATTATGGAATTGCGATGGCAGTGTGCAGGATTTGTGCAGCAATCGTCCGTGATGAGCAGTCCATTATGCCAGTATCAAGTCTGATGCAGGGCGAGTATGGATTGGAGGATGTGGTGTTGAGTATTCCGGCAGTGGTAGATGCAAATGGAATCGAAACGGTCGTTCCGATCGAGTTAAGTGAGAAGGAGCTGGCACAGTTAAAAAAGTTCTGCGGAGATCTTAAAGAAAATCATAAAAGAAAATAGCTGAAAAGAATAAATAATTGAAGAAAGCGGCTGGGAGAATGGTGGAAAATTTGATAAAGACGTATTAAAAAAAAGGAACAACTGATCGGTGAAGGATCAGTTGTTCCTTTTTTGCTGTCAGGTATACGACAAGAACTTTTTCAGTTGTCTAAGAGTTTAAATTTCATATATACCGGATCATGGTCGGAATAAGAATAACCGGTATTGACATTTTCATACTGAAGACATTCTATATTATCGGAAATGATAAAGCCGTCCAGCGTTACAGTATAAGTTTCACCGGGAATGTATTCCATATCAGCATTTCTTGCACTGTTCCAGAGAGCGTTACGTTCAGTGTCAGAAAGCTGATCGATGCAGAAGGAAAGATGCTCCGGCAGTTCTTCTCTTGGGAATGGATAAGCCCAGGATTCATAATCAGCGGCATCATCATTGTCATCATTGGAGGCTTTCAGATCATGGTTGAAATCACCTCCGCAGAGAACATAATTCCCGGCTTCGTATTCTTTTTGCATATCCTGACTCAGCATACGGATCTGCCCTTCACGGATTGCATCACTGTTTCCGTAGGCCGACATATGCAGCAGAAAGATAACCAGCTCTTTTCCGTTGTCTGTAGGAACTCTGGAAATGCTGTAGCACCGGTCCAGATCAAAAAATTTACTGAAGGAGGTGGATACCGGGAAACTTCTTCTCAGAGAATCTGTAACCGGATATTTTGAAAAAAGTGCAAGTCCTGACCGACTTTTTCCATGCGGCTGATTCAAATGGGTAGAAGAGAAAAGCGGAATCATAATTCTGTGCAAATACGGTATTATAACTTGGAATCGTTTCCTTGAGGATTGAATACTCGTCCACATGGTAACTCCTGGTAGAATTAAGATCCACCTCTTCGATCAGTGCAAAATCAGGATCTTTAGAAGCAACCAGCTCTCCGGCACTCTGAACGGTCTTTTTTACACTTTCCTTACTTTTGGCCCAGGAGGATTTTTCCACCATCCATGAAAAAGCTGAAATCCGGAGTATAGGCACCAAAGCCGATATTGTAAGTCAGGGCAGAGTATTCTTTCTCTGTTGTCAGGGTATCTCCTGATGAAATACTCTCTTTTGTCTGTTCAACCTGAAGTGGCTGATTATCGGGAATCCGGTGGTAACTTGCAAAAAGATAGATGATGTATGCAAGGAGAAGAACCAGGACGATCAACACGATGATCCCGAGATATTTTAGTATTTTTTTCATTCCTTTTTTCATAGTCTGTACATTCCTTTTTAGTTGCTGATCACAGAGAGTGCGTAGCACGGAGCAATCCGTAGGCATCAAAGTCGGGGGCTTTTGACCCCGACATCATCATTTTATTACTATAGCATGACCGGGAAGTTTTTGCTATACTGCTTTATAAGAAATTGTTTATAGAGAAAAGAGGATGAAAATGGAATTACAAAATGGAAGACCGGACAATACAGAAGGTAGACTGGAAAAAGAACTCCGGGTATATGACCTGTTGGACAGGCTGGGAGTAGCATATCAGAGAGTTGATCATGAGGCAGCTATGACGATGGAGGCGTGTGAAGAAATTGACCGTGTACTGGGAGATGGAACAGCAATCTGTAAGAACCTGTTCTTATGTAACCGGCAGGCGACGGAATTTTATCTGCTCCTGATGCCGGGAGACAAGCCGTTTAAGACAAAAGAACTGTCGGCACAGATCGGGTCTTCAAGACTTTCATTTGCGAAATCGGAATATATGGAGAAATATCTGGACATCACACCGGGGTCGGTCAGCGTTTTGGGATTGATGAATGATATAGAGGGAAAAGTACGGCTTCTGATTGACGAAGATGTACTGACAGAAAGATATTTTGGCTGTCATCCCTGCATCAATACCTCCAGTCTGAAATTTACGACGGAAGATCTGATCGGGAAAGTGATCCCGGCACTGAAGCATGCACCAAAGATGGTGAAACTTGGGATGACAGAATCGTGAAGCTTCTGCGAAAAGAAGCTATTTTTCAAGTACTTTTACATTGGTATCCGCATGATCTTCTGTGAGGGCAAAGCAGTCTTTTAATCCTTCAGTAATGTAGACTTCATGTGAATCGGTCACAAAAACAGCTTCAAAGTCATTGCTTTGCTGCCAGAGTGCTGCGGCTTTCTCAAGTCCCATAACAAAAAGAGAAGTAGAAGAGCATCGCAGATTCCACCGTCTTTTCCAACCACCGTGACCGAACAAAGCCCGCTGTCTGCCGGGTGGCCGGTGGACGGATCCATAATGTGCCAGTAAGTCTTTCCGTCCTGTTCAAAGTAGCGTTCGTAACCACCGGAAGTGATGACTGCCTGATCGGAAACCGAAAGGACCATCATGGGAGTATCGCCGGTCGGGTCCTGGATCCCCACCTGCCATGGAGATCCATCCGGTTTACTTCCAATGGTCTGCACATTCCCGCCAAGGTTCAGGAGGGCGGAAGTCACACCTTTTTCGCGGAGCAACTGGGCAGCGAGCTGTCCACCGTATCCCTTTGCAATACTTCCAAGATCAATGGTCATTCCTTTTGGAATGGATACATTTCCTGTAGCAGTATCATATTGGATCTTTGTATAATCAACAAGCGGGAGAAGGGATTCAATCTCTGTTTCCTCAGGAACCTGATATTCTTCCGTAGTAAATCCCCATGCACGTACGATCGGATAAACAGAAATATCCAATGCACCGTCTGTGCGTCTGCACATTTCTAGAGCTTCCTGCATCAGATTGCCAGCATTCCCGGTCAGTGTACCAGTTCCATCCTGATTGATCTTATAAATTTCACTGTCAGGGTCTGTGACAGAAACTTCAGATTCCAGATCGGTCAGCACATTCTGTGCCTCTTTTAACAGAGAAGCATCCCCGTAAATATTAAATTCAATCGAAGTATCCATAGCAAAAAAATTGCTTTTTTGTAGCCCGGAAGAAAAATTTGTGGAAGATTCGGAACATCCACAGAGCAAAAAGGCACAAAGAGCGAAAAAAAATAAAAGATTTTTTTCATAAATGAAAGCCTCCAAATGGTAATTAATGGTAAAAATTTTCAATAAAAAGAGAATTTTTTTTCTTTGATTGACAAAGAAAATGAACAGTGTTAGTATTGCACAACGGTGATTAGCACAGACTAACTAAAGAAAATCAACTGAAAGTATAGCATGAAAGGAGGCATATTTCAATATGATATCCGGCGTTTGAAAAGAGTTGAAAAGGAAAGGCGTCAGGTATCTGATTGATGTAAAGGGGAAATTTCATAGCGAAAACCTTATCAGAAAGACAAAATTATTATCGAACTTTTAAGGAGGCATTTATGAAAAGAAATTGGAGAAAATTACTATCACTGGTTCTGTCCGTGATGGTGATCCTGACAACAGCAGGAACACCTGTCATGGCAGCGGAGAAAAAAGCGGCTCCGACGACAGTTACAAATTGTGAAGCCAGTGGTTTCTGGACAGAGGTTTTAAGTCTGGGATTTGAAGATACTGCCTGGATGGATAAAATCAACAGTGTAACAGTTAATGAGATTCAATATACGAAAGGAACGATCAATTCCTTTGGAAGTGATACAAATCTGTGGGAAATTGGGAATGCGACCGGAACATTTGGAAGTTATAAAGCTCTGAAGATCGTAAGTCCGGGAACTTATCCGATGACGATCGCTGTGACAGCAGACGGATATGAGGATGTGACTTTTAAGGTAACGAAAGATACATCGAGTTATCCTTATACTTATACAGCGACAGTCGTAAGTACACCGTCAGGAGAAAAAACTTATACGGCAACTGCGGCAGCAGCCACAAATGGTACCGTCAGCTTAAGTGCAACGGAAGGGATTCAGGCAGGAGCAACGGTTACTGTAACAGCTACACCGGATGCAGGATATGAAGTAGAAGCGGTGAATGTTAATGGAGTGAGCGGTGCTTCTGTAGATGTGCAGAATACAGAAGGCGTTTATACATTTACAATGCCATCTGAAAATGTAACGGTAGCGGCAACATTCAGGGAAACTGCACCGGTAGAGCCGGGCAGCATTGATTTAAGCCAGGTAAGTATGGAGACTGACTTTTTTGGAAATGAGTGGCATCTGGTCTTTGCAAATGCAGATGGTTATGTGGCAGCAGTTACCGATGTTAAAGTCAACGGAACATCCTGGGAGAAATCATCTTTCAAACCGTCGGCCGGAGGAAAATATTTTATTGATACAGAAAATAATCAGATTGTATTTTCTGCGAAAGATTTCAGTGGAAGTTCAGACTCACCGGTTTTAAAAAGCGGAGATTCTGTGGCGATCACAGCAAATGGTTATGAAGATCTTTCGTTCAAATTTGTTGTAGATCAGAATGGAACGATTTCTTTACAGCCGGATGACGGACAGGGTGATCCATATGAACTTCATGTGAAGATCGATGGCTCTTTTGAGGCAGCGATTGTAGGACAGAAAGATTATGACGGAATATCCAGTGCGAGTGTTGGTGGGGCATCGGGCAATAAGAACAGTGCCGTAAAGGTTTATGGAGCAATTACGGAAAAAGGAACAGAGCCTTCAGAGAGTGACTGGGAAGAGCTGGATCATTCCTCTCAGATCAGTCTGAACGGAAGTAAGTGCAAAGTAAGCATTGTACCGGACACAGAAGCCGGAACACCGGAGAACAGTGACAGTGGTATGGAAGGTGTTTATATGACACTCAGCAGTGACCTGACACTGAATGGTACGCCAAAGGATGCAGGAACTTACAAGATTTCGGTTTCCATTACTGATATGCAGGGACGTACGGCTGTCAGCAATACACTTCCATTCCGCATTTATACAGGAGAAGAAACCCTGGCAGACCGCCTGAAAGTCGAGAATTTCAGACAGTATGAAAGTGGATTGTACGCATGGGATATCATGGAGCCATGGGCGATCAAAAATTTTGGAAGTAATGTAGACGGTGAAGAGAACAGTGTTCGTGTACCGGCAGCATTAGAAGCATGGTTCGGTTCCCATGAAAGCGGAACTTATGGATATCTTGGTTATGATCTTGCATGGAAAGAAGTGAAGAAAGGAAATATTCCTCAGACACTTTACATTCCGGCAGGATGCAGTCTGACACTGACTAATATGGAAATTCTCAGTAGTGTGCGTATTGTTGTGGAAAACGGCGGAAAGCTGACACTTTCAGATTCTGTAGTCCAGGGAATGATAGAAGTACAAAGCGGCGGTACATTTTCTATGAATTATGATTCCTTTAATCAGAAATTTACAACAGGTTCTTCAATCTGTGGACAGCTTCGTATGGAAGATGGATCGATTCTGGAAAATGCAGCAATTTATTCGCATATTAATTACCTTGCCAATGGAGATCTGACTGATCGTAGCAGTGCAGAGCCGGTTGTTACGACAACTGGAAATGTAACAGTAAAGGGACAGGTATTTATTGAAGGTGATGAGGCCGGAAGTGAGGAAGGTCAGACAGCCCTTAGAGTGAAAGACGGCACATTGAATCTGGCAGACGGTGCGGTACTTGTTACTTATGGCGGTGGCGGAAATGTGCAGCTCTATGCACAGGGCGGTACAGCCATTGAGCTGGATAACGGAACAATCACAGGAAATGGAAAAGTCGTTGCGATCGGTGGCGATGTACTTTGGGGTGACGGTGGAAATGCCGTGACAGGAAATGGAACTATTTATACAAATGAAGTATTCCTTCAGGGAGCAACAGCCCGCATTTCCAATAAGGCAACACCGGGTAAGGCTCTGGAACACGGAATCAAAGTTACCGGCTCCGGAAGACATATTGCAGATGGAACGCTGATCGGGAATGAGGTTACAAATGATCCGCTGGCAGATCTTTACTGGACAACCGGTGTAGATGCAGTTCCGCCACTGGAAAAATTTGTGACAACACCATCTGCCGGTTTATTTGAGGTAACGGCAGATGTAGATTCTGTTATTTATGACGGAAATAATCAAATTCCGACTGTTACCGTAAAAGACGGAGATAAAGAGCTTGTCGCAGGAACAGATTATGTCATTACTTATGTATTTGGTGATGACGCTACAGCAAGACCGTTTGAGGGAGCAGAGTTTGTTGAAGCCGGAAAATATGTACTGACAATTACCGGAATCGGCAATTATACAGGCATGTCAAAAGAGATTATTTTCAACATTACAAAGGATTCATCCGATCATGAAAATAATTCCGGAAATGGAGATAACGGCAACAACGGAATTAATTCCGGTAAGGATAATAATTCCAATGCAGGAAATAACGGTGCCGTAGATAAGGGAAATGGTTCTGATAAGACGAATGGAAATAAAGTCAGTGCAGATGGCAAAAAGAACAGCCAGACCCAGGCAGTTACGCAGGCAAAGAGTGTGAAGACGGGAGATACTGCGGATCTTGCTCTTTGGATGACCATGCTGGTTCTTTCTTTTGGAGCAGGATTAAGCATCGTGCAGCTTACAAAAAAGCGTGAAAGATAGGGTTGTAATCTACAGGGAAAAAGAGTAAATTTAATAAAATAAGTTGATGCCAGGGTCAAAAGGTCTAAGCCCACATGAGCTTGCTCATAGGTGGGTGAAAGACCTTAGGACCCGCCCCGATATGAGCATCAAAGTCGGGGGCTTTTGACCCCGACATCAATAAGTTGCCTGACAAATGGATTCAGCAGAACAGGTATGGATGCCTCCGGGGATGAGTCAAGTTCCCGGGGGTATTTTTATGCCAGATTCAGCTTGACGTATCTGCAAAATTGTATTATAGTTTCTCGTTGCTTTGGAAAAATAGCAGGAGGAAATGGCAGTATGACAATTTATCAGGAACTACAGCTTAGTTCGGTTGGGTCGAAGCAACTGATCCGGGCAACAGAAGATAAGAAGGAAAAAAGAAGACATATTCTGATCTATAATTTTAAGGTATATCTGGTCATGGCTTTTTGCGTGGCAGTGGTATCATTGTACAGTAGTCTGACGGGAAAAGATAACAGTGTAGTAGGAGTTACAGTCCTGTTAGCTGTGCTTGTACTGCGACAGGCAGATTTTGGAATACGGACTACACATGGTCTTGGATCGATCCTGGGAATCTTTACGATCCTGATGACAGGACCGAGGATCAGCAATCTGGTTTCTCCGGTTCCTGCATTTTTTATTAATGTAATCTGCATCTTACTTTTGATGATCCTTGGATGTCATAATGTGATCATGTATAATCATTCTACTTTTGTACTGGGGTATCTTCTGCTCCAGGGATATGACGTAACAGGCAAGATGTATGTCCGCAGAGTGGAAGGGCTGTTGGTCGGAATGATTCTCTGTATGATCATATTTTATAAAAATCAGAAGAACAGACCATATCGCAGGACATTCCTTGATCTGTTCAGGGAGTTTGATGTCCATTCCGCAAGAAGCAGATGGTATATCCGGCTGGCATTGATCGCTTCCAGTGCAATGCTGTTTATGTCGCTGGCAGGCTTGCCCAGGGCAATGTGGGCGGGAATCGCCTGTATGTCGGTATGTCTTCCATTCCCGGAGGACGGGCTGGAGAGAGCCGGAAAAAGAGCTGCATTTAATATAGTAGGATGTCTGTTATTTGCCGGACTGTATCTGCTGCTTCCCCAATCATTTTATCCATATATCGGAATGATCGGAGGAATCGGAGTAGGATATTCTGCGGGGTACGCATGGCAGACTGCATTTAACACATTTGGTGCATTGTCGATCGCTTCAGGACTTTTCGGGATGCCGTATGCGGTGGCACTCAGGATCGGAGCAAATGTATTCAGTGCAGTGTATACAGTGGTATGCAGTAAAGGTTTGGGGCTTGCTTTTACAGCCATATCAGCTTATACTGGTTCCACAGAGACTGAATGAAATGAATGGAGGATTTGTAAATGCCAGATACAGGAACAAATGAGAACACACTGACAGGACGTAATGTCGGAAAGACATGCCGTACTCATTACCGGGGAACTTTTAATGACGGAACGCAGTTTGATTCTTCTTATGACCGTGGAGAGCCACTGGAATTTGTCTGTGGAGCAGGTCAGATGATTAAAGGATTTGATGCGGCTGTAGCGGATATGGAAGTGGGACAGATTGTCGATATTCATCTGATGCCGGAAGAAGCTTATGGTATGCCGGATCCGGAGGCAAATTTTTACACTTGAGATCGCACAGCTTCCGGGATCAGAGAATCTGGAAGTTGGACAGCAGGTTTATCTTTCTAATCAGTACGGACAGCCATTTCCGGTAAAAGTACTGGAAAAAAGAAGAGAAGACGATCACTTTTGATGCAAACCATGAGATGGCAGGCAAAGAGCTTAACTTTAAGATTGAACTTGTAGAAGTGAAATAAAAAGTGGATAACTTTAGAGAAAAGTGAAAAAGAGACCGTTTCCGGTGGATGAATGTGGAAAAATCCGAACACCGGAGAAGGTCTTTTTTGTGTATTGAAAATTAAATCAGGAAATGCTATAGTTTAATAAATAGAAAATATAGTTTAAAAATTATGATTTAAAGAAAGGAAAAGGAAGCGTGTCATTCAGTGAAGAGAAGAGAAAAGCGATACAATTATATATGTTAGAAAAAATCCGTATGGATGATACACTTTTTCTGAAAAAGACAGCAGAAGTATTTTCTATTTCAGAGACATCTGTACGGCGTTATGTAAAGATGTGCATAGATAAAAAGTTGATTGAAGTATCAAATAAAAATCAGTGTGGTTATACGACTTGTAACTTATGAGAAAAAATGGAGTGTCAGTAATGATGGAACTTTAGAAGAGGATCAAATCTTTTACGCAGAGAATTTTACCGGAACTGAAGGAAATTTCGAAAAATGCAAAAGATATATGGGCATATACATTTGCTGAAATCATGAATAATGCTATCGAGCATTCAGAAGCAGAAAAGATCAGTTATGCAAGTAAAGGAGATTGCCTGTATACAGAGATTTCTATTGTAGATGATGGGATTGGAGTTTTTAAGAATATACAGAAGTATCTCTTAGCTCATGGGATAAAAAATGTCAGTACAGAACAGGCAGTTCTTGAATTATATAAAGGAAAGCTTACGACAAATTTAAAAGAACATTCAGGAGAAGGCATCTTTTTTTCATCAAGGATGTTGACAGAGTTTGCAATATTATCAGATCATGCGATTTTTTCCATGAAAAGCGAAAACAGGGAAAGTTTTATCCGGTCGCATCTGATTGCATATTATACGAGGTTAGAGAAAGTGGGGACGATGGTAGTGATGAAATTGGAAAATCAGCCAGCACATACATCAAAGGATATATTTGACCGTTTTGCACCGATCGAAAGAGGGTTTGTGAGAACCGAAATCCCAATGAGAGAGATGTGTCCGCTGGGAAATCCGGTGGCACGTTCACAGGCAAGAAGGATTCTGCGTCGGCTGGATGAGTTTGAGGAGATCATTTTTGATTTTCAGGGAATTGATTTCATGGGGCAGGGGTTTGCAGATGAAATATTCCGGGTATTTCAGAATCGACATCCATCAATCCGGTTAATTCCGGTAAATGCAAATGAATCAGTTCTTGGAATGATCCATCATGTGACAGTTGGAAAAATTGAACAAAATCAGCAGAGCGAAGAGTAAAAATTTTCACTTGACTTATTTCGTGAGAGGACTATAATAATCCACGTAAAGAAAATATTGTTCACCAAATTCGTTGATGAGAACAAAGTCATATTCGAGATTATTTTCAGAGAGCCTGTGGGTGGTGTGAGCAGGTAATAACCGGATAAGGATATCCTCTCTAAGAAGCGGGCTGAAAGCGTGATGCACGTCAGTAAACCTCGCCGGTATCCACCGTTATATGGATAGCATATGCTGGTATGTGAAGAGCCGCAGATTTTTTGCGGAATCAGGGTGGTAACGCGGATTATATTCGTCCCTTTTCAGATTGATTTCTGAAAAGGGACTTTTTTATTGAGTGGACAGAAGTAAGGAGGAAATGTAATGAAAGCATTACAGAAAGTCAGCAAATTTTTATCAGATTATACTTCAATCGTAGTAATTGCGATTGCAGTCATTACGTTCTTTGTACCGGGAATGATGGGATGGGTTAATCTCCAGTTATTTACAGATCCGGTATCCAATAGGTTTACGTGCCAGTCGATCATCATCGGAGTCATTATGTTCAGTATGGGACTGACATTGACAACTGAGGATTTTAAAATTCTTGCCCAGAGACCTTTTGATATCTGTGTGGGTGCGATCGCCCGGTTTCGACGGTGTGAAATTTTTTCTGTAAATTTAAATCTTCTATGATAATTGATGCGGCTTAACAGCAGATTTCTGTGGTTAAGCCGTTGTTTATTTAATAGCAAATTTAAATTGGTATGTCAAGAGTGCCCAGAGAAATCTGGGCGTATATTTACTCTTGACAGTCCAACTTTTATTGCTATATTAGCCGATCCGGGTACATGATTTCCAGTTCACCACGTACTTTTCCCCAATTCCGGATTGGCATTGTCCATTTTTTGGCTATCTCAAAAGTTCCTAAATATAGTGCCTTCATCAGTGCCTGTGAGCTTGGGAATACGCTTCTCTGCTTGTTCAATCTACGATAGCATGAATTCAGTGATTCAATGGCATTTGTGGTATAAAACGCAGTACGTACCTCTTTGGAAAATTTGAAAATTGGGGAGATTGCATCCCAGTTATCATTCCATCGATTCATAGCACTTGGATATTGTCCTGACCATTTCCTGGTTACTGCCTCCAGCTGTTTTCTGGCAGATTCCTCGTTTGCAGCTGTGTAGATTGTTTTTAAGTCTTTGGCAAAGACTTTCATATCCTTGTTTGCAACATATTTAAGGGTATTTCTCACCATATGAACAATGCAGCGCTTGTTGTTCCGTTTTGGGAAATGCAGCAGAGATTGCATCTTTGATTCCGGTCAGTCCATCAGAACAAAGAATAAGATGTCCTGAACGCCTCGGTTTTTCAAACTATTCAGCACTGACAGCCAATACTTGCTACTTTCATTTTCACCTACAACAATGCTTAATACTTCCTTCATTCCATCTTCATTAATTCCAAGGACAACATATGCGGCCAGTTTTCTGATCACGCCATCATCACGCACAGAAAAATGTACAGCATCTATGAAAACGTTGGATATACCGGTGATAATGGACGATTTTGCCATTCTTCGATTCTTGGAAGGAGCTTGTCTGTGATATCAGATACCATTCCTTCACTTACTTCAAAACCATAAATATCCTCTATCATTTCTGAAATCTGTCGTGTGGTCATTCCTTTCGCATACAGAGCAATAATCTTATCATCAATCGAAGAGATATCTTTCTGGCGTTTTGGAAGTACCTGTGGTTCAAATGAACTTTGGCGATCTTGTGGCACATCAACTTGAAATTCCCCATATTTACTACGGACGGTCTTAGATTTTGTGCCATTGCGATAGTTAGGCTCACCAGATCTTTCATAACGGTCATAGCCGAGATGATCATCCATTTCTTTTTCAAGCATATCTTGAAGTGTTCCAGATAACAGGTCTTTTAATGCCTCCTGGATGTCATCAGCAGACTGAATATCATACTCTTGAAACAATCCCTGAATGAGATTTCTCTTTCCTTCTGTCATTGGTTTTGGTTTGTAAACTTCTTTTTTTTCTGTTTGCCATAATAAAAGGCCTCCTATGATTTTTATATTTTATCATAGAAGACCTTAAGGTTGTTTATTTTACAGAGATTTTTTCACAGGCTCCCGGTTTCCCTTAGTTAAAAATATTACTCTTGTTGATTACTCAACTCTTCCAATAAATCGGTAATATATCTCAATTTCCTGTATTCTTTCGTTATCCTCATTCGTTGTTGCTTCATGTATGAGGATTTTTTCTATCATGGCATTTAATAATGGTGCTGTCAGTTCCTTTGGTACGGAATATTCCTTGATTAACTCAATCCACTTTTCAGCACCTATCATATCCTGTTCCATTTTACTTAGTTCTTCTCTTAGGCTTGTTATCTGCTGTTCCAGTTCTATCTGTTCTTTTTGGTACTTGCTGGACAACATCACAAAATTTCGCTCTGTTATCTTCTCACAGGCTCTATCTTCATACATTTTCGCAAATAAACGGTCAATCTCATTTTGTCTGTTCTCGGCTTTCTTCAATGTACTTGCCTTTTTCTTCTTTTCCCGTATTCGCTCTGCATTGCCGACTTTCTGTATCTTGTTCAATACCTTTTCTTCGTCCTGCTGTACTGCCTTAGCCCAATACTGCAAGCGTTCCAATACGGCTTGATACAGCACGTCATAGCGGATATAGTGCATAGAACAATTACCTTTGCCAAACTGCCCGTAGTAACTGCAAGCATAATAACTATATGGGGTTTTATTCGCCTTGTTTGTCGCAAACCTCATAGACCAGCCACAATCCGCACACTTGACAAGCCCTGCAAATATCGGCGTTGCTTTTTCCTTTGTCTGTCTACGCCTTGATTTTATCTGTTCCTGCACACGATAGAACACTTCCTTGTCAATAATCGGCTCGTGCGTGTTTTCTACTCGAAACCATTCACTTTCAGGTTTTCGTACTTTCTTCTTGCTCTTAAACGATACCGTAGACTGCATATTGTGAACACTGTTTCCGATATAAACCTCACTTTTCAATATCGCCTTTACATGAGCAATCGTCCACTCATAACGCTTACTTTCGGGTTTTCCCTCAAAGATATGTGCAAACGTACCATACCTTGTAAAATTCAGCCATGACGCTGTCGGAACTTTTTCTGCTCTTAACTGCTTTGTGATTTTTGCACTTCCGTAACCTTGATAGGCTAGGGAAAAGATTTTTTCAATAATCCATTTTGTTTCATCATCAATCAACAGTTTCCCTTTGATGTCAGGGTGTTTCTTATATCCTAACGGAGCATAAGCACCGTAATGAGCCCCCTCCGCAAACTTTGTCTTAAATGCTGATTTCACTTTACGGCTTGTATCTCTTGCCACCCATTCATTGATGATGTTCTTAAATGGTGCAATCTCACTTTCGCCTTTTTCGCTGTCTACACCGTCATCAATCGCTATGTAGCGGACATTATGACTAGGGAAATACAATTCTGTATATTGTCCTGTCATAATATAATTTCTGCCAAGACGGGAAAGGTCTTTCGTTACAACACAGTTGATTTTTCCTGCCTCTATATCCTCAATCATTCTTTGAAAACTCGGTCTGTCAAAATTTGTTCCCGACCAGCCGTCATCAATATATTCATCAATCACATTCAAATGATGTTCTTTTGCATATAGACGCAACATACTTCTTTGTGTGGTAATGCTGGAACTTTCGCCTTGTAATTCATCATCTCGGCTTAACCTAAGATAAAGTGCAGTATTGTAAATCTGTTGTTTCATTGTCAGTTATCCTCCTTTATAACTAACCCGTGTTTACAATACCTGCTTGCAAGTAAAGTATAACATGGGTACTTTTTGTCATTCAATCTATTTCTTACAACTGCACCGATTTTATGCGATTGTCTGCTTTGCTTTTTCCAACATGACATCAGTTAGAAGTTCTTCCATTGTCTTTCCCTTTTCGGAAAAATGCTCTTTTACAACAATCTTTGTCTTTCCTCTGTTGCCAATGCCACACTTGCCATTTTTCTTTTGAATTGTTTTTACAGCATTATCAATAACACATACCCCCTTTCTGTAAAATCTTTCCAAGCAATTCAACGGCTTTTGTCATAGCCCACAGGAGTTCCACCTCTGCATAGTTCTTATGTAGCCGTACCCATTGCGTGCGACGATTTAAACGCTCAAACTGTGGCTGTACGGGAGTATCATTATCTGACAGTACAGGTCATGGCGATAAAAGAGGACAAATCTTTTACAAGAACACAGATAGGTTATCGCTCGCTTTTGCAGGGGAAAGGTCATGGCGTATCTGTTTCAACGGCTCGCTGTCTGTCAAACGTATTGAATTGCTTTATTCAGTTGTCAAAGAACGATTGAAAGAAGAAAATCATCTTTCCTATATACCGCGTTGGGAAAGAGGGATAATGTAACCAAAATTCAAAACTTTTTCTTTTTATACCCTAACTACCTGTGTAATACTGTTACTGCCAACAATGGAATGAAAGATTTTCTTTGCTCCATATAGGGAATGGCAACTACCAAATGTTAAGTTAAGAATGAAAATATTTTCTTCTTTTCATATCAACACTCAACTGCTAATGCCTATTTGAATACAACTCAAAAGATAAAATATAATTTCTTCTTTCTTGCACCAATACTCAGACACAGACAATGCTTTTGAATACAAATAGGAGATAGTTTTTCTTCTTTCCGCATAACACTGTCCACCTAATGCGATTTTCCGA
>ENA-OQDL01000707-OQDL01000707.1-human-gut-metagenome-genome-assembly--contig:-NODE-707-length-19868-cov-2.767996_pt1 | contig 19868 bp, 18 predicted proteins | sample MGYA00242782_ERZ504609 | MGnify/ENA primary metagenome ERZ504609 (study PRJEB26092, sample SAMD00036320) | human gut metagenome | host: Homo sapiens | study: EMG produced TPA metagenomics assembly of... | reverse complement strand
AGTGGAAGTACAGCGATGTATGGAGCGGACCGGTACTAATAGACCGAGGACTTGACTTAAGCAGCGAACCAGGTTTAAAGGACCGAAGGGACGCATAAACCTTCGTGAGTCGCTTACTCCGAAGCAAGGCTTCGGAGTGGGTAAGGGAATCTGGAATCAGATAAATCCCAGATTGGAAGCCGTCAGGCAACTAGTCTAAGGACTCAGAATGATGTGAAAGACAAACTCGTTAAGCAAACATTTTTATGCAGTTGTCAGGATACGAATCCTGAAACATAAATTCAGTGGCGATAGCTGCGGGGATCCACCTGTTCCCATGCCGAACACAGCAGTTAAGGCCGCAAACGCCGAAAGTACTTGGGGGGAGGCCCCCTGGGAGGATAGGAAGCCGCTGATTAAGCGAAGAAGCACTAGCATTTGCTAGTGCTTCTTTTATTATATGAAACATGAAATAAAGAAATGACGGATGTCGAAAGACGACGAGACTGCCGTCATCAGAACGATGTGCCAGCCTTTAAGGTGATGCTGCAAGTAACTAGACCAAAGTTATCTCGTTCATGTGACTGCTTTTCAGACGGATGCTAAGAGCGGGGCTGCCGTTACAGAACCCTGTAACCCCTAAATCTTCTCTTCTCCTTTGAATTCGCTCTCTTATAATTATTTTCCAAACATAAAAACTGCCATCAGCCTAGCCTCTGATGGCAGTAAATCTTCCGTATAACGTTGTTTTTTCTCCTTAAGACAGTTTTCGTGTCGCTTCTTCACTATCACTGCCAAGGTTTTCATCGCCATCTTTCAACGGGAAGATGACCGAAACTGTCGTGCCTTCATTTACTTTGCTCGCCAAGGTGATTTCAGCCTTGTTGGCCTTAGCGATGTATTGGGCAATAGACAGCCCTAATCCTGATCCGCCGGTTGCTTTGGTCCGCGATGAATCGACGCGGTAGAAGCGTTCAAATACGCGGTTTAAATCCTTTTCCGGGATACCGATGCCTGTGTCGGCAATACGATAGATGACTCTTTTTTCATCTACCCTGCAGGACAAGGTAATTTGCTTACCTACCGGCGTGTATTTTATAGCATTGTCGATAAAAATACGAAGCATCTGTTTGACACTTCCCGGTTCGGCGATGATGACGGCCTTATCGTTATCGGTGAGGCGAATGTCGTGTTCCTTATCGATGAGGGTGATTTCGCTGTAAACTTCTTGCAGCAACTGAGCCGTATCGATTTCCGTAAAGTGTTTGATAAGGGTGCCGTTATTGGAGCGGGCGAAGAAGAGAAGTCGTTCCGTAAGCTGCTTCATATAATCCGTCTCGGATTTTATGGCGGTAAGGCCTTCGTTGAGGACGGCCGGATCTTCTTTTCCCCATCGGTCGAGGAGATCGGCATAACCGGCGATGACCGTAATCGGTGTCCGAAGTTCATGAGAGGCATCGCTGATAAACTGCTGCTTCTTCTTATAGCCGTATTCGATTCGGTCTAAGGCCTGATTGATGGTTACGGCTAAGTCGTGGAGTTCATTTTTATTGTCCGATAAGGCAATTCGGTTGTCGAGGCGATTGACTTCGATGGTCTTTACGGTATCATTGATGACCTTTAACGGCGCCAATGATTTTTTCATGAAGTACATGCCGGTGACGATGGTCAGAATCAGGCTGATGAGAATGGAGGCTAACAGTTGTTTGGACAGGAGGGAAATGAAGTTCGTTTCTTTATCCGGCCGCTGTGAAAAACGGAGGTAATAATTCATTCCCTGCTTATTTGTCCAAAGACGGTAATAGGAGAATTCTGAAGCTTCATTTCCTTGGACCTTCGTCGGCAAGGGATTTTCATCAGGCGTGCTGATGGCGTCGTCAATATAACGGTCGCTGAGCTTTCGAACGGCGTGAGTCGGCCCATTGTCGATGATAAGATGGCCGGCACCGTCATAGATTTGTAAATTCATCTGCGGCGGTATATTGGCTTGGACGAAGATGGTCGTGTCGACTTTTCCATACGTATCTAAATACTGAACGGCTGCTTCGGCATTATCCATCAGTTGATCGCGCAAGGCGTTGTTCATAATATAATGAATGCTGGTAAGCGTGGCGACGGATACGGTCAGCAGGATGAAGAATACGATTGCGGAGTAGAGCAGAACCATCTTCGCAAAGATTGGCAGTGGGGCGATAAGAACTTGCCGGATAAGCCAGCGATTAATCTTCTGCCACATAGCCGACTCCCCGAACCGTACGGATATAGTTGCGGTAGTCGGGACCGAGTTTGCCGCGAAGATAACGGATATAGACGTCGACGATGTTCGTATCACCGGCAAAGCCGTATCCCCAGACTTCTTCAAGAATACGCGACCGCGACAAGACGATATTTTTATTCAGGATCAGATAGACGAGGAGCTCAAATTCTGTCTTCGAGAAGCGGATTTTCCGAGGGCCGATGACGGCTTCATGTCGGTCGACGAATACCGTCATTTCACGGAGATGGAGATATCTTTCCTGCTTTTCAAGCTGGCGGCGTTCTCTTAGGAGGGCGCGGATACGGGCAAAAAGCTCTTTGCTGTTAAAGGGTTTTGTCAGGTAATCGTTGGCTCCGCTGTCCAGGCTGTAGACCTTGGTTTCAATATCATCCCTTGCCGATAACATCATAATCGGAACATTCGATAACTCTCTCGTTCGTTTACAGATGCTCAGCCCGTCGATGTCGGGGAGCATGATGTCGAGGAGTATGAGATCGAAGCGTTCCTGGCAAATGCGGTCTAAGGCGGCGGCACCGTTGTATTCAATTCCGCAGTCATAACCTTCGTGCTCCAGTTCCATTTGGATGAACCGAGCGATTGGTTTTTCGTCTTCAACGATTAAAATGCTTGTGTTTCCAGGCATATAAAAACCTCCGATCAAAAGTAGTTTTACACCCCGTTTACTTATATACTTTCTATTATAACGTATATCCTCTCTCTTTTGTACCATCAGCTTATGTCTTTTTTGTATCGCTCACCTGGACATTATCACAAAAAAGTCACAACAATTTAATCTCTTTTTAATGTTTAGGCATTTACTTTTTCCGAGAACCTGTTATGATAGTAAGTGTAGAAGAGATCATCTACGAGACGTTGGAGATTTAAGTCTGTTCATTACACCCCTCGAACACCCCTTATCTTATTTCTTCAACTGCTGAGATATTGTCTTCCCCCGATGATATCTTGCAATAAGAAAAGCCGGGCCCCCCTCGCCGGCTTTTTCTATGGGTGCAATGATGGCTGTGAACTATGATTTTGAATAAATTTTGAGAAAAATACTTTTGTGTTAAGCCCAAAAAGCTAGGAAATACCTATATCTTCACCCTTTCGGTATTCATTGACAAGATTTTTGGTTTCGTGCAATAATGAAACAGACGACGGGGGTTACCCCGAAAATTGATGTTGGGAGGTGGAAAAATATGCATGTTATTTCCGACGAATGCGTAAAATGCGGCGCTTGCGCTAGCACCTGTCCTACGGGCGCTATCGAAGAAGGCGAAACGAAATACGTTGTAACTGATTCCTGCATCGATTGCGGCGCTTGTGAATCCGCTTGTCCTACCGGCGCAATTTCTGCTGAATAATTGCCAGGGCAATTCAATAAGAAAAGAGACATGTATTGGCATGTCTCTTTTTTTATTGAATTGTATCCTTGTCCTATGCTAAAATAAAGTGATTGTAAGTTACATAGTAGGAGGAATTTACCTTGTATGTATTAGGCATTGCCTTGGCCGTAGCCTTTGTCGATCAACTCACGAAGTTTGTTGTGCAGCAGGAAATGGCCCTTCATGAATCCATTCCGGTTATTCCGGGATTTTTTCATATTACCTATATTTTGAATAAAGGCGCTGCTTTTGGTATTTTAGAACATCAACAGTGGCTTTTTTTAATTATTGCCCTTATTTTATTCCTTTTATACGGTGTTTTCCGAAAGAAAATGCCGAAAAATCTTGCGGTCTCCGGCGGAGCCGGACTGCTTTTAGGAGGGGCTTTGGGAAATGCTGTGGACCGAACCTTTGCCGGCGCCGTGACGGATTTCTTGATTTCAGGATCTGGCCGGTGTTTAATGTAGCCGACATCGGCATTGTCGTCGGCGTGGCTCTGTTGTTATGGTATAGTTGGACGCATCTGTCGGATAAATGAGGTTGAAAAATGGAAAATAAAGAATTTGTTATTACAGCAGAAGAGAAAGGAAAACGACTCGATGTCTATTTGGCGACGGCCCTCGATGTTTCGCGAAGCTATGCGCAGCAGCTCATCCAAGGGGAAGACGTTGCTGTAAATGATAAGCATGCAAAGTCTAATTATCGTTTGAGTGAAGGCGACGTTGTCCGGGCCCGGTTAGACGTGCAGGAAGAATATAATGTGGAGGCCGAGAATATTCCCCTCGATGTCGTTTATGAGGATAAGGATATCATCGTCGTCAATAAGGCGCGAGGCATGGTCGTTCATCCGGCAGCCGGAAATTTTGACGGGACATTGGTCAATGCCCTGCTCTACCACTGTCAGGGGGAACTGTCCGGGATCAACGGCGTTATCCGGCCGGGTATCGTTCATCGTCTGGATAAGGACACGTCCGGTGTCATGGTCGCCGCGAAGACCGATGAGGCTCACAAAGGGCTTGCCGAGCAGATCAAGGCCCATTCGGCGCATCGAACCTACTGGGCCCTGGTCCACGGCAATATTTCCGAAGAAAAAGGCGTCATCGATGCCCCTATCGGAAGACATCCGAAAGACCGCATACGGATGGCGGTTACGTTTAAAGGCGGCCGTGAGGCCGTTACCCATTTCCGGGTTCTCAAACGCTACGGCGACTATACTTGGGTGGAATGTAAACTCGAGACGGGGCGGACGCATCAAATTCGCGTCCATATGGCCTATATCCATCATCCCGTTGTAAATGACCCCTTATATGGGTATAAGAAAGATGATTTTCCCATTGACGGGCAGGCCCTTCATTCCCATTCACTGGACTTAGTTCACCCTGTCACGAACCAGTTGATGCACTTTGAAGCGCCGGCGCCGGCAGATTTTCTCGAATGCCTGAAGCGGGCCGAACAGAAGGAGTGACAGTATGTGGAAAGAAAAGACACTGCTCATGGACGAAAAGGCGATGGGGCGGGCCATTCGCCGTATTGCTCATGAAATCATTGAACATAATAAAGGTCTCGACAGTACCATCCTGGTCGGAATTCATACCCGCGGCGTTCCCTTAGCTAAACGGTTGGGGCAGGAACTTACGGCTATCGAAGGGCGAAAGGTCCCGGTCTACGATCTGGATATTTCAGCGTACCGTGACGATGGCCGTAAGAGTCCTATTGCGATTACCGATGCCGGTAAGTTCGATGCGGACGGCAAGACCGTCGTTCTCGTTGATGATGTCTTGTTTACCGGACGGACCGTTCGGTCAGCTTTAAACGCGATCATGGAATTAGGGCGGCCGCAGTTCATCGAGCTTGCCGTCCTCGTCGACCGAGGGCATCGAGAACTCCCGATTCGAGCCGATTATGTCGGCAAAAATGTACCGACGTCACGTAAAGAGGACGTTGCCGTTCAACTGAAAGAAACGGACCGACAGGACCGCGTTATTCTGCGGGAATTGGCGGAGTAAGGAAGGAGAGGCTGTCGCCCTGCGGCAGTCTTTTTTTATTGATTTCCCCTTTGTTTATGCTATACTTAAGAAAAAATCATACGTTTTGCTATATATTTAGAAAGAAGGGGTTGTGATGAAAAAGATTTTAAATGATGTCGATAGTGTTGAAAACGAAATGATCCAGGGCTTGGTTAAATCGGCACCGAAGATGCTGCGCAAACTCGATTACGGCACGATTGTCGTGAGAGCGAATAAAAAAGAAGGCAAAGTTGCCTTGGTCAGCGGCGGCGGAAGCGGTCATGAACCGGCCCATGCCGGCTATGTCGGCACGGGGATGCTCGATGGTGCCGTCGCCGGTACGGTATTCACGTCACCGACACCGGATCAGGTTTTGGAAGGCATTAAAGCCGTTGCGACGGATCAGGGCGTCCTCTGTGTCGTCAAGAACTATACCGGTGATATCATGAACTTTGAAATGGCCATTGAAATGGCTGCCGATGAGGACATCAAGGCAGATTATGTCGTCGTCAATGATGACGTCGCCGTCCGCGACAGTCTGTATACCACGGGTCGCCGCGGCGTAGCCGGTACTGTTTTCGTCCACAAGATTGCCGGTGCCAAGGCGGAACAGGGAGCCTCTCTGGCAGACGTCAAAGGCGTTGCTGAAAGGTCGATTGCCAACGTCCGCTCTATGGTATGGCTATCGAACCGTGCACCGTTCCGGCAGCCGGGAAACCGGGCTTTGAACTGGCGGATGACGAAATGGAAATCGGAATCGGCATCCACGGCGAACCGGGACGCATCGGGAAAACTGCGCTCGGCGAATGAAATCGCAAAGATGCTCGTCGATGAAATTTTATCCGACCTCGACTATAAAGGCCGGGATGTCGTCGTCATGGTCAACGGCATGGGCGGCACCCCGCTGATGGAACTGTATATCGTCAATAATTTTGTCCAGGACTATCTTAAAGAGCAGGGCGTCCATGTCTATGATACGATGGTCGGCAACTACATGACCTCCATTGAAATGGCAGGCTTTTCTTTGACGCTCCTGCGCTTGGACGATGAAATGAAAGCCCTCTATGACGCACCGGCAGATACACTGGCTTGGAAAAAATAAAAGGGGATGAGTTCGTTGGATACGAAGCAGATGGTGGCCATCATCGAAGGAATGGCTAAGAAGATTGAAGCAGAAAAAGACTATTTGACCCAGCTCGACAATGAAATAGGCGATGGGGATCATGGAATCAATATGGCACGAGGCTTTGCAGCCGTAGAAAAGAAACTGCCGTCTTTGCGTGACGGTGATATCGGTTCTCTCCTTAAAGGCGTAGGTATGCAGCTCGTTTCGACGGTCGGCGGCGCTTCGGGGGCCGCTCTATGGGACGGCCTTCATGAAAGCCGGTATGGCCTGCAAGGGCTTGACGGAACTCGATGGCCCGGCCTTTGTCAAAGCGATGGAGGCTGCTGTAGACGGTATCAAGATGCGCGGCAAGGCGACAGAAGGCGAAAAGACGATGCTCGATGCCTTGTGCCCGGCCTTAAAAGCCATGCAGGACGATGTCGCTGCCGGCGAAATCGTTAAAGGAAGCCTTGACCGATGCGGCGGCAGCTGCTGAAAAGGGCGTAGAATATACCAAGACCATTATTGCTACGAAGGGGCGGGCCAGCTATTTAGGCGAACGCAGTGTGGGCCATCAAGACCCGGGGGCGACATCGGCCTTCTATTTGCTGCAGGTCTTGGCAGAAATGGCATAAGATATAGGAGTTGAAGAAAATGGTAGGAGTCGTATTGGTTTCACATAGTCAGAAAGCTGCCGAAGGGGCGGCGGAACTCGCCCTCATGATGGCGCCGGATGCGCCGGTCAAGGCGGCCGGCGGCCTCGAAGACGGCAGCCTGGGCACGAGTTTTGAAAAAATCAGTGCCGCTGTTGAGGCGGCAGATCAAGGCGATGGGGTAGCCTTGATTATGGATATGGGCAGCGCCGTCATGACGGCTGAAATGGTGGCCGAAAGCATGGACGATCGGAAAATCTCTCTCTTGGATTGTCCTTTTATTGAAGGCGCTGTCATTGCCGCCATCGAAGCGGCCGGCGGCACGCCTCTTTCAGCCATGCAGGAAAAAGTAGAATCCAGCCGGGATAGGAAGTTGTAAGCAGTCACGATGAAACACTTTTTTAAACGACTCTTCCTGATCTTTATCTGTCTGGCCGTTCTCGTAGCCGGTGTCGGCATGTATATCGGCAATATGGCCTACGAAGAATTTTACGATGCACCGTGGGATCAGATATTGGGGATTGAAAATCACAGCCGCGACGTTTCGACGATTCGTCAATGGGAACGGGAACGGGATTGGGAGCCGGTCCGGGTCAATGCGCCGGACGGAAAAATCCTGCGCGGGACCTATATTGAAAATCGCCGCGACTCACACAAGACGGTTATCCTCATTCATGGTTTGTACCAAAACAGAACAATGTGTCTGCCCTACATGGACGAATACCGCCGCCTTGGCTATAACATTCTGCTCATCGATTTGCGGGGCCATGGTGAAAGTGAAGGTGATCACACCGAATGGGGGATAAGCGAAGTCGATGACTTACTGATGTGGTGCCAGTGGCTGCAAAATCGCGACCCGCAGATGACCATCGGCCTGCACGGTATTTCCCTTGGCGCCGCGATGGCCTTATTGTATGCCGGCAGTGAATACGGACAAGATTTATCCTTCGTCGTTGCCGACAGTGCCTATGGAAACATCATCTCCCTCGGCCGGGAAAAATTATGGCAGGCCGTTGGTGATAAGCGGGCGATTTGGGGGTATAACCTTCTTGATCCCTTCTTCCAGGCAGCCATGTTCTACCATACTCATAAAATGGTGTCGTCCCTGGAACCGGCCCAGGCTGTGAAACGGATGAAAGTTCCGGTACTTTTTCTTCACGGCAGTGAGGATGAATTGGTTCCGGTGAAGACCGCCAGAAGTTTATATGACAACTGCACGAGTCCGAAGAAGGAAATTCATATTTTTGAAGGATCTCCTCATGCCGTTGGCATTGAGACCGACCAAAGTGAATATATGCGTGTTTTGAGCCGATTCTTAGAAGAGGATGCCGATTCAGTCTAAAAAGTGTCTGGATCTATGCATTTCCGATACTTGACTATTTTTCGATACCCGACTATTATTAGTATAGTACATTTCCGCCATCTACTAGATATGGTAGATGGCGGTTGTATGTCTACGATACATTGTTGGAGGAGGAAATGGAATGAACGAACAAGAATGGCTCGGCAGTGACAATCAGCTGGGACTCGATATTTGGAAGAATAAATACTGTGATGATGGCGAAACTTTCGACCACTGGCTTGAACGAATCAGCGGCGGCGACAGCGAAGTGGCTGATTTGATCAAAGAAAAGAAGTTTCTCTTTGGCGGCCGTATCTTGGCAAACCGCGGACTGGAATGTGAAGGCAAAAAGATAACCTTATCCAATTGCTACGTCATGACACCGCCGGAAGACAGTATTGAAAGCATCTTCGACCGGGCCGGGAAACTGGCGCGTACCTATAGCTACGGCGGCGGATGCGGCATCGATATTTCTCAGCTCAGCCCAAAAGGGGCCCGCATCAACAATGCGGCCAAAGAAACGAGCGGTTCCATTTCCTTTATGACTCTCTATTCGCTGGTTACGGAACTTATCGGCCAGAACGGACGCCGCGGCGCACTGATGATTTCCATCGACTGTGCTCACCCGGACGTGCTGGATTTCATTAAGCTTAAAACGGACCTTGATAAAGTTACGAAGGCCAATATTTCTATTCGCCTTAGCGATGAATTCATGGAAGCCGTCAAGGAGCATAAGCAGTTCCGCCTGCACTTCACTCGCAAAGAAACGGGGCAGGTCATCGAAAGCTTGGTCAATGCCGCCGATGTATTCCGTCTCGTTGCTGAAACGAACTGGGATTATGCTGAACCGGGAGCCCTCTTTTGGGACCGCATCAAGTCGTGGAACCTCTTGGCCAATACGCCGGAATTCTTCTTTGCCGGCGTCAATCCTTGTGCAGAAGAACCCTTGCCGGCCGGCGGTTCGTGCCTCCTCGGCAGTCTTAACTTGGCAAACTTCGTAACATCCCCCTTTACGCCCAACGCTTCCTTTGACTTTGATGAATTCAAGCGCTGTGTCGTCATCGCCGTCCGCGCTTTAAATGACGTCCTCGAAGAAGGCCTTCCTCTCCATCCCTTGGAAGAACAGCGGGAAAGCGTTACGGCTTGGCGCCAAATCGGCCTCGGGATCATGGGTCTTGGTGACATGCTCATTCAGATGGGACTGACTTATGGCAGTAAGGATGCCGTTGATTTCTGCCATGATATCGGCTTTGCCATGGCGGATACGGCCATTGCCGCTTCGGCGGATTTGGCCCATGAACGCGGTGCCTTTGCCAAATGCCATATCGATGAAATCATGAGCACCCCGTATTTTAAAGCCAATACGACGGATGCGACGGCTGAAAAGGTAAAGGAATACGGCCTGCGCAATTCCCAGCTGCTCACCATCGCGCCGACAGGGACCTTGTCGACCATGCTCGGCATTTCCGGCGGTATTGAACCGATTTACGCCAATTTCTACGAAAGAAAGACCGAATCCCTCCACGGGACGGACGTCTACTATAAAGTTTATACGCCTATCGTCGAACGGTATATGAAGGCCCGTAAACTGAAGGACGACGGTGAACTGCCGGATTACTTCGTCACGGGCCCTGACCCTCGACTACCGCGAACGCGTCGCCATGCAGGCTGCTTGGCAGCGTCACATCGATGCGTCCATCAGTTCGACAGTCAATGTGCCCAACAGCTTTACCGTCGAAGATACGGAAAACCTCTATCTCCTGGCCTATGAAAATGGCTGCAAGGGCCTGACCTTATTCCGTGACGGCTGCAAACGTGCCGGCATCCTGACGACACATGAAGCAGAAAAACCGGTACCGACGGCCGGTGAAGGTCTTGAACGCGGCGAAATCGTCAGCATTGACGACAATGTCATCGGCAAGAAGCGTAAGCTCATTACGGGCTGCGGCAGCCTGCACTGCATGGCCTTCTTTGATCCCCAGACCGGGGCTCTGCTTGAAACGTATCTGAGCAAGGGCTCTACCGGCGGCTGCAATAACTTCATGATCGGCCTGTCGCGTATGATTTCTATCAGCGCCCGTGCCGGCATCGATATTTATACTATCGTCGATCAGCTCAATTCGACAGGGAACTGCCCGTCCTATTCAGTCCGCCGGGTAACGCGAGGCGATACCAGCCGCGGCTCGTGCTGCCCCATGGCTGTCGGCAATGCCCTCCTCGATATGTTTGACGAAGTACAGCAGGAACTGCAGCAGACGGAGTCCGTTGCCAGCGGCCATACGCCGCCGGTTAAAAAAGCACCGGTCCGCCCGAGAGCTGAAAAGAAAGTCACGGCGGAAAGCATCCTTTGCCCCCAGTGCGGTGAACCCCTGACCTTTGAAGGCGGCTGCAATACCTGCAAGAACTGCGGATGGAGCAAGTGCAGCTAAGTTAAGGTAGGCGGGATGGCTCAGCGTTCTTTTCTATCCCGTGGGTAGATGATTTCTTTGTCTGTCTATTTTATGTTATAATAGATGCGGATTATTACTGGAAATTTTCGTATTTATTACGTAAAATTTACAGATAGAGGAGCGTCGATTATGCAGATGTTTTTGTATTTACAGCAACACAGGAAATGTCTTTATCAAGGTATTTCCTGTGTTTTTCTTTTTGTTTTCTTTGGCCTGCTGATTCAAATGTTAACATTGCCAGTATCTTCTTTTGTATTTAAGTCACGGTTACTTTTTGGTGGGATCACGGCGGCATTGAGTATGACCCTTTGGAACTACACAAAAGGATACATTATTGCCTTCATCTTTTATACAGGAATTTTTCTATCTTCGGCATTCGTACCGATGCTTGTCGGACAGCATGTTGAGAGAGCTGAAATTATAGCTGCTTATTTGTTAGGGTCTATGGTCTTTCTTTTTTTGACCGATTTACTATATCTCAGTCGGCATATAGCCTTGAAGGTGATGCGACGTCTTAGCAATGGAATACTTTATTTTTGTTTAGCATTAGCGTTGTTGATGCCCCTTGTCATTTGGGGATACTATGCCGTCAGCGGTCGTGTATTGTCCGCGACGATTGTATTGACGTTATTTCAAACGAACGGCAGCGAATCTCTGGCGTATTTGAAAAGTCAAAACTTGGTCAGCTGGGTGGGGACCCTGGTAATTCTTGTTTTTGTTCTCGGTGGGACGACATATTTTTTACATCGCTTAGCCGTTCCTATTCTTTCTTTTCCCAAGAAGACGGCTGTTTTATTGTCACTTTTTATCTTGGGAGTCAGCAGCCATACCGTTGTCAAAGGGACGGATTATTTACCGGTTCGCATTGCCAGGGAGACAACGGATTCTCTACAGCAGTATAAAGCGTACGGCAAGGCAAAAGCGCAGCGAGAATCCCGGCTGCAACAATTGAAGGGGCTGCATATTGAATCGGCGGGTGGTGTATTTGTTCTGGTTATCGGTGAGTCTGAAACGCGGGATCATATGCAGGCATATGGCTATAATCGTGATACGACGCCATGGCTGATGGAAGAATCTCAGAAACCGGGAGCTATCCTTTTGCCGGAATGCCTATTCCAATCACACGCATACAGTTCCCGTTCTGACCTATGCCCTGAGTGAAAAGAATCAATATATGATATTTCGTTGGAAAAATCCTATTCACTAATAGAAATTGCTAAAGCGGCAGGGATATGATACGTATTGGATCAGTAATCAGCGGAAATATGGTGCCTGGGATACGCCTGTTGCTGAAATGGCCAGTACGGCAACTCATCAAATCTGGATGAATGAACGGGCCGGGACCATGATTTACGGTCCGACCACTACGATGAAGATTTGGTAGAGGCGATTCCTGACAGCAGTGATATGAAGAATGCCTTAATCGTTATTCATCTCATGGGGAATCATGGTTCATATGCTGATCGCTATCCTGCAGCATGGAAACATTACAGCGGCAAATTCAACATCGATTGATGCCTATGATGATGCGGCCCGATACAATGATTATGTTTTACAGACACTTTATGACAAGCTGAAGGACAATCCGCACTTCAAAGGCTTTGTCTATTTTTCGGACCATGGGGAAGATGTAGAGAAAAACTATGGTCATGAAGCCAGCAAATTCACTGCGACGATGAGCCATATTCCGTTGTTCATGATCCTAAGTCCGTCTTTTCAGACAGAACGGCCGCGAACGGTGCAGAGTTTACAAAACCATCGTGAAAGCTATTGGACCAATGACTTGATTTATAACCTTATGACCGACCTCATGGGAATTGAAGGTGTCCCGGGCAGTGATCCTGATTGGGACTTGGCATCGCCTGAATACAGCATGAGTAAAGGTAACCTCAGGACTTTGCATAACAAAAACCACTTGCCTGAATGAGAATGCAGTCTGTAAAGGCCGTAAAGGTTTTTTTACTAAAGCCAGTATTGACAGACTGAGACATTATGTTTATAATATACATAATTTTACAGAAAGCGATGAAAGAGAAGCAAATTACGAGTCTTTTCAGAGAGCTGCCGGTCGGTGCGAGGCAGTAGGGCTGTAAGGCGTTCCGCTCCGGAGCTGCAAATGATGAATTTGACGGGTACGCCCGATACAGCGGTACAAGTTGGCCGAAAGGCAAGTTGGGTGGCAACGCGGGAATACAACTCTCGTCCCTTTGATGGGACGGGAGTTTTTTTTATAGCAGAAGACTTTCCCTGCGGTCTTCGCTGCATAAGAGGGGGAGAAACATGAAAAGAGTGTACAATTTCAATGCCGGTCCATCGGCAATGCCTTTGGAAGTACTGAAAGAAGTACAAGCCGAATTTCTCGATTTCAATGGAACCGGCATGAGCATCGTTGAAATCAGTCATCGCAGTGCCGCCTATCAAGCCATGCAGGACGATACGGTGGCCATGCTGAAGAAACTCTTGGTCGTTCCGGATGACTATCATATCGTCTTTATCCAGGGCGGCGGCAGCATGCAGTTTACCATGCATGCTGCGAATTTCCTGAAAACTCGCGGCGGGTATTTGAATACCGGTGTCTGGTCCAATAAGGCCATGGAAGCGGCGTCCTTTTTCGGCGAAACCTATGAAGTTGCCTCGAGTAAGGCTGACGGATTTTCTTATATTCCCAAAGCGGACAGCTTCGCTGTAAAAGCGGATACGGACTATGTCTACATGACGTCGAACAACACGATTCACGGGACGCAGTGGAAGGATTTTCCCTCCTTCGACGTACCCTTGTTCTGTGATATGTCCAGCGACTTCCTCAGCCGCCCCGTCGATATCAAGCAGTTTGATTTCATCTATGCCGGCGTCCAGAAAAATGTCGGTCCTGCCGGCGTCGTCGTGGCCATCATTAAAGATGATCTCTTGAAAAAAGTCTGCCGCGACTTGCCGGTCATGATGCAGTATAAAACCTATGTCGATCATGATTCAACGTATAATACGCCGCCGGTATTCAATATTTACTTCGTCAATAAAGTCGCTCACTGGCTTGATCGTAACGGCGGCCTCTCCGCTATGGCTAAGCGCAATCAAGAAAAAGCAGCCATCGTTTATGACGTCATCGATGAAAGCAACGGTTTTTATCGGGGCCATGCCGCAAAAGATTCGCGCAGTTTGATGAACGTCACCTTCAACCTGCCGACACCGGAACTGGAAGCTCAGTTCGTTTCGGCCGCTGCCGAACGAGATCTCATCGGTATCAAAGGGCACCGCTCCATCGGCGGCTGCCGGGCCTCGCTGTATAATGCCGTTACCGAAGAAGGATGTCAGGCTTTGGCAGATTTCATGAAAGATTTCCACAAAAAGCATTAATATTGTATATAAGGAATAGGATCTATAGGGGGATACGAAAATGAAAATTTTAGTCAGCGATGACGTATCGATGAAGGGCGTAGAGCTCCTTCGTGAAAACGGCTACGAAGTCGACGTTAAGAAAAATCTCGATGAAGACGGTCTCATCGCCTGCATCGGTGAATACGACGGTCTCATTACCCGCTCGATGACCCACGTTACGGAAAAGGTCATCGCCGCTGCGACAAAATTGAAAGTCGTCGGCCGTGCCGGTGTTGGTGTCGACAGCATCGACTTGAAGAGCGCTACGGCTCGCGGCATCGTCGTCGTCAATACGCCGACGTCGAATACCTTGGCGGCGACGGAACACACCTGTGCCATGATCATGGCTATTACCCGCCACATTCCGCAGGCCCATAATTCACTCATGGCCGGCAACTGGGACCGCAAAACCTTTACGGGCATTCAGCTCCAGAATAAGACCCTCGGCATCATCGGTGTCGGCCGTATCGGCTCGCGGATTGCAAAAAGGATGCAGGCCATGGAAATGAAGACCATCGGCTATGACCCGTATATTCCGGAAGAACGGTTTAAACAGCTCGGCGTTGAACCCGTCGATTTAGATACCCTTCTCGAACGGTCGGACTACATTACGATGCACACGCCGCTGACCAAGGAAACGACAGGCCTTATCGGTAAGGATGAAATTGCCAAAATGAAAGACGGCGTGCGGGTCATCAACGTCTCGCGCGGTGCCGTCCTCGACATCAATGCCCTGGCCGATGCCTTAAAGAGCGGTCACGTAGCCGGCGCTGCCATCGACGTATTTCCGACGGAACCGCTTACGACGGATATCAATCCCTTCGTTGGCATGGACAATGTCGTCATCACGCCGCATCTAGGTGCTTCGACCGTAGAAGCGCAGATCGGTGTTTCCGTCGACGTTGCTGAAGGCGTTATGGAAGCTCTGAAGGGCGAACCCGTTGCAACGGCTGTCAATATGGCTCCCGTTCCGCCTCATGTATACAACGTCATTCATCCTTATTTCGACCTCATGGAACGGATGGGGAATTTAGGCGTATATTTGGCGATGCCCCCATGAAGGAAATCGAAGTCGAATATACGGGCGAACTGGCCGATACGGAAACGCGCCTTTTGACGACGGCTGTCCTCAAGGGTGCTCTCAACCCCATCCTGCAGGAATCGGTCAATTACGTCAACGCTTCTGAAGTGGCTAAGACGCGCCACATTGCCGTTAAGGAAATCAACAGTCAGTCCAACAACTACTTCGTAAACTCGGTCACCGTCCGCGTTCGGACCAATAAAGGCGAACACGCCATTGTCGGTGTCTTGTTCAATGGGACGGAAGCGAAAATCGTTCAGATCGATGAATACCGCGTCGACTTTAAACCGGAAGGCTACTTGCTCCTCGTACCCCACGTCGACCAGCCGAATATGATCGGCCAGATTTCGACTATCCTCGGCCAGGCTCATATCAACATCATGGGCATGCAGGTCGGCCGCATGACGACGACGGGCAACAACATCATGGCCATTGCCGTCCAGGACGATATTCCCAATGACATCATGGTCAAGCTCCGCTCGATCAACGGGATTCTCGACATTAAACTCATTCACTGTGACACACACTAAAAGGGGAAGATTATGGTACGCATCATACTTATTCGCCACGGCGAAACACAATGGAACATTGAAGGTCGCTACCAGGGGCAGGAAGATACGCACCTCAGCGAACGGGGTCAGCTCCAGGGCCGCATGGTTGCCGATGGGTTAAAGAATACACCCATCGATGTCGCCATCTCGAGTCCCCTCGAACGGTCCTATATGACCTGCTCTTTCTGTGCGGCTCTTCACGGACTTACGGTCTTAAAAGACGACCGCCTGCTGGAAATCAATCACGGCGATTGGGAAGGGCGGCTGGCTGATGACATCAAGGCTCAATATCCTGATGAATTTCAGCGCTGGCATACGGCGCCTCACACGGTCACGATGCCGGGCAAGGGCGGCGAGTCTTTGGAAGACGTCCGCAGACGTGTCCGGGCGGCCTTCGATGATTACGTTCAGAAATATGAAGGCAAGACGGTCTTGGTAGCAGCCCATGATGCCGTAAACAAGGCCATCATTTGTGACGTTCTGGGCCTCGATTTAAGTCATTTTTGGCAGATCAAGCAGGACAATACCTGCATCAACGTCTTAGAATGGCAGGATGGGACCTGGCGTTTGGTCCTGCTCAACTCGACGAATCATATGGGGTATTTGTTCAGTGGTATTGAACAAAAAGGGTTATAAGACTATTGCAGTGAGATAGGTAAAGTATATTTACAGAGGAAGGAAGCAGCTATCATGTTAGATACGAAATTCATCCGCGACCACGTAGAAGAAGTAAAGGAAAATATTAAGAATCGCCACGCCCATGCCGACGTCGACGCCTTCGTCGCCTTAGACGATAAACGGCGTGAAATCCTTCAAAAAGTCGAAGCCATGAAGAATGAACGCAATACGGTTACCAAGGAAATCAGCCAGCTCAAACGCAATAAAGAAAATGCCGACGCTCAGATTGCAGCCATGAAGAAGCTCGGCGACGACATCGACGTCCTCGATAAGGAAGTCAAGGCTGTCGAAGCAGATATGCACGCCATCCAGCTCATGATCCCCAATATGTGCCATCCGTCGGTTCCGGTCGGCAACGACGACAGCGACAATCCGGAAGTCCGCAAATGGGGGGAACCGAAGCAGTTCGACTTTGAACCCTTGAACCACTGGGACGTCGGCGAACGCTTGGGCCTTCTCGATTCCGAACGGGCCGCAAAGGTTACCGGTGCCCGTTTCTACTACTATGTCGGTGCCGGCGCCCGTCTCGAACGAGCCGTGTACAACTTCATGCTCGACCAGCACACGGAAAAGGACGGCTACACCGAAGTCATTCCGCCGTACATCGTCAACCGCGACTCCATGACCGGTACGGGTCAGCTGCCGAAATTTGCCGAAGATATGTATAAGCTCAATGTCGAAGGCGAAGAAATGTATATGATTCCGACGGCAGAAGTACCGCTTACCAACTACTACCGCGGTGAAATCATCGACGGCAGTAAACTGCCGATTTACTTCACGTCCCTGACACCGTGCTTCCGGGCTGAAGCCGGTTCTGCCGGCCGCGATACGCGAGGCCTCATTCGCCAGCACCAATTCCATAAAGTCGAAATGGTAAAATATTCGGCTCCGGAAACGAGCTACGATGAACTCGATAAATTGACTCAGAATGCCGAAGATATCTTAAAGGCTTTGGGCCTTCCCTATCACGTCGTCTGCCTCTGCACGGGCGACATCGGTTTTTCCGCTGCCAAGACCTTCGACGTCGAAGTCTGGTTCCCGGCTCAGGGGAAATACCGTGAAATTTCTTCGTGTTCCAACACGGAAGATTTCCAGGCACGGCGGGCTAACATCCGCTTCCGCCGGAACCCGAAATCGAAGCCGGAATTCGTCCATACCTTAAACGGTTCGGGCTTGGCTGTTGGCCGCACGGTTGCTGCGATTCTTGAAAACTATCAGCAGGCTGACGGCTCGGTCGTCGTACCGGAAGTCCTTCGTCCGTACATGCACTGCGACGTCATTACGAAAGAAAAATAAAAGTCTCGTCCCTGAGATGCTGTTAAAAAACTCCTGTCTAAAAGCAGGAGTTTTTTGCTTTGCCTAGAAATAATACTATATATGTGTTTTCGTTATTTTTAGACAAGGAGGTTCCTTATGAATCGCGTATTGACCTTGGAGTTTGTCCGCGTTACGGAAGCGGCTGCGGTAAAAGCCGGCCGCCTTATGGGTAAGGGCGATAAGAATGGTGCCGATCAACTGGCTGTCGACGGTATGCACTCGATCTTGTCGACGGTTCCTATCGACGGCACGGTCGTCATTGGCGAAGGGGAAATGGATGAGGCCCCTATGTTATATATCGGTGAAAAAGTCGGTGCCGGCGGCGCCGAAGTCGACATTGCCGTCGATCCCTTGGAAGGGACGAATTTGACGGCAAAAGGGCAGGACGGGTCGATTTCCGTCATGGCCATTGCCGGTAAGGGCGATTTGCTCCACGCACCGGACATGTACATGGAAAAACTCTGTGTCGGGCCGCGGGCGAAAGGGCGCATCGACTTGACGAAGTCCGTGACGGAAAACCTGCGCCGCATCGCCGAAGGCTTAGAACGAGGCATCGATGACACGACTGTCGTCATTCTCGACCGGCCGCGCCACAAAGACCTCATCGACGAGTGCCGCAGCGCCGGTGCCCGTATCAAGCTCATTACCGACGGCGACGTCTCGCCGGCTGTCGATGCCGGTATCGAAGGCTCCGGTGTCCACGTCGTCATGGGTATCGGCGGCGCTCCGGAAGGCGTCCTGGCGGCCGCGGCTTTGAAGTGCCTCGGCGGCGACATGCAGGCCCGCCTCATTCCTTATACTGATGAAGAACGGCAGCGCTGCCTGGATATGGGTATCAAAGATGTCAATAAGGTCCTGACCCTCGACGATTTGGTCAAGGGCGATGACTGCATTTTCTCGGCGACAGCCATTACCGACACGCCCATGATGCGCGGCGTTCAGTACTTTGGCGGCGGCGCCCGGACGATGTCGGTCGTTATGCGTTACCGCAGCGGAACGATTCGTTTTATCGATACCTTCCACCGCTTCAACAAAGAAGCGAAATGGAGTATCCACCTATAACATTTCCTTTACAAGGTATTCCTAAAAAAGGGCTTGTCGCCTAGGCGCCAAGCCTTTTTTTTTCTTTCCGTTTATGGTAGAATAATTTGATAGTAATTATATGCTCAATAAAATGGCATCTTCAGGCGCCGCGTCTTTGGAGGCCATTTAGATAAAACTACTCGAATACTATTAGGAGGCACCAGAATTGGAGAAACTTGTTATTCATGGTGGAAAGCCCTTACAGGGCACTGTTCGCGTCAGTGGGGCTAAAAATGCCGTACTGCCCATTATCGTCGCATCTATGTTGGGAACGACGAAAAGTACATTGACCGAGATTCCGAAGCTCGCTGACGTCCATACCGTCTGCGACGTCATCGAATCCCTCGGCGTCCATATAGAACACCCCGAAAGAGATACCCTTATCATTGATGCCCATGAGTTGACATCGACGACGGCACCGTATGATTTGGTCCGCCGCATGCGTGCGTCCTTTTTAGTTATGGGACCGCTCTTGGCCCGCAAGGGGAGGGCACAGATTTCCCTGCCCGGCGGCTGCTCCATCGGTGCGCGTCCGATTGACTTGCACCTCAAGGCCTTTGAAGCCATGGGCGCCGTCATCAACCTTGAAAACGGCGACATCGAAGC
>ENA-OQDL01000706-OQDL01000706.1-human-gut-metagenome-genome-assembly--contig:-NODE-706-length-19895-cov-6.113820_pt1 | contig 19895 bp, 15 predicted proteins | sample MGYA00242782_ERZ504609 | MGnify/ENA primary metagenome ERZ504609 (study PRJEB26092, sample SAMD00036320) | human gut metagenome | host: Homo sapiens | study: EMG produced TPA metagenomics assembly of... | reverse complement strand
TCATTACCTCACAATAATATCAGTAATGAGAGCGGCCGCAGATTCCAGCTTAAAAGTCAAGGCTTTTGTAATCTTTTTGTTAGACCCTTAAGACTAACTAAGGGTATAGATTATCTAAATACCATTGATCAGTGAACAGTAACAAAAAACAAACAGCTCTCACATTTCTGTGAGAGCTGTTTTGATTTTTTTGAGGGGGGAGATAGAGAGTGGTTTTTCATCTATCCAAGACCTATTATATGGGAAAATTATGTTCAAAGTATGTCGAATTTCTGAAACAATCGGTAAATTTATAAAAGAATTATAAACAAATACGAAAAATAAAAAGTGGTATCTTGTTTTTATAGCATAGACATGCTAAAGTAGATTCATCGGCAACAGCCGTTATCAGTATTCTTATTTCACGCACCGGTCCGGTGCAAAAATTTCCAATTATTTATTGATAGTCCGGGAGATGGTTTTGAATCCTGAGCAGAAACTCTGAAAATCTTATTTATTGTGCAAAACAGAGAGGAGAGATGCGTATGTCTGTGGACATGAACTTATAATCTCGAAAGATACTGTACCGATATCATTCTGACAGTGGAAGTACCTCAGATGACATAGAATAAAAATTCAGGAGAATGAGAGAATGAAAAGAAGAATATGGAATCAGTTAAAAAAAAGCAGTCATGATAACGGCTGCTGTCGGGATTTTGGGAGCAGGAGCAGTATCAGCAGCAGAATTTGAAGCTGCAGAGTTATATATTCCTGCTGTGGGTTTAAAGCAGAGTGCACAGTGGATCGATGAAGAGAAATTTCAGGCAGAACTGACACTGGAAGTGAGCGGTCTGAAAGAACTGTACAAAAGTCAACAGGAAAATACTGCTTCGGAGAACGGACAGTTGCCGATGGAAAATAGTACATGGGATGGCGAAGTGAGAGAAGCAGAAGCAGCAGAAAATACGACAGATGAAGTGGATTCCGAAAATACAGAGTGTGAATCAGAGAGTGCAGTAATAGATATAGAAGATATAGAAAGCGAAGAATACCGGAAGGCAGAAGAAAACGCAGAAGGATTTGACACAGAAACCGGACAGACACAACAGAGTGAGCAGGAGAACCAAAATGAGATCAGGGAAGATAAAACCAGATATTTTCTGACTGTATATATTTCAGAATATTTTCAGGTAAATGCAGAAGCGTTAAAGAATGATCTGCAGGCTGAATCCGTACAGATACAAAATAAGAAAGGTGAGACAACCCAGATTACAAAGCTGACCTGTGAGACTGCACTTTCAGATGCGGAAACAGATATCTTTACCATGAAAGTGCCGGTGTCTCTGCGTGAAGAATATCGTATTTCTTCTGTAAAAACAGATTATCCTCTGTGCCAGGATGCACCGCTTTGCAAAGATTGGGAGGGGACAGGTGCGTATTTCTGGATGAAATCAGGGGATGAAACCCGGACTGTTGCAGAAACTCCTTCAGCTCTGCTTTCCGTACAGGAGGCAAAAACAGGGATCACAGCCCGGTTACAGCAGGAGACGAAAGAGGTACGTGCAGGGCAGAACCTTACTTATATATTGTCTGTAGAGAATACAGGAGAATTACCTCTGGAAAATATAGAGATATCCAGTGTTTTTTCTCAGGATAATATAAAAGCCGAATGGAAACAGGAAGAGGGATTTACTGCAAATGGTATGCAGGGAATTATTTCAGGTCTTAAGGCAGGAGAAATCAGAAATCTTCAGATGACAGTACAGCTTACAGAAGAGCAGGCAGGAGAGCTTATTCATACAGTAACTGTAAAAGCGAAATATCCGGGAAAGGAAGAAAGTATTGGATGTCAGAAATCAGTTGAAACAGAAGTCATTGCATTAAAGGCTACTTTTGAGGTGGAGAAAACTGCGGACAGAACACAGGCATATCCGGGAGATACGATCACATATCAGATCTGCATCAGGAATACGGGTGAGCGGACACTTCATTCGGTTCTCAGTACAGAAAGATTCCAAAATGCCGGTATTCAGGCAAACTTTGTCAGGAAAGAGGGCGTAACATTAAACAGCACAGGCACACAGGCTCTGATTCCGCAGATCGCACCGGGAGAGGCTATTGCACTTTACGCCACAGTGACTGTTCCACAATATATGGCAAGTCAGGAATTGATCAATGAGGTAATCGTTACATCTGATGAGACTGGTACACAGGCAATGACATCTAAGGCAAACGTAGAATTAAAGGAAACTGATAATATTGTTACAGTTACGCCGCAACCGGCATCTCTGGCTTCCCAGAGTTATGGATATGACTCAAAGTCCGGAAGTGCTTATACTACTGCTTCCAAACCACGTACAGGAGATGAGACAGAAACGGTTTTGTATATTGTACTGGGGATTTTTGCAATCATGTCCGGAGTCAGCGCATTCTGTTACAGGAAGACAAAAAAACAGCAGAAGTAGAGAAACAACGTTGAAACGACAGGGGAGGTGTGCTATTCTTATATAGAATATACGCTTTAGTAAAACACCTCTGCCTGACTTTAAAGAAATTGCGTTACTGTGAACGGAGTGAACAGTAACGAAATTGCCGCAAAGGCTGTATAAAATTCAGGCAGGCAGGAAATGATATGGAGGATTAAAATGAAATTAATATCCTTACTGGAAAAGCTGGAATATACATGTCTTCAGGGCAGTACAGACCAGGAAGTAAAAAATGTGATTTATGATTCCCGGAAAGTAGAAGAGGGCTCTCTTTTTATCTGTATCCGCGGTGCAGTGGTGGATGGCCATAAATTTGTGCCGGATGTAGTTGCAAAAGGAGCAAAGGTTCTGATCGTGGAAGAAGCTGTGGAAGCACCGGAAGATGTGACAGTCATTCTTGTGAAAGATACACGATATGCAATGGCGTTTATTTCTGCCGCATATTTCGGATATCCCGCAGAGAAACTGAAAACAATTGGTATCACAGGAACAAAAGGAAAAACAACCACTACGTATATGGTAAAATCTATTCTGGAAAATGCCGGATATAAAGTGGGACTGATCGGAACCATTGAAGCGATCATCGGTGACAAAGTGATTCCTGCAAAGAACACAACACCGGAGTCTTATGTGATTCAGGAATATTTCCATGAGATGGCAGAAGCCGGCTGTGACTGTGTGGTTATGGAAGTTTCCTCCCAGGGACTGATGCTTCACAGAACTCAGGGATTTGTTTTCGATTTTGGTATTTTTACAAATATTGAGCCGGATCATATCGGACCGAATGAACATAAGGATTTTGATGATTATCTCAGATGCAAGTCCTTACTTCTGAAACAGTGCAAGGTAGGAATTGTAAACAGAGATGATGAACATTTCGAGAAGATTATTGAAGGTCATACATGCAGCCTGGAAACTTATGGATTTTCACCGGACGCAGACCTTCGTGCGGAAGATGCAAAGCTGGTCGGAGGTAAAGGATATCTGGGTATTTCCTACCATCTGAAAGGACTTCTGGATTTTCATGTGGAGATAGATATTCCCGGTAAATTCAGCATCTACAATTCATTGACAGCAATTGCGATCTGCCGTCATTTTAAGGTTTCGGAAGAGAACATTCTCAAAGCCTTAAAAGTAGCTAAGGTAAAAGGCCGTATCGAAATGGTAAAAGTATCCGATGATTTTACTCTGATGATCGATTATGCGCATAATGCCATGGCTCTGGAGAGTCTTCTGACCACTTTGAAAGAATATCATCCCCACAGACTGGTATGTCTGTTTGGATGCGGAGGCAACAGATCAAAGCTTCGCCGCTATGAGATGGGAGAGGTTTCCGGAAAGCTTGCAGACCTTACCATCATTACCTCTGATAATCCACGTGATGAAGAACCACAGGCGATCATCGATGATATCAAGATCGGAATGGCAAAAACAGATGGAAAATATGTAGAGATTCCGGACAGAAAAGAAGCCATCGCCTATGCGATCCATCATGGAGAGCCGGGGGATATTATAGTTCTGGCAGGTAAGGGACATGAGGATTATCAGGAAATTAAAGGAAAGAAATATCCTATGGATGAACGTGTCCTGATCGCAGATATTCTTGCTGGTAAATAGGTAGCGGGTCAAACAGGAATAAGTTCATGATATATGCTGATATAATAATTGATATTTCCAGTGATAAACTGGACCGGAGTTTTCAATATCGTGTACCGGAAAGGCTGGAGAAGAAAATAAAGGCAGGGATGGTGGTAGCCATCCCTTTTGGAAATACCGGCCGGGTGCGTAAAGGATATGTGATCGGATTGTCAGATAAACCGAAAATTGCTCCCGAAAAGATTAAAGAAATCAGTGAAATCTGCAGTGGAGAAGAGACTACGGAATCCAGACTGATCGCCCTGGCAGCCTGGATGAGAGAAAATTATGGTTCCACCATGATCCAGGCTCTCAGGACAGTACTTCCTATCCAGGAGAAAATCAAGGCAAAAGAGAAAAAATATATATGCCTGGATATTTCCGAAGAGGCGGGAACGCAGTTGCTGAAAGAACTTGAACAAACAAGGTTTAAAGCCAGAACAAGACTTCTGAGGGAACTTCTGGAGAAAAAAAGACTGGATTATACACATGCGGCGAAAGAACTGGGGACAACTTCTGCTGTTGTAAAGAAATTTCAGGAGCAGGGGATTATCCGCATAGAATATGATGAGATAATGAGAACTTCACTGAATACAGGTGATATTTCCGGAGAAAGGCGAATGCCGCTTACAGATGAACAGGAAGCGGCAGTAAAGCAGATACAGAGAGAGTGGAAAAACCCATCGCCGAAGCCTGTACTGATCGAGGGAGTGACAGGGAGCGGGAAAACCCAGGTGTATATAAAGCTGATCGAGCAGACGCTTTCTCAGGGAAAAGAAGCAATTGTGCTGATCCCGGAGATTGCTCTGACATATCAGACGGTACGCAGATTTTATGCCAGATTTGGGGATAAAGTATCAGTTATCAATTCCAGACAGTCTCAGGGAGAACGCTATGATCAGTTTAAACGTGCGAAAAAGGGAGAAGTTCAGGTGATGATCGGTCCCAGATCTGCGCTGTTTACGCCATTTGCCAGTCTGGGACTGATCATTATTGATGAAGAACATGAACCAAGCTATAAAAGTGAAAGCACACCCCGTTATCATGCAAGGGAAACTGCAATCCGGAGAGCTGTTTTAGAACATGCAAATGTGGTAATGGGTTCAGCTACTCCATCAGTGGAAGCCTACAGTAAGGCAATGAATGGGGAATATAGTCTGGTCAGGCTGACAACAAGATATGGAAGCAGACCTCTGCCCCGGGTTTCTATCGTAGACCTGCGTGAGGAATTAAAAGCAGGAAACAGGTCTGTACTGAGCAGAGAACTCCGGCAAAAGATGAAAGGCCGGTTTGAGAAAAAAGAACAGGTAATGCTTTTTCTGAACAGAAGAGGATACGCAGGTTTTGTATCCTGCCGGTCCTGTGGACATGTGATGAAGTGTCCGCATTGTGATGTTTCTCTTTCGGAGCATAATAATGAAAGGCTTTTATGTCATTACTGTGGATATGAGACAGGAAAACCCCGGATATGCCCGGTGTGCGGATCGCCTTATATTGGCGGATTTAAGGCAGGAACACAGCAAATCGAGAAGGTAGTGCGGGAAGATTTTCCAGAAGTCAGGACTCTCAGAATGGATTTTGATACAACAAGAACCAAGGGCAGCTATGAAAAGATCCTTGCAGCTTTTGCTGCTCATGAGGCAGATATACTGATCGGAACACAGATGATCGTTAAGGGGCATGATTTTCCGGATGTCACACTCATGGGAATAGTAGCAGCGGATCTTTCGCTGAATGCAGAGGATTATCGATGTGCGGAACGTACCTTTCAGCTTCTCTGTCAGGCAGTCGGCCGGGGAGGACGGGGGGAAAAACCGGGAGAGGCAGTGATCCAGACCTATCATCCGGATCACTACAGTATTCAGGCGGCAGCAGTGCAGGATTATCAGGCATTCTATGAGGAAGAGATGAGTTACCGTATGCTTCTGGATTATCCTCCTGCAGCATATATGCTGGCAGTTCTGGGCTCAGGTCCGGAAGATGAGAAACTGGTTCAGGCCATGTATTATCTGAAACTTTATATAGAAAGGATATACAGAGAAAATGACCTGCATATCATTGGCCCGGCATATGCATCAGTTGGAAAAGTTAAGGATATTTACAGACAGGTTATTTATTTAAAACATAAAGATCATAAAACGCTGGTACATATCAAAGACCAGCTGGAGAAATACATAGAAATAAATTCCGGTTTCCGGAAAATATACATACAATTTGATTTCAGTTAATTGTGGAAGATTTTTTCAAAATCTTATCACTGAAGTAATCTGCTATAGAAGGGAAATCCGGCAGGCAGTATTTTCTGAAATCGTGATATAACAATAATCAAAGAAGAGGAGAATAAAGAAATGGCACTTAGAAAAATCAGATTACAGGGCGACGAAGTACTTGCAAAGGTCAGCAGACCAGTAGAAAAAAATGACACCACGTATTCATGATCTGATCGGGGATATGCTTGAAACTATGTATGATGCAATGGGAGTTGGCCTCGCTGCACCGCAGGTAGGTATGCTGAAAGCGTATTGTTGTGATCGATATAGGAGAAGGTCCTATCGTGCTGATCAATCCTGAAATTATTGAAACATCAGGCGAACAGACTGGTGATGAAGGATGCTTAAGTGTACCTGGAATGGCTGGTCAGGTAACACGTCCGAACTATGTAAAGGTAAAAGCTCTGGATGAAGATATGAATGAAGTAGAATATGAAGGGGAAGGTCTTCTTGCGCGTGCTTTCTGCCATGAGATCGATCATCTGGACGGACATATGTATACAGAACTGGTAGAAGGAGAACTTCATCAGGTTTCCTATGATGAGGATGAGGAGTGATAATCAAATGAAGATAGTATTTATGGGAACACCGGATTTTGCAGTGCCGTCATTACATGCACTGACAGAAGCCGGATATGAGGTGGCAGCAGTGGTGACTCAGCCTGACAAACCAAAAGGGAGAGGTAAGACATTATTGCCAACACCTGTAAAAGAAGAAGCCGTTATGCACGATATTCCGGTATATCAGCCGGAGAAAGTGAGAAATAACCCTGAATTTCTGGAGATTCTGAAAGAAATCAATCCTGATATCATAGTTGTTGCTGCATATGGACAGATTATTCCAAAAGAAATCCTGGAACTTCCGAAATTTGGATGTATTAATATTCATGCGTCTCTTCTTCCGAAATACAGAGGAGCAGCTCCTATCCAGCAGGCTGTGATCGACGGGGAAAAAGTATCAGGTGTAACGATCCAGCAGATGGGAGAAGGTCTTGATACCGGTGATATGATCTCAAAGATAGTGATTCCGATCTCTCCGACAGAAACAGGTGGAAGCCTGTTTGGAAAACTTGCGCAGGCCGGTGCTGATCTGCTGATCAAGACACTTCCATCTATTGAGCAGGGAACTGCGGAGTTTGAAAAACAGCCGGAGGAGAGTCCTACACCTTATGCGGCTATGATCACCAAACAGATGGGACTGATGGATTTCAGAAAATCTGCAGAAGAACTGGAACGCCTTGTACGCGGCCTGAATCCATGGCCAAGTGCTTATACATTTCTTAATGGAAAAACTCTGAAAGTGTGGAAATGTAAAGTCAGCACTGAGAAAACAGATGCTGTTCCGGGGACAATCTTCCTGGCAGATAAAGAGGGAATCCATACAGCATGTGGAGAAGGAGTGCTGATCCTTACAGAGGTACAGCTGGAAGGTAAGAAGCGTATGGAAACAGAAGCTTTTCTCCGGGGATATCACATTGAAACTGGAATTGTTTTTACAGATCATAAGGAGTGATTAGATGTACGGATATTATTATTTTGATCCTACTTATTTACTGCTCGTTATCGGAATGGTGCTGTCTTTGCTGGCATCTGCAAAGGTAAAGAGTACGTTTTCTGTTTACAGCAGAGTGCGCAGTGCATCGGGACTTACAGGTGCCGATGCTGCCAGAAGGATTCTTCGTATGTCAGGAATTACGGATGTTACGGTAGTACCCATATCCGGCAGCCTGACAGACCACTATGATCCGAGAAGTAAGAAACTGGCACTTTCTCAGGATGTATATGATAAAACATCTGTGGCTGCGATCGGAGTGGCTGCGCATGAATGCGGACATGCTATCCAGCATGCGACTAACTATGTGCCATTGAATCTTCGCTCTGCGATTGTGCCTGTTGCAAACATCGGTTCCACACTTTCCTGGCCATTGTTTCTGGCAGGACTGATTTTTTCAATCCGTCCATTGCTGACTGTCGGAATCATTTTGTTTACATTTGCAGTTCTTTTTCAGCTTGTAACTCTTCCGGTAGAATTTAATGCATCTTCAAGAGCATTGAAAATGCTTGGAAGTTCAGGAATGCTTGGAGCTGATGAGGTGAAAGGGGCAAGAAAAGTTCTTACAGCAGCGGCACTTACCTATGTTGCAGCACTTGCTTCATCAATTCTGCAGCTTTTAAGACTGATCATACTTGCCGGAGGAAGAGATCGTGACTAATGGAATAAATACAAGAGAACTGATATTGCAGATATTACTGGAAATCGAGGAAGAGGGAAAACACAGCCATATCGCTATCCGCAATGCTCTTTCCAAATATCAGTTCCTTCCAAGACAGGAGAGAGCTTTTATTACCAGAGTCTGCGAAGGAACACTGGAATATCGTATTTTAATAGATTATATTATTGATTCATATTCAAAAGTATCTGTAGATAAAATGAAGCCTGTGATCAGGGAAATCCTGAGAAGTGCAGTCTATCAGATCAGGTTTATGGACAGTGTGCCGGACAGCGCAGTGTGTAATGAAGCGGTGAAGCTGGCACAGAGAAAAGGCTTTTACAGCCTGAAACCTTTTGTAAACGGTGTTCTTCGTACGATTGCCAGAGAGTGGAAAAATCTGAAACTTCCTTCAAGGGAAGAAAATCCGGTCAGATATCTGTCTGTCAGATATTCTATGCCGGAAACACTGGTAAACCGTTGGATTGAGGATTACGGGGAAGAAAAAACAGAAAAGATCCTTACAGATTTCCTCACTGAGAAACCGATCACAGTACGCTGCAGAAATCATAAATATCCACAGAAAGAGATTTATGAGAGCCTGGTCGATCAGGGAGTGGAAGTGAAACCTGCACCTTATCTTCCCTATGCATATGAAATTTCAAATTATAACCATATTCTTGCACTGGATGCATTTATACAGGGGAAAATCCAGGTGCAGGATGTAAGCTCCATGCTGGTGGCAGAAATTGCAGATCCGCAAAAAGGGGATTATGTGATAGATATGTGCGCAGCACCTGGTGGAAAGAGTCTCCATGTTGCAGATAAAATGGGAGATTACGGAACAGTAGATGCACGCGATATCAGCCAGTACAAAGTGGATATGATCGAAGAGAATATTCACAGAACAGACTGCATTAATGTGCAGGCTCATGTGATGGATGCTACGGTATTTGATGTAGATTCAGAACTCAAGGCAGATGTTGTTCTGGCAGATGTCCCATGTTCCGGATATGGAGTAATTGGAAAGAAGCCGGAGATCAAATACAGGGTGACAGCACAGAAGCAGGAAGAGATTGTAATCCTTCAGAGAACAATCCTTGACAATGCGGCAGAATATGTGAAACCGGGCGGAGTGCTGGTATTTAGTACCTGTACTATCGCAAAGGAAGAGAATGAAGAGAACATGTTGTGGTTTATGAATAATCATCCGTTCAAACTGGAGAGTATTGATCCGTATCTTCCGGAAGAACTGCATTCTGAGACAACAGCTCTGGGTTATCTTCAGCTTCTGCCGGGAGTACACAAAACAGATGGCTTCTTTATTGCAAAATTCAGGAGAAAATAAGTAATGACAGACATTAAGTCAATGACGATCGACGAATTAAAGAAACTGATGACCACTCTGGGAGATAAGCCTTTTCGTGCGAAGCAGATTTACAGCTGGCTGCATGAACACCTTGTTACTTCTTATGATGAGATGACCAATCTTTCCAAAAGCCTGAGGGAAAAACTGAAAGAATATCCTGTCACAGCACTGAAGATGGTAGATGTACAGACATCCCGGATTGACGGTACACAGAAGTATCTGTTCCGTCTCAGTGATGGAAATGTGATAGAGAGTGTTCTCATGCGGTATAAACATGGAAATTCTGTCTGTATTTCTTCTCAGGTGGGATGCCGCATGGGATGCAGATTCTGTGCATCTACCATAGGAGGACTGACCAGATGTCTTCTCCCGTCAGAAATGCTGGATCAGATATACAGGATACAGGCTCTGACAGGAGAAAGAGTTTCCAATGTTGTGGTCATGGGAACGGGGGAACCTCTTGATAATTATGAAAATCTTCTCAGGTTTATACATATCCTGACAGAAGACGGAGGACTTCATATCAGTCAGAGAAACCTGACTGTATCTACCTGTGGGCTGGTTCCGAAGATTTATGACCTTGCAAAAGAAAAGCTTCAGATGACACTTGCACTTTCCCTTCACGCACCTAATGATGTGAAGCGACGGGAACTGATGCCGATCGCAAACAAATACAGCATGGATGAGGTTCTGGAAGCCTGCCGTTATTATTTTAAAGAAACCGGGCGCAGGATCACATTTGAATACAGTCTGGTAGCCGGAGTTAATGACAGCGATGAGGATGCAAGGGAACTTTCCGGCAGAATCAGAGATATGAACTGCCATGTAAATCTGATCCCGGTAAACCCTATTAAGGAACGTTCCTTTGTGCGTTCAACAAGACAGGCTGTGGAGAATTTCAAAATAAAACTTGAAAAATGTGGAATAAATGTTACTATTAGAAGAGAAATGGGCAGTGATATTGATGGTGCCTGTGGACAGTTAAGAAAAAGTTATATGGAAAAAACAGAAAGCGAGAAGTGACATGAGGATATATTCAGCTACTGATGTCGGGCAAAAGCGGAAGATGAACCAGGATTATGTGTTCGCAACTGCTGACCCGGTTGGAAATCTTCCGAATCTGTTTGTTGTTGCAGATGGTATGGGTGGTCATAATGCAGGTGATTATGCATCCTCTCATGCGGTTACATCCATGGTGGAGGAAATCCGGCAGGATGCGGATTTTAATCCGGTAAAGGTAATCCGTCATGCCATTGAATGTGTAAATACCGAGATTCTTACCCAGGCACAGCAGGATGAGAAACTCAGAGGAATGGGAACAACGATAGTGGCAGCTACTATCGTAGGACATTACGCTTATGTGGCAAATGTAGGTGACAGCAGACTTTATGTGATCGGAGAGAAGATTCAGCAGATAACAAGGGATCACTCACTGGTGCAGGAGATGGTAAGAATGGGAGAACTTGACCCTGAACAGGCAAGGAAGCATCCTAAGAAAAATATCATTACAAGAGCACTTGGAGCAGAGAAAACAGTGGATATTGATTTCTTTGATCTGAAACTGGAACCCGGAGATGTAGTTTTGATGTGTTCGGACGGGCTCAGCAACATGGTTGAGGACAGCCAGCTGAGGGAAATCATTTCTGACACATCTACAGATCTGGATGAAAAAGGCAGGATACTTATAAGAGAAGCAAACCGCAATGGCGGCAAGGATAATATTGCAATTGTATTGGTAGAACCATTCACAGACGAGGTGAAAGCATGTTAAAAACGGGAATGATCATAGCAGAACGCTATGAGATATTAGGAAAAATTGGTACCGGCGGAATGGCGGACGTATACAAGGCAAAAGACCATAAGCTGAATCGGTTTGTTGCTGTAAAAGTTCTTAAGCCGGAATTCAGAGAGGATACGACGTTTATCCGCAAGTTTAAAAGTGAGGCTCAGGCTGCAGCAGTCCTGACACATCCGAATATAGTGAATGTATTTGATGTTGGTGACGATAACGGAGTTTATTACATTGTTATGGAGCTTATTGAGGGAATTACTCTCAAGGAGTACATTTCCAAAAAGGGAAAGCTTTCTGTAAAAGAAGCAACCAGTATTGCGATCCAGGTCTCCATGGGACTGGAAGCTGCACACAGCCATGGGATTGTACATCGTGATGTAAAACCGCAGAATATTATCATTTCCATGGATGGAAAGGTAAAAGTAACAGATTTTGGTATTGCAAGAGCCGCTTCTTCCAATACCATAAGCTCAAATGTAATGGGATCTGTTCATTACAGTTCGCCGGAACAGGTCAGAGGCGGATACAGTGATGAGAAGAGTGATATTTATTCACTGGGTATCACAATGTATGAAATGGTTACAGGGAAGGTTCCTTTTGACGGAGATACCACAGTAGCTATTGCTATCAAACATCTTCAGGAAGAGATTGTTCCTCCAAGTGTTTATACACCGGAGCTTCCCCACAGTCTGGAGCAGATCATTCTGAAATGTACACAGAAAAGCGTGGATCGCCGTTATCAGAACATGGAGGATGTGATCGCAGATCTGAAGCATTCTCTGATCGATCCACAGGGAGATTTCGTAACGCTGACGTCTGTGGATAACGAAGCAAAAACAGTTGTGATCTCAGATAAGGAGCTTGGCGAGATCAAACATATGCCGAAGCAGATCGCAAAGTCAGAACCTGAGGCTCTGGAAGAAGAAATCAATGAAACAGATTATGATGATGAGCCGGAAGTGAAAAAGCACAGGAAGAAATCAGATAAGCCTGAGAAGAAGAAAAAAAGAGGCGGACATGGGCTGACTATTGTAATGCTTCTGATGGGTGTTGTGATTCTAATAGCAATCATTCTGGTCGCAGGAAAGGCGTCCGGACTTATTGGAAGTAACAATGATACAGACAAAAAAACTGAGGCCTCAGATACATCGGAATCAGATGATGACGGAATGGTAACTGTGCCGAATCTGGTAGGAAAAACAGAGGATGAAGCAAAGAATATCACAAAGGATATGAAACTGGGTATTCAGCCTATGGGCGAGGAGGCTTCAAATCAGGCAAAAGGAACCATTTCTTCACAGGATATTCCAAAGGGAAGTAAAGTAGAGCAGTATACGACCATTAAGTATTATATCAGCAAGGGTGCGCAGAAGATCACAATTCCGGATGTGGATGGACAGACCGGAGTAGACGCACAGCAGACTCTGGAAGATATGGGATTAACTGTTGAGATACAGAAAGAATACAGTGAATTAAATGATGATGGTACTCCGGTTACAGATCCGGGATATGCAGTCTCCACAACTCCGGCAGCCGGAAACTCTGTTTCAGCAGGGGACAGCGTAACACTGCTTGTCAGTCGAGGCGTGGACTATGGAGACAGTGTGGAGGTTCCAAGTGTTGTCGGAATGACAAAGAATGATGCAGTTACTACTTTTGGTAAGTTCCTCAATGTGGAAGTAAAAGAGGAAAAGAGTACAGAGGTGGCAGAAGGAGAAGTAATTTCACAGGAACCGGAAGCCGGAAACTGGGAAGATCCGGATAATGTAAATGTTGTGATCACAGTAAGTACCGGAGATCAGGAACCTTCGGCTCAGAGTGACAGCGCAGATACTGCTGCATCATCTGATGCTCCGGCACAGACAGCAGATAACAGTGCGGCGGCAGCAGCCGGGGAAGTATGGAAATGTACACAGACTCTGAATACTCCGTCAGGATATTCCGGAGGTCCGGTTCGTCTGGAACTGATCCAGAATGTAAACGGAACACCGACAGCTTCAGTTGTTCTGGAAGATCAGGTAATCCAGTTCCCGTATGATCTGAATATCACAGGTGCACCTGGTATCAGCGAGGGTACTTTGTATCTGTATGAACAGATTAACGGCACTTATCAGGAACTCGGAAATTATTCTATTACATTTGCTAAGGCTGAATGATCCATGCAGGGAAAGATAATCAAAGGAATTGCAGGATTTTATTACATCTATGCAGAAAATGATGAGATTTATGAATGCAAGGCAAAGGGAATATTCAGAAAAGATAAACAGAAACCTCTTGTAGGGGATAATGTGGAGATAGAGGTTTTGGATGAACAGGAGAAGGAAGGCAGTGTGACTGCCATCCTTCCCAGAAAAAATTCATTGATCCGTCCGGCCGTTGCCAATGTGGATCAGGCTTTTGTGATTTTTGCAATGGAGAATCCTAAACCTAATTTTATGCTGCTTGACCGTTTTCTGATCATGATGGAGAAAGAGAATGTTCCGGCAGTCATATGTTTTAACAAGAAAGATCTTGCAAAACAGGAAGAACTGGAGCTTTTATATGAAACCTATAAGAGTTGTGGATATGATGTGATTTTTTCCAGTACTTTTAATGGAGAGGGGCTGGATGAAATACGTGAGATCCTGAAAGGAAAAACAACTGTAGTTGCAGGACCTTCCGGTGTGGGAAAATCTTCAATTACCAATGCACTGCAGGAAAATGTACAGATGGAAACCGGGGAGATAAGTAAGAAGCTGAAACGTGGAAAGCATACCACGCGTCATTCTCAGGTGATACCGGTGGGACATGATACTTATCTGATGGATACACCGGGATTTTCTTCTTTATATCTGACAGATATAGAAGAACAGGAACTTAAGGCGTATTTTCCGGAGTTTCGCAGATATGAAGAACAGTGCAGGTTTCAGGGATGCAGACATATCCATGAACCGGACTGTGGCGTGAAAGCAGCATTGGCTGAGCATGAGATCAGCCAGCTTCGCTATGAAGATTATCTGGGACTTTATAATGAATTAAAAGAGAAAAGGAGATTCTAATTATGTATCAGTTGTGCCCTTCTATTTTATCGGCAGATTTTAACCGTTTGGGCGAACAGATCAAAACCCTGGAAAAAGAGGGGATTGAATGGCTTCATATTGATGTTATGGATGGTGATTTTGTACCGAGTATTTCTTTTGGAATGCCGGTGATAAAGTCTATCCGAAAGGAATCAAAATTGTTTTTTGATGTACATCTCATGGTTACAGAGCCTGAGAGATATATCAGAGATTTTGTGGAATGTGGGGCAGATTCCATTACAGTACATGCGGAGGCATGTGAAGATCTTGAGAGAACTATTGAACAGATCAGGGAAGCAGGTGTGAAGGTGGGAGTTTCCATCAAACCGGCTACACCTGTAAACGATATAAGTCATATGCTCAGCGATGTGGATATGGTTCTGATCATGACTGTACAGCCGGGATTTGGCGGTCAGAAGTATATGGAAGAATGTACGGAAAAGATCAGGGAAGTACGTGAACTGATCGAGGCCGAGGATCTGGATGTAGATGTTCAGGTTGATGGTGGCATCAATGATGAGACAATGGAGACAGTGCTCACAGCAGGTGCGAATCTGCTGGTAGCAGGTTCTTATGTTTTCAACGATGATCTGGCAAAAAATGTAAAACATGCCAGAGAACGAATGGATGAGATCATAAGAAGGATTGACTGAGGAAGAGCATGATAGATACGATAATTGTAAGCGGGGGCAATATCCACAGTGATTTTGCCCTCGATTTTTTAAAAAAGAATGAAGCCTGTCTGATCGCAGCTGATAAAGGGCTGGAATTCTTTCTGGAGCATCAGCTTTTGCCGGATGCAGTTATTGGAGATTTTGACAGTCTGTCTGAAGATGGAAAAAAACTTTCTGGAAATTCAGGAAGAAAAAAGTATGGACAGTGAAATTCCCTATGGTGGAATGACTGAGTGGAAATTGCAAAAAGGCTTTGGAAATGAAAAAAAAGAAATAAAAGTTATCCGCCTGAGACCGGAAAAAGATGACTCAGATACACAGTCTGCCATGAATTATGCGATCAGGACCGGTGCGAAAAAGATAGTGATCTTTGGTGTGACAGGAAACAGAGTAGATCATCTTATGGCGAATTTCGGACTACTTGTCCTGGCACAAAACCAGGGGGCAGAAGTAACACTTGTGGATCGGTATAATTATATGAAGCTTATTTCAGACGGAACAGTTCTGAAAAAGTCAGAACAGTTTGGAAAATATGTGTCATTTTTTCCATTTGGAGGAAATGTGACAGATCTGACTCTGGAAGGATTTAAATATCCCCTGAGTAACTATTGTCTGACAGCAGCAGACAGTGGGCTTACTGTAAGCAATGAGATAATCAGCGAACATGCCAGAGTTACATTTAGCTCAGGGGTGTTGCTTATGATAATGTCAAGAGAGTGAATTACTCGGTAACTGAGTTACCAGAGCATCTGAATTAAGGCGGTATCCCGCCTTTTTTCAGGGTGCATCCATGGCACCACTACTGTTTGCTCTTTAGAGCTATACAGCTACTTTTATTATTTCCGGTGTTTTCAGTCCGGTTACGGACAGTTCTCTTTTTACTCCGGATACGGAGTGATATTTTCTCAGGATATTATATGCGCCTACCGCATCTGCATTATAGACTCTGTTTCCATCCCTATATGATCCTCTCTCTTTCCGGTTGGACGGTTCCGCATATCTTTTCCCTACTTCCGGTGACAGCGGACTGCACTGGCTGGTATAACTTTCTTCCTGTTTTATAAAACGGATCCCATATCTTTTCAGCTTATATTCCAGCATGATATAGATCCTGTTATACGGCAGGCTGTGAAACTTCTGGTTTGTCCTGTGTCCCAGGTCTTTTTCTCTCCGGATGTTCCGGATATCCCGGATATCCCCTGTAACGACACAGGTGATTCCTCGTTCCCGGCAGTATTCTGCAAGATACCTTGTGACCTTGTGCAGATAATCCGTTACTGAGTCTTGTTTTCTCTTATATAACTTCCTGATATGTTTTGATGTGACCGGATGCTTTACTCCCTTTCCGGACTGCTGCCCATACCACTGGGCCTGCACCCTTGCGATCTCTTTATGGAAATATCTTTCCAATTCAAGGTACTTCCTGCCCAGGATAAACGTCTTCCCATTTCCAGAATCATAACACGTCATAAGGTTGTGAAGCCCCAGATCAACAGACAGTTCATGTCCGTTCTGTGGAAGTTCTTCCTGGTCAGGAACCTCATAAACAACAATAATTTTACAGCTTCCCTTCTCCGGCGGATAGATCCGCATCTGTTTGATCTGATCCATGCCCCTGAAAATCTTATTTTCAAGGTAAAGAAAGTTTTCATGGATCTGATATGTTTCTTCCATATATTTTTTTAATGTCTTTGGAAGGGACAGGCGGACTCTGTCCGTATCCCGCTCATGCACGATCCCCATCTGCATATAGGTAATGGGGATACTTTCCTGCTTAAACCGCGGCGGTCTGGGAGTCTCGATCCCCCCGGATCTTTTCAGGGCATAAAAAGACTTCCATGCCTTGTCCAGCAGCCTGCAGACTTCCTGGGCGGTCTGGGACGGGAGCTGTTTATACCACAGATCCTCTTTATGGGCTTTTTTCTGATAGTACCAGTCAGGATACTGCTCCATCCCTGTTTCTTTGTAATGCTGACGCTCGTAATTACAGACATTCCAGAGCTTGGATGCTGCATAGCACATATGCCCGATGAGGTTCGCATATTCCCGGCTGACCTTTATGGATGTTTTCTTTGACAGCAGCATTTCCTCTCCTCCATAGTATCAGTAAGCTTTGCTCTGATGTTCGATATACCTGCGGATATTTTCTTCCGATACAGATCCGACCGTTTCCACATAATAGGAATGGTTCCACAGCTCCCCTTTCCAAAGCTGGTTTCTTATTTCCGGAAAATATTCGAAAAGTTTCCTGCCGGAGATCCCCTTCAGGTATTTCACTGACCATACCATATGATAATTAACATTACACACACAAGTACGGTAATGTGTAAGATTTTCTTTCATACATATATAATACCATGATATCAAAAATTTCGCAATAAAATATCGAACATATTTTCTTTTTATAATGCTGGATACAGCTTTTTATAGGGAGAAATTGAATGAAAACCGTTTTGTTATTTTTATTTATTATGAGTGCAGATATGCACAGTTTGCGCTTTCATCTACTACAATATATTTATGGTTAATATCCCTTACAGCCAGTAAGGAATTATCCATCTTGTTGCTTAAGCTGTTAAAATGTATGGAGCAATCGGTATATCGTCTTATTCATCTTGGACTTCGCGTCCGTTGCCGAGACTGATAACCAGCTCCTCATTCGCAGCGTTCGTTTTATGCAGGTTGAACTGCCTTCGGTACGTTCGTGTCACACCACAGTAGATGGAATAGGCAATGAGTAAAACTGGTCTTTATCCATTGCATAATCTGATTTTAAGGAGTGACAAATTTATGAATATGAATGCAGTAGGTATTGATGTTTCCAAAGGAAAAAGCATGGTTGCTATCCTTCGTTCTTATGGTGAGATCATTTCAAAACCATTTGAAGTCAAACACACAGTCAGTGGGATTCGCTCTCTCATTGAGCAGATCCAATCCATTGATGGCGAATCTCGTATTGTCATGGAACACACCGGTCGTTATTACGAACCTCTTGTCCGTGAACTTTCGAAAGCTGACCTTTTTGTATCTGCCATAAATCCCAAACTCATCAAAGATTTTGGAGACAACTCTCTCCGCAAAGTAAAGTCCGATAAAGCGGATGCAGTAAAAATTGCACGCTATACTCTTGACAGTTGGACGGAACTCAGACAGTATAGTCTCATGGATGAAATTCGTAATCAACTGAAAACCATGAACCGCCAGTTTGATTTTTACATGAAACACAAAACCGCTATGAAAAATAATCTAATCAGCATCCTTGACCAAACTTATCCGGGAGCTAACACTTATTTTGACAGCCCTGCCCGTGAGGATGGAAGTCAAAAATGGGTTGACTTTTCAGCCACCTACTGGCATGTGGATTGTGTTCGTAAACTCTCTCTAAACGCCTTTATCGACCACTATCAAAAGTGGTGTAAACGCAGGAAGTACAACTTCAGCCGTTCAAAAGCTGTTGAAATCTATGAAGCATCTAAGGAGCTTGTTTCTATACTTCCAAAAGACGATCTGACAAAGTTAATCATCAAACAGGCTGTAGAACAATTAAATACGGCTTCACAGACTGTGGAACAGCTTCGTACCATGATGAATGAGGCTGCTTCTAAACTGCCGGAATACCCTGTTGTCATGGCTATGAAAGGTGTAGGTAAATCGCTTGGTCCACAGCTTATGGCAGAGATTGGTGATGTCTCCCGATTTACCCACAAAGGAGCCATTACAGCCTTTGCAGGCGTTGATCCCGGTGTAAATGAATCCGGTTCATATGAGCAGAAAAGCGTTCCTGCTTCCAAGCGCGGTTCCAGTACTCTTCGTAAGACTCTGTTTCAAGTCATGGATGTTCTCATCAAAACAAAGCCACAGGATGATCCTGTCTACTTGTTTATGGATAAGAAACGAGCACAAGGAAAGCCTTATTACGTCTACATGACAGCCGGTGCGAATAAGTTTCTTCGCATCTACTATGGTCGAGTGAAAGAATATCTGTCTTCACTCCCAGAATAAATATCTCGTCAATACCTTTATTTTAGACCAGCGAATATCGGTGGTCTTATTTTAATGTTCAAAATCTTGCAAAAATTTTTGCCTGAAATCATCAATTTGCTATTGACTTTTTATTTGCAGGCTCGGTAATTGAATTGCCGATGATTCCCGCTTATTATCCTAAAATTAGTATACCTATGGATAATTGAAAGATACAGAATCTGCAAATCAAGTAGTAGTTCTATAGAACTATTTTACAAAAAAAATCATAGGTTTAATTCCAAAAATGCCACCAAGAGATTTTTCTTATCCTCCTCCTGGCAGCTTCTCTTCATTATATCATTAAATTATTGTACAACACTCATGCTTTCATCGATCCAGTTCTGAACCATCGCAGCACTTACTTTAAGATAGTGGGCTATTTTTTCAGCTTTCATTCCA
>ENA-OQDL01000703-OQDL01000703.1-human-gut-metagenome-genome-assembly--contig:-NODE-703-length-19997-cov-6.584248_pt1 | contig 19997 bp, 15 predicted proteins | sample MGYA00242782_ERZ504609 | MGnify/ENA primary metagenome ERZ504609 (study PRJEB26092, sample SAMD00036320) | human gut metagenome | host: Homo sapiens | study: EMG produced TPA metagenomics assembly of... | reverse complement strand
ATCCCGCGAGGTGTTTTGGCATGAATATGCCAAAATCCCGAGACATACAAGCCAAAATTCCATTGCCGCAGGCAATCTGGAATGAATTTTGGCTACGTTACTGTGAACGGAGTGAACAGTAACGAATCTTTTCCAAAATATAATCAACCCGCCGCAGTGTGATCCTGCCCGGAGAGCTTTATTATGCTATAAGAATATTATGGAATGGTTTCCCATAACATAATAAAGCACTTTCACATGTAATTCTCTCACATATGAAAGTGCTGATATCAGGCAGATGAAATCATCCGCATCACTACACACTATCACAGATTTTATATCCGGATATCATATAATTTTATTTTCTGCCGGTATTATCTGAAAAATCCCTGATTCTCAAAGTACTGGATAAATGGATTCTCACTTTCCTCTGTATCATCGGAGTCCATACTATCCTCACTGTCTGTATCTTCGTCTACATCTTCATCAGCATCTTTTGAGGATTTCTTAGAATCCTTTTTAGATTTCTTACTGTCTTTATCGTTATCATCACTGTCATCAGCATCTGTATTCTCATCCAGAGTTACTTTAACAGTCTCTTCTTTATAACTTGTTCCATGAGGAACCTGCACAGTCAGCTCTACCTCTTCATCTGGTTCATAATAGGAAAGATATTCGATCAGCTGATTACTACTTGAAACAGTTTTTCCATTAAATTCAGTAATAACGCTGTTTGCTTTCAGACCTGCTTTATCAGCAGCTCCACCTTCTGTTACTTTTTTTACAAAAACTCCTGCCGGAATGCCATACATCTGAACTGCCTCAGAACTTACAGAAGAACCTTTGATTCCAAGTACACCATGTTCAGAATCATCCAGTTTATCTCTTGATGTCTCATTCATCAGATTCTGAAGAATGTCAGTCACGTCTGAGATTGCAATTGCATAACCCATACCTTCTACTTCAGTAGAAGCAAGTTTTGCAGAGTTGATACCAACAACCTCGCCTTCCATATTCAGAAGAGCACCGCCACTGTTACCAGGGTTGATAGCCGCATCTGTCTGGATCAGGTTTACACCGTCACTGCTGTCATCACTTCCATCTGTTACTGTGTTATTGTCAGAATCCATTCTGCGGTTCTTGGCACTTACGATACCGGTTGTAACAGACTGTCCATATCCAAGAGCATTACCGATTGCAACTACCTGCTCGCCCACCTTCAGATCATCAGAACTGCCAATATTCGCAATTGAAACGGCGTCCATTGTATCATCTTCAACATCATCCAGAGATACAGATACAACTGCAAGATCTCTCTCTTCATCAAATCCCTTTACGGATGCCTCCACTGCATTTCCATCTGTAAATGCAACTGACAATGTATCCGCACCTTCTACTACATGATAATTTGTAGCAATCAGAAGTTCATCATCATTCTTACCAACAATAATACCGGAACCACTGCCCTCTACTTCCTGTTCCTGCTGCTGTGGCGCATATCCATACATTCCATACATTCCGAAGTAATTCTGTACCTCCTGAACTGACTTGGTTGTAATAGATACAATAGATGGAAGTGCTTCTGATACGATTTCAGACACATCAAGGCTTCCTTTTGCTGTGCTGCCTGTATCTTTGCCGGTATCTGATTTGGAATCACTGGCATCTGCATCCTTCTTCTCGGATTTTGCATATGTCAGGGTTGTCTCGTCCTTATTTGAAGCAGCTTCTACCGTTGTGGCTCCGCTCCATCCTGCAAGTTTATTTACTCCCTCAAAGCTTCCTGCTGCCAGTCCTCCTGCAAGTACTGCACATAAGCTGAATGTAAGACCTTTCTTTGCAATCTTTCTGATTTTATCATTTCTGTTATCTTTGTTCATCATAATAAAGTCCCTCCATGAATCTATGTCATTTATCTATGTCATTTATTTATCTCTGTTTCCTTTTGATGCTTCTAAGTATAGGAATGATTTGTGTTCTTTGTGTGGGAAAAATGTGTTTAATTTGTGACAATTTTATACATTTCCAATATGACAGCAATTTTTAAAATCAGTCCTGTCTGTCAGTTACATCACTTTCGATACATGGAGGAAATTTTTCCGGTACTATATCCCGGAACCAGTGATTTCCAGTTTCCAACCTGACTTTTTAGTACCTTTTCTGTATATTTCAGGGAATTGGAACTATCCATATTTTTAAAGACATTATACGCTGTTTTCTTTTTCCCATTGGCATCCTTCAATCCCATTGCCAATCCCTGAGCCACCTCATGGGCTTCATCTTTATAGCTTCTTATAATAAATGCATCAATCATTGGATTGCAGGCAGCCTTATAATAGGCCAGTGCAATTGCTGCCGCCTGATTTGCCTGTCCTCCATAAGTGGAAGAAAATCCCTGTTCCGAAAGAATGATCCTTGTATTGGAACCAAATCTGTTTTTCACATAATCTGTAAGTGTCTGGATATTACGCATAGTGATAAACGTGGTGGTGTTCGCATCACTGGTAAACATGGATGCATTTGCACCTGACCAGAACTGTGAATCTGAAAGCGGCTGATTATATGCATGATATGCCAGATTCCAGTTCACATCTTTCTGCATATCAGAAATCTTCGCCGCAAAGCTTTCCAGAGTTGATCTTGCACTATAGCAGATAGTAAAGGCATTTTTCTGATTCCAGCAATTATCCAGACAGATAAATACTTTGGAACTTCCCCGGCTGCTTTTCACTGCATTGTAAAGGCAGCGAAAAGCTTCACTGTACATGGAGATAAATTTTGAAAAACTGACATTCCCTACATAATAATATCCGCTTGCACTGTTTACTTCATTTCCCAGGATCCAGTTACTTATATAACAGTTATTTTTTCCAAACTTCTCTCCCAGATATGCAAACATTGCTTCCATAGTCTGTCTAGTTGTGCTGTTATCTGTGTTCCATCCATAATAAGCTGTTTCTGCATAAGGACTGTTTCCCGTAATAAAGCTCTGCGTACTGGCATTCCTGTCAATACTGATCTGTGCAGTCACCTGGATTCCCTTTGCATTACATTGCTGAACAAGATATACATATCCGTACAGACCATTAAAATGATATGTTTTCCCATTATATTTATATGTTTCCACACCACTGTCTTTTCGCATCAGGTCTGAAATATATAAATTAAAAAATACTGTTTTGGATTTTGTATCTGTCAGCTCGTTGATATCTGTAGCCTGAATTCCTTTTTTTGTCCCCGGAACAAAATATGCTGCTGTATTTGTACTGAGTTTCTCCGGATTGCTGACATAGCTTTTCGGACTGATCACACTATACGCAGATTTAGATTTTTTTATCCCTATGGCAAATTTTCCCTGTGCATATTCCGGATGTCCGGAAATGTTCAGCTTAAATGTGATCTTCCCTTTTGCCTTCTCCGGCTTCTTTACTTTACCCACCGTTTTTTTCACTTTACCGGAATTAGAATCTACATACACCAGATAGTAATAACCATTCGAACTTTTCACATAATTTGAAACAGTTGCGGATACAGTGATGGTATTCGCCTTTGTTCCTTTTACATAATCCAGTGATGCAGCTTTCGCCGAAGGACTGATTTCCTTTGTCCATTTTGCATATAAAGTAAGTGAACCTTCTGAACCCTTTTCAATCACGCTTATCTGATTTTTATACTTACTGTCTGTATACCATCCCACAAAATGATATCCGGAACGCGTCGGCTTTTTAAATTTAATCTCATCTTCTGAAGTATAAGTTTTGGGATTAGCAGTATTATTTTTTCCTTTATTAAGTTTATATGTGATTTTATATTCGGATGCTTTCTCCCAGATTGCATACAGGGTTATTGCTGTTGTATCTCCTGCTGCAATAGCCTTATCTGTAGATATATCCGGACTTGTTCCATCATTTTCTGTGTCTGATATCTGCATTTCTGCCTTATCAGTTTTTTCTTCCCATGATGCGCTGTCCGTCTGTGCCACATCATTTTCTTCCTGCATCACATCTTTTTCTGGTTTTATTTCTTCTCCGACTTCTGTCCTCTCACTGGTTTCCTGAGCCTGCTTTGCCATATCTGCTGTTTCAAGAAGTTTCTTAATAGAATCTCCCGGTTTATAAGTTTCACCGGTTCCATCTTCTTTCGTATTCCACTCTTTAAAAATGTAACCTGTCTTTCCCCTCAGTGCTTCCGGTACTTTAGCAGTATCCGCATCTGCATAGGGTATCACATATGTTTTTTCCAGTTTACCATCACTGTAAAGCAGAATGTTATAACCTTCCGCACTCTGTCCGGCATTTACTGAATCTTCTGTCTCCGACTGTTCCGGTTCCTGATCTTTTAACTCTCCTGTTCCAAACTCATCTCCACTGTTATTCTCATCAGATATTTTATTTCCTGCCTCACTTCCTGTCTCATATTCGGCACCATCTTCAAAAACATCTGCTGCTGATTCAACACTTCCTGCCGAAAACTCTGAAGCCCACAATGTCTGCGGTATACAAGACGGAACTATCATAGATACCGCCAGTCCCATTGCTATAAACTTTTTCCATTTTTTCATATTCGTCTTCCTTTCTCTTTTTACATTTTACGGAATTGTTGTAACTATCCAGCATTCCATTTTCTTCATTTTCCTCCTGTCTTACAGTATAACATTTGAAAAATCCACAGACAACAAAAGACTGTCAAAATCAGGACACTAATATGTGATTTTCCTGATTTTAACAGTCTTTTATAAAATTTCCAAATTACCTGTAACCACCCGGCAGTTTAATTTTGAAAATATGGAACCGTCACGATTATTTTACAGTTCCTATCTTATTTAACGGCCAGTAACGAACTGCTACTTCTGCCTCTATTGCATCTTCCTCTACAAACGGATTTTGCCAGTATCTGGAATCCATACTGTGGTTTCTGTTATCTCCTAACATGAAATAACATCCCTCCGGAACTGTATACGGTCCAAAGCTTCCTTCCGGTGTTTCCGGACAAAAGCTGTCATCCAGCGGTTCTTCGGAATCATTGATATACACTTTTCCATCTACAATGTTTACTGTTTCTCCCGGAAGACCAATTACTCGTTTTACAAAAAGCTGAGATGGATCATCCGGATATTTAAATATTACAATATCAAATCTCTCCGGATCATCTTTTATATATGCCAGACGATTTCCAAATACTCTGTCACCTGTCATAATTGTTTCTTCCATAGAACCTGACGGCACTCGTGCATTAATATATACAAAGTGTCCCAACAGAAACGCTATAACAAAGACTGCAATGATAATCTTTGCATAGTCCCACAACTCCCTCCACACAGACCTGCTTTTGTCTGACTGTTCTGTCTGGTTTTTTTCCTCATTTTCCATTTTTCGTCATACCTCCAGAAATTTATATCACAGCATCATTTGATGATATCAGGGGCAAAATACTTTTAAACCTAACCTCATTTACTGTTATCAGAATAATAACTATTTCGCAAATAACGCATTAAACATAGTTTATCACATCTGATAGTTATTCACCACTTAATTTTTTATAAAATTTTGTCACTATTTGATTCTTGGTTACTGTTCACTCCGTTCTCAGCAACACGCTTCGCGATGCAGGAAATATGAACCTCCTTGTGCAATGCCCAAGGAGTATCGTTTGCTTCGCAAACTTAATTTATGCTAATCGCATAAATTCGCGCGGTATGTCTCGGGTTTTCTGTGACCTTCGCTCACAAAAAACACCTCGCGGGATATTACCAGTGAACAGTAACGATTCTTGGACAATCTTGTCAGCACATTATGTTTCACGTGAAACAAACATATTGTCTTCCTGTAGTAATTCCACAATTTAACCGAATCAAGTAAGTCCCCTGCGGAGGTTGCGAAAAGCAATAAGCAGTGGGTGAGGACTTGCTTGTATCAGGAGAAGTGTAAACTCCTTCTGATAAACTGCGAAGCAGTTATTCGGTGTAGAGCTGCGTAGCGAAGCGGATGATTTTATCCGCTTGACCCGAGTCAAGCAAATCTACTGCAGCACAATTATTCGATGTAGAGCTGCGTAGCAAAATGGATGATTTTATCCGTTTGACCAAAAGTTTTTATAATATCAGGAAATGGGTACTATGTTTCACGTGAAACATAGTACCCATTTCTCACTGACAGATTATATTTCCTGCTGGTAATATTCCAGAAAATCTCTGATTTTGCCGGCTGCTTCTTTTAATACTTCTATTCTTGGTAAATAAACCACTCTGAAGTGATCCGGCTGATGCCAGTTAAATCCACCGCCATGTACAAGCAGAATCTTCTTCTCTTTTAATAAATCTAATGCAAATTTCTCATCATTTACGATATTAAATTTCTTTGTATCGATCTTAGGGAACATATAAAATGCAGCTTTCGGTTTCACAGCGGTAATTCCCGGAATATCTGTCAGCGCATTATAAATAAATTCTCTCTGCTCATAAATACGTCCACCAGGAACAATATAACTCTCCACACTCTGATGTCCGCCCAATGCAGTCTGAACAATTGACTGCGCCGGTACATTAGAACAAAGTCTCATATTAGAAAGCATCTTGATTCCTTCTATATAATCTTTTGCAACTGCCTTATTGCCACTGAGAATCATCCATCCGATTCTAAAGCCTGCGATCATATGTGATTTGGATAAACCGCTGAATGTTACACAGAATAAATCCGGAGCCATTGAAGCAATGGAAATATGTTCTGCTCCGTCCATTACAAGACGGTCATAGATTTCATCAGAGAAAATGATCAGATGATGTTCTCTGGCAATATCTACTATCTGTTGTAATATCTCTCTCGGATACAACGCACCAGTCGGGTTATTCGGATTTATAATAACGATTGCTTTTGTTCTGCTGGTAATTTTCTTTCTGATATCATCCATATCCGGATACCATTCTGCCTGCTCATCACAAATATAATGTACTGCTTTTCCACCAGCTAAAGTTGCACATGCAGTCCACAACGGATAATCCGGAGATGGAATCAAAATCTCATCTCCATTATCCAACAGAGCTGACATACAGAGATTAATCAGTTCACTGACACCGTTTCCTGTATAAATATCCTCAATTGATACATTAGGGAGCTTTTTCAACTGTGCATACTGCATGATTGCTTTTCTGGCAGAAAACAAACCTTTTGCAGGAGAATATCCCTCACACTCTGTCAGCTGCTGTCTCATATCATAAATCACTTCGTCCGGTGTTCTGAATCCAAATGGTGCCGGATTTCCGATATTCAGTTTCAAAACCTGAGTTCCTGCGTTTTCCATACGTGCAGCTTCTTCTACAACCGGTCCTCTTACATCATATAATACGTTATTTAATTTAGATGATTTTTTAAATTCACGAACCTGTACTTCCTCAACTGTCTCCCTGGTATTTTCTTTCATATTATTATAATTGTAATCAAATTTCATATTTTCCATTTGAATTCCTGCCTCATTTGTCTCTTTCTTTAAAGTGTCTACAGATACATCGGTTCCTTTCAGCCATTCAGTTTCTACTCCTAATGTTGTCGCCAGAAAATTAAGAATTTCTGATCTGGGAGTTGTTTTTCCACTCAGATACTGGCTCACATGACTCTTTCCAAGTTTCACGCCCTTCTCTGCCGCCTTTTTTACAAGGTCGATCTGCTTCATATTCTTCTGTTCCATTGCTTTTTTTAATCGTTCAGCAAATATATTATTCATAAATACTATCTCCGTTCTCTGTAAAAAACAAATTACACTGTTATAATCAATGGTTATTGTTATATTTCTTAATTCTTTCGCATATATGTTATAGAAAGAACAGATATATTATATTGTTTATACGGGAATCAAAATACATTCAGACATACAAACATTAATTAAGTTCAAATATATTTCTTTCAGCATCATGCACGAATATATGTTCTGTTCATTTTTAAATCCCGCATTTTATCAGCTTTTTCAAGTTTTTTTCTTTGCTATTATACTATAATTGAACTAATAATTCAACGGTAAATTTTATTATTTTCAATTTCATCAGCAAGGTTCAACTTTTAGTTCATTTTATAGTTCATTATTAATTGAACTGCATTGAACATGTTAATTGTTTTTATTACACTAGTTCAATTAGTTTAATTTGTATTTTAGGCTATACATTGAACCGGAATTTAACTTTTCTTATTTCAGTTCAATATATGTTCAATTTAAGTTTTGATGCTTTTGAAATTCCTTTTATTTATGCGGCTTTCTTGTCATTTCGCAGATTTCATTTGTTCAATTTCAAGTTCAAAAAGCACATGTTTTCGTCGGAGATCAGACTCACACTGGACAATCTGTCTGAGAAACTTTTTCTATGCAATCAAATTTACAGGCTTTTCCACGCCTTTTCTTTCCTTATTATCCCGTCAGATGATTTATTATGTGATATGAAACATATTACAGTGTCATTCTCTGACACAAGAAAAATCCTGCAAGCAAGATTCTCCGTCTGCGGCAGGTAACTTCAGCTATATAATTCCTTTACACCGCAGTGCGCTCCTGCCTGGAAGGCTTTACTTTCTCTGCACCTTTATGTATGTTATAGGAACATTACAAAGTAATCTCCTATAACATAAAATAAGTCCACTGCTTACTCTTTTTATGAATAATGCAGTGGACTTATCTGTTAATTTTATTCTTTTGTTATTCTGTAGTTTTGTTGCTTATCTGTACGATTTATATCGCATTGATTTTATTATACGTTTTATTTCTCTGGATTTACAATTTTACCAGCAATTGCACACGCTGCTGCTGTTTTTGGTGATGCAAGGTAAATCTCTACCTTAGATGTTCCCATTCGACCAAGGAAATTTCTGTTATTTGTAGCTACTACACGTTCACCGTCGGTAAGGATACCTCCTGCACGTCCACAGCACAATCCACATCCGGGATGTGTGATCATTGCACCTGCTTCTGCCAGAGTATCCATAATTCCCTCTGCAATTGCTTGACAGTATATTTTACGACTTGCAGGAGTTACAATCAATTTAACGTAATCTGCTACCTTTTTGCCCTTTAACACCTCTGCTGCAGCTCTGAGATCCTCCAGACGGCCATTTGTACAGGAACCGATAAATACCTGATCTATTTCTGTTCCTTCAAGTTCACTTACATTTTTAATCTTATCTACCTGAGACGGACATGCCATAACCGGTACAAAATCCTCTGCGCGATAAGTGATTGTTTTCATATAGGTTGCATCTTCATCTCCTGTAAGGCTCTTCTGGAACTCATTTAACTCTATGTCACAATATTCTGCAGTTTTTTCATCCGGTGTAAACAGCGCACATTTTGCCCCTGCCTCAATCGCCATATTTGCCATAGTCATACGGCTTGCTACTGTCATATTCTTTACTGTACTGCCGGTAAATTCAAGTGCTCTGTATGTAGCTCCATCAGCTCCCAGATCACCGATCAGACGCAGGATGATATCTTTGGACATAACATTTTCCGGAAGTTCTCCCTCGATCACAATCTTAATTGTCTCAGGAACTTTGATCCACATAGTTCCTGTTCCCAGAATACTTGCCATCTCTGTATATCCGATACCGGAAGAGAAAGCGCCTACACATCCGTAGGTAGTGGTATGGCTGTCTGTACCAAATACAATATTTCCTGGTTTTACATAACCTGCCTCTGTCATTAACTGGTGGCAGATTCCATCACTTCTGTGAACATTTTTCATGCCATATTTCCTGGCAAAAGCATCTCCCGCATGGAAATGTCTGGTATCATCTAACTGACTTGCAGGAACCAGATGGTCATATATGAGCACTGCTTTATCTGGATCCCAGAGCTTCGTAAAGCCCATTTCTTCAAACTTTTCTGCTACAAATGGAATAAATATATCATGAATCATAACCCTGTCTACATTGACCGTTACAATGTCTCCAGGCTTTACTGTTTTTCCAACATTGTTTCTTATAATTTTCTCAATAACTGTCTCGCCCATTTTCCTCTCCTTTCTAAATCAATCCAGCCCATTCAGTTTGCGCATGGCTTTTACAAGTCCGCCAGCCTGAATAATGCTCATCAGATTTTCCGGAAGAGAAGCAATCGGGTACTGTTTTCCATTGTAATCTACATGTTCATTCATTACCACAGTGACTTCATCACCTTCTTTGATATCATCATGAAGATCTGGCTGCTCGATCAGTAACAGACCATTATTAATAGAATTTCTGAAGAAAATTCTCGCAAAAGATTTGGCAATTACACACTGAATTCCCAGTGCTTTGATAATTTCCGGTGCCTGTTCTCTGGAAGAACCACATCCAAAGTTCTTTCCTGCAACAATAATGTCGCCTTTCTGAATCTGTCCTGCCAGTTCCGGACGCAGAGGACTGAATCCGTACTGTTTCATATCGTCGATTGTTTTCAGTGCGAGATATTCTGTTGGAATAATAATATCTGTATCAATGTCATCATCCAGAACCCACACTTTTCCTGTGAATTTTTCCATAATCTTACCTCTTATCTTCTATCTTCACTTGTAACTGTTCAGTACTTTCACAGTCACAAGTTAAAATTCATTCAAACGAATTGTGAATATCCGCTTTGCTACGCGACTCTATACCATACCGAATAACTACTCCGCAGTTTATCAGGATGAGCTTGCTCTCCTCCTGATACAAACAAATCTCCACCTGCTCTCTATTGCTTTTCGCGACCTTCGCAGGAAATTTACTTGATTCGGTTAAATGTTTCACGTGAAACATTTATAATTAGCATCACACCTCACTTGCCAGCGCAATCTTTCCTGTAATGGCAGATGCTGTAACAGTAGCTGCTGATCCCAGATATACTTTGGAGCTTGGGTGTCCTGCACGACCTTTGAAATTACGTGTTCCTGTACTGATCAGAACTTCGTTCTCACCGATCACACCCTGACAGCTTCCCCAGCATACACTGCAGTTCGGATTCATAACAATGGCTCCAGCCTCCATAAACGTGTCAATAAGCCCCTCTTTTAATGCCTGGCGGTAAATAGTCTGGCTTGCAGGCACAACGAGAAATCTGACGCCCTCAGCAACCTTCTTGCCCTTGATGATTTCTGCACCGACACGCAGATCTTCAATACGTCCGTTGTTACAGGATCCCAGAAATGCTTCATTGATTTCAATTCCGCAGGCTTCTTCTGCAGGCACAACATTGTCTACAAAATCAGGTTTCGCAACTACAGGACGGACTTTTGATAAATCAAATGTATATTCTCTCGCATAAACTGCATCCGGATCACTGTGATATACAGCCTTTGGCTCACGTCCATGTTCTTTCAGATATTCAATAGCTTTCTCATCTGCTTCAAAGATACCTGTCTTTGCACCGGCTTCTACTGCCATGTTGCAAAGCGCCATACGATCACTGATACTGAGTGTTTTCGCACCCTCGCCTGTAAATTCCATTGCCTGATAGTTACATCCATTTGCTCCGATTTCCCCAATGATTGTAAGAATCAGATCTCTTGCGTAAACTCCTTCCGGAAGTTTACCTGTCAGATTAAATTTTACGCTCTCAGGAACCAGTACCCATGAAGTACCTGTTACCATACCATAAAGGAAATCTGTACATCCTACGCCTGTTCCAAATGCACCTAATGCACCGTATGAACAGGTATGGCTGTCTGCACCAAAGATCAGTTCACCCGGACGGACATAATTCTCGATCATAACCTGATGGCAGACACCTTTTCCTTCCCAGAAATCAATATTATGTTCTTTTGCAAAATCTCGCATCTTCTTCTGAGATGCTGCTGTTTTCGGGCTGTCAGATGGTACATTATGATCCACGATAAACACCAGCTTGCTTGTATCTGCAATGTGCGGATTTTTCAATTTATTGTTATACATATCAACCGTAAGATGTGTGGTTCCATCATTACTCATGAGACGATCGAGTTTAACTGTATGGATATCTCCCGGTTTTACGCTGTCAACACCTGCTGCCGCAGCAATAATCTTTTCTGCAATTGTCATTCCCATTTTACTTCTCCTCCTTGTTCAGAGATGCGATCAGACCACCCTGATTCAAAATATTCTGCATATATTCCGGAAGCTTTGTACAGGAATATGTTTTTCCGTTAGCTTCAACTGTTCCCTCTGACATATGAAGAACCATCTTATCTCCGGTATTTACTTCGTCCGGAAGATCTTTGCAGACAATTACCGGCAAACCAATATTAATAGAGTTTCTGTAAAAAATTCGTGCAAAAGATTTTGCTACAACTGCCTGTACTCCCAACGCTTTCAGAACACCAGGCGCCTGCTCTCTGGAAGAACCACATCCAAAGTTTTCTCCACCTACCACGAAATCTCCCGGTTTTACTTTCTTTGAAAAATCCGGATCCAGAGATTCAAATGCATGACCTTTCATCTCATCCAGATTAGGAAGTAACAGATACTGTGATGCTATGATCTGGTCTGTATCCAGGTCATTATGAAATTTAAAAATTGTTCCTGTTTCCATAAAAACGGTTTCCTTTCTGTATCATTTTATCTTTTTACAATTTATCACTTGTCTCTCTTTAACGATTTAGTCAGATAAATTCTTTTCCTATTTTAGCACAAAAGACAGGAGATTGAAAACGCCTGTTTTCAATATTCCTGTCTTTTTTTACAATCGTTATTACATTAACTCTTTTAAAACAGAATGTCCAATTGTTCCCTCAGGCATTGGCACTCCAAAATTCTCCGCCACAGAAGCACCGATCACAGCAAAAGTATCTTCGTCTTTTATCGCACCGCCATTTTTCATTCTCTTTGAGTAAGCAATGAATGGTACATATTCTCTTGTATGGTCAGTTCCTGTATAAGTCGGATCATTTCCATGATCTGCAGTGAGAATAAGCAGATCATTCTCTCTCATTTCTTCTAACAACACACCCAGATTTTTGTCAAATTTCTCAATCTCTTTTCCGTAACCTTCCACATTTCTTCTGTGTCCCCATAATGCATCAAAATCTACAAGATTAACAAAACATAACCCTCTGAAATCTCTCTTGCAGATTTCAATTGTCTGCTCCATTCCATGTACAGAGCTGTCTGAATGATGAGTTTCTGTAATGCCTTCTCCGCAAAAAATATCATGAATCTTTCCAACACCGATCACATCAAATCCATGATCTTTCAACACGTTTAACGTGGTAAGTCCGGTGGGTTTCAATGCATAATCATGACGGTTACTGGTACGTTTAAATTCACCTTTTTTCTTACCAATGTACGGTCTTGCAATAACTCTTCCAACTCTCCATTCATCCTTCATGGTAATTTCTCTTGCAATTTCACAGCAACGGTACAGATTCTGAAGATCAAAAGTTTCTTCATTTCCGCAGATCTGAAGAACAGAATCTGCTGAAGTATAAACAATCATTGCACCCGTCTGAATCTCCTCTTCGCCCAGTTCCTCAATAATCTCCGTTCCGCTTGCGCTCTTGTTTCCTATCACTCTTTTTCCGCATCTTTTCTCCAGTTCTGCGATCAATTCCGGCGGAAACCCTGTTTCTGTAAAGGTTTTAAATGGTTTTTCTGTTTTGATTCCCATCATCTCCCAGTGTCCGGTCATGGTATCTTTTCCATTGCTAGCTTCACCCAGATGCGTATATCGCCCCTTGGGATTCTCAACACCCGCCATTTTTCCTGCCGGATGAAGATTCAGCATTCCCAGTTTTCTAAGATTTGGAATCTCCAGAGAACCCATTTTCTCAAGAATATGTCCAAAAGTATCTACCCCAATGTCCCCAAATTTTGCTGAATCCGGCATTGCCCCGATTCCCAGAGAATCAAGTACAATTACAAAAATTCTGTCATAATTTTTCATTTTTGTTTACTCCTTCTCTTACCTTTTATTAATCGCTGACCTTTTCCTGTTCCCATTCATTCGTCATTCACTTTTTTACTTTTCGCAATGATGGAAGTTTACCTTATATCTCTCGGGAATTTGTCAGATTCCGTGGTCCAAATCCCAGCGGTAGCAAATCCTTCAGTGTGTAGATATCATAATGCTCTTTATCTATTGCCAGAATAATCCGAAATGTCTCCGGATCACAGAACTCCATCATTACCTGACGGCAGACACCACAGGGAGCTGTATACTCTGTCAAAATCCCATCTTTTCCACCCACAATACAAATTGCGTCAAACTCCCTGACGCCTTCGCTCACTGCTTTGAAAATTGCAGTTCGTTCTGCACAGTTCGTAGGTGTATATGCTGCATTTTCAATGTTACACCCTGTATAAATCTGTCCGTTTTTTGTAAGTAATGATGCACCAACCTTAAAATTTGAATAGGGTGTATAAGAAAATTTGAGCTGTTCCATTGCAGTCTCAATCAGTTTGCTGATCATTGATTTTTCCAGATTCTGCATTCTCTGTCACCTCCGTCCTTACAGAACTTGTCCCTGATCTTCTTTAATCATTCTGCGGATTGCCTCTACAGCTACCCGGATTGCCATGTCTGTGTCATGTACAACCGGATTCTCAAGACCCAGCTTCTCTCTCTCCTGATTTGCCAATACCAACAGACAGGAACCCATCCTCGCCCTGAGTTTACCGGCTACGATGAAAAGTGCCGCGGATTCCATTTCAGAAGCAAGACATCCCATTCGTTTCCAGGCTTCCCATTTATTGATCAACTCATAACCTGCCGGCATTGCTTCCGGCTCATGCTGTCCATAGAAAGAATCTTTAGACTGTACCACACCTGTATGATATATAAATCCTTTCTCCTTCGCAGCTTCAACAAGAGCATTGGTCACATCCAGATTTGCCACTGCCGGATATTCAATTGGCGCATATTCTCTGCTTGTTCCTTCCATACGTACTGCTGCTGTCGCAATTACAATGTCTCCACTTTTTATTTCCGTCTGCATTCCACCACAGGTTCCGATTCTGACAAAAGTATCCGCTCCGCAGCGATACAGCTCTTCCATTGCAATGGACGCTGATGGGCCACCAATACCGGTTGACGTTACACTGACCTTCACTCCATCCAGTGTTCCTGTATAAGTGATATATTCCCTGTTGTCTGCGATCAGCACAGGATTATCAAAATACTGTGCAATCTTTACACATCTTTTCGGATCTCCCGGAAGGATCACATAACGGCCCACTTCATCTTTTGCCACTTGAATATGATACTGTCTGTTTACATCTTCTGAGTAATTTTTCATAATCATCCCATCCTTTTCGTTTTCACGTGAAACATCGGTTGCCACTGTTTAACAATCCTCTTAATTAATGCATTTAAGACAGTTCAACAGGATTTCATGTTCTGATGAGCTGAATCAATATACATTATTTACAAGAATTACTATAGTATCTTCCTTTTATTATGATTATAAATCATATACCTGTATGAGAAAAGTTCTTTTTTAGACCTGAATCCAATATCCGTCCATCTGCAAATATCTTCCTTGTTAATTTACGGTTATAAAAAAACTGAGGTCGTCGCTCCACGATAAGGAACTCTGACCTCAATGGATTTGTGGCTGTTTTATAAGTTAACTCTCGAGAGGTAATTAATTCTCATATTATTAACTACATATCTTGAATAAACCGCATAAATAAGCCATTCTTTTGAATCGAGAGTTAATTTTACAGGAAGTTAAGAAGAGTATTTCCATCCGCATCCTGCTCTATCTTTGGATACAGCGCAACTTCAACTGTATTGGCACCAAGCCCTGCAAGAGCTACCAGTGCACGATAAGCATATTCTGTATTGAAATCTCCGATCGGTTCACCAAAATAGTCCCACTGACCAAGCTTTTTTGAGAATTTCTGGCCCTCTTTGATAAGCTTTAGCTGAATTTCTGTCAGCATTGTCTTCCAGTTTTCTGCAACATCACCGGTAAGAACAGAAGTGTCAAATTCCATACCAGGACCTATATTCACAGCTGCTATTTTTTCAAGCATTTCCTTATCCGCAGCTGCCGGAGAATTCTTTACCATCAACTCATTGGCCTTATTAAAAAAATGTGATCGGATCCACATTAGGAGTCACCACAGTCCTGAATTGTGCTTCCGCCCCAAAGCTTTATGGTTCAATAATATTAAAATATTTATACTCTGACGTGATAGTAACCGCATCCATCAATCGTGTCAGGCAGGTCTCATCACCCTCCTGTTCGATCAAGGCAGCAACATTCTCAGCGTTTTTCTGAACAACAGCCAACAGTCCGGCACGTTTGGTATTCCATGTCACATCTGCATCCGGATCCTGTGCATCCTTCTGATAAAGAAGTACGCCATTTTTTACGCGGAGTACATAATTACCTTCCGGCAATATAATATTTGCTGTAAAGGTCAGATCTGGAATCTTCGTCGTATCTACAAAAATTCCCAGATAATCCAGAATCATATCCGGTGTCATATGTAAGAAAACATCACCGTTACCGCTACTTCGCGTTGCATCATCGGTATTTGTACCATTTCGCAGTTCCTGTGCAGCACAAAGATAAGCACTGCGCCATGGACCTGATTCTGCCTGATATCCCAATTGCTCCAATGCATCCGCACACAGATAACGTGCATCCGTATTTTCCGGATCAGCAAAAACCAGCGTATTGGTAATCTGAGCCACCCACTGATATTCTCCCTTTGCAAAATCTTCTTTTGCTTTTTCAAGAACAGCATCTGTATCACCGAAATATTCTACCAGCTTTTGGGCATAATCCGATGGTGTAAGTTCAGCAAGATGGACAGGATTACCGTCATACCAGCCCATATATTTCTCATATACTGCCTTCGAATTATGAGAAACTGTACCGTAATACTGACGAGTATACCAGACTTTCTCCAGTTCCTCCGGAAGCTGGATCATATTGGCAATCTCTGTTTCCGTATAACCTTCATTAATGTAGAGCAATGTCTGGTCGTTAATAAACTTATATACAGCTGCTGTATTGGTCATATATTCCTGAATGGTATCATTTCCCCAATGTGGCCAGTTATGGGACTGGAATACCACATCTGCCTTATCACCATAGAGAGCCAGAGATTCCATGATGTACTCTGCCCATGCGTTTCCGTCACGCACCTGGGCTCCGCGGAGTGTATACAGATTGTGGAGTGTTCCTGTACAGTTTTCAGCCATCCACAAAGCATTTTTGGATCCAATCCAGAAGTTCATCTCTGCCGGTGCTTCGGTGCCCGGAGTAAGCTGAAATTCAATTTCCACTCCGTCAATGGTATGCTTCTCACCAGTTTGTGTGATTTCAAGTGTAGGAGAAATATAACTTGTGCTGCCCTTGGACTGTCCCATACCAATACCAATGGCAAGGGATCCTGTTTCACCACCCTCAAGCATTGTTCCATACTGATAACTTGCTCTTCGTCCCATAGCAGTACCTGCATAAATATTCTCGCTGACAGCATGCTTCTCAAAGCCTTCCGGTGCAATTTGCACATTACCGGCTTGTACCTCTTCTTCCGAAACAATTCCCTTGACTCCACCGAAATGATCAACATGAGAATGGCTGTAGATCACTGCCTTTACAGGAAAAGTGCCCAGATTCTCTTCCACCAGGGCAAGAGCCGCTTGTGCACACTCTACACTCATCAATGGATCTACTACAATCCATCCTGTATCGCCTTTTATGAATGTGACATTTGACATATCATAGCCACGCACCTGATAAATTCCATCCGTTACTTCAAAAAGACCATAAATGTGATTCAGCTGTGTATCTCTCCAAAGACTGGGATTCGCTGTATCCGGAGCATCCTGATCCAGAAAAGCATATACCGTCTGACTCCATACAAGCTTTCCGTTCTCATCATAAATATCCAGAGTATCCGGAGAAGCGATCTGACCCTTTGTAGCATTCTCAAACTCTGCAGTATCCTCGAAATCCAGCAATGCATAAACTTCCTGGTTTGCATCAATCGTATACTGAGTGGCCGGTTTACTTTCCGCTGTTAATTCTGATGCTGCAGCTGCAGTTAAACTGCCACAGACAGTCATGGTAAATGTCAATGCAGCGGTAATCAAAGCAATTACTTTTTTTCTTTTCATGTTATTTCCCCCTTGTCCTACAAGAATTTTGAATATTCTCTGCTGTAAATCTCAATTGATCACAAGAGCTATATTTAATAAAAATATAGCATGAATATATCAGGGAAACAATCAAGCTGTTGCGAAATGACATTTTTATTGCGGTAAATCAACACGATAAGCGGTAAAACAACATTTCTTTATAATATTTCTTTATATAGTGGGATTACTTTTCAAAGCAACTGCAGCCAACCTGACCAGATGATTTTCTTCACTTATAGATTTCATTTGGTCTGCATTAAACAAAATGCATCCACAGTGTCCCGGAAATGTAGGAAAACATATAATTTTCAGATTGGTATCTATTTCCGGACTATAGTCCATGATTTCAAGTGTTTCACCGTACAAAGTGGCACGTTCATAAACATGAAGCCATTTTGCGTCCATATTGGAGAAAAGGCTGGAAAAAGAATTTCCGATCATCTTGTCCAACGGCAGCTTTTTTTTACTGATCTTTGCAATCATAAGCTCCTGTTTTTTCTGCAGTTCTTCTCTGAGAGCCTTTTTCTTTCGCTTTGTATAGCAGATTTCCTCTCCATTAGACAGTAAAATTTTATCTCCAATATCACTGATTGCAGACACTGCAATCATACAGCCACGTTTTACCTCCATAAACCCTTCATCCAACTGCTTCTTTAATTCTTTCAATGTCATTCGACAACGATAAACACTTCCATCAAACATATGAATGGTACAATGATCATCAGACATAATCACATAAAGAATATCTGCACACCGGATAGCAATCTTAGTACGATTAAAAGTTACTGTAATAAATTCCTGCTGCATAGCTGATTCTCCTCTTATAAGTAAAAATCTACGATTACTCTTTCTTCTTCATATACATTGTTTTACATCCTGCACTTAATTCGTATTATAACACTTTCATCGGTCAGTTCTGAGTATTTTTACATCTCTGAATAAGGGATAACACCAGAACGAAACCCAAATATTAGCTAAAAAATACTTCTTTTTTGTGGAAAATCATTACACGAACGTGATCAGAAAATAAGAAAAGCGTTCGTTGTCAGCTAATCCAGCTAACATTTCGAACGCTTTGAAGCCCGTCCATAAGAGGATTTGAACCTCCGACCCCTCGCTTAGGAGTTCATCCTGGTACAGAAAACAGCTTGCATTCTATGTCAATCAAAGTCATTCAAAGTCTTGATTTTACTGCTTTTTCTGTCAATTTCAGAAAAGATAAGAAAACCTGTTTTCATCTGAGAAATTACAGTTTGGGTGGAAAAATGGTGGATTTTCCACCATTAGGGTAAAGCCAACCTGTTCCTTCCAATTATAAATGATGACTACCATTACCTGACATTTTACAGTAATGATTATTTGGTTTTCTTATTAGATTTATATTTATTATACCGTGCCTGCGGTCAACTGTCGATAACAAATTGACCGCAAATGTATTATTTTTTCTTGCTTTTACAACGGATGACTCAAGCCTTCTACGCTTCAAATACCCGGAAATGTTTCTGCACTGAATCATATTTCCCAGTTTCGTAATTTAGTATTTTCCATACCGGATTTAATTGTTCATCCGTTAGCGGAGCAACCCGATTGTCTTTATCCAGCCATGCAAAAATTATTTGCGATATATCCATCAGCAAGATCCGTAAGACCAGACAGCAATAAGATTTCACCAGCTAACAGAGGATTTTTCTTTACACAATAACTCCATATAATTACCGGAATCAGACAAAGCCGAAAAAAATGAAAGAAGATTAGGAACCGTAATAATTCTATTCAAATTTTCTTCCTGATTCACTTCACTCTGCATGTACGGTCACCTCACTTTCCTTTTTTTTTAGGCATAAACCAATAAAATATAACACAAAATGCTAAAGCAAACACAACACCAAAAACATTTTGACTCACTCTAAGACCAACCGCTCCTTGTAGTCCATATGTCTCTGCAGCAATGGCTA
>ENA-OQDL01000701-OQDL01000701.1-human-gut-metagenome-genome-assembly--contig:-NODE-701-length-20100-cov-7.462524_pt1 | contig 20100 bp, 24 predicted proteins | sample MGYA00242782_ERZ504609 | MGnify/ENA primary metagenome ERZ504609 (study PRJEB26092, sample SAMD00036320) | human gut metagenome | host: Homo sapiens | study: EMG produced TPA metagenomics assembly of... | reverse complement strand
CAGCAACCCTGCAAGCCATAGGGCAAGCAACCCGACACCAAACAGCAACCCGTATTTAGGGTGAGCCTGCAACCACTCGAAAAACGCTTCCGCCTTGCTGTTCATAGCTTCGTATATATCGGTAACTGTCATACTTATAATTAAAAGGATTCCGAACACAAAATTAATGTTTTCCGTTCACATAATCACTACTTTATGCTCCAAAACACCGGCTGTACGGTTATAAAACCAGGAAACAGCCCCGGTTAAGGTCACGGAGGTTGTTTGCGGGGGTGTTTGTGTTCATTTAGTTCTGTTCCGGCAGGAGCTTGCAAAGCACCGGGTCGTTCTTGATACGTTCCAGTTCCTCTGGCGACGATGCGGCCGGCCTCTGCCTTGATACGTTCGTAGTTTTCCTGCACGACCTGTTTCATGTGATCCGTCCCGTTCTCGTCCGTGAAATCGGTAATTTGTGGTATCTTCTTGTACCGGGCCGTTTCCGCTTTCACTTTTTCGTTGTCCACGACAATCTCGCAGTGGAAAATCTTCTGCTCGATACGTTCGTCGAAATTGTCCGCCACGGCCCCGACGAACATTCCCTGCGTGAGCGTCGAGATCTTCGAGGCCGGGATCAGGCTGTCCAGCTGCGTGGATATGGATGTCGATTTGTCGCTGCGGCTCAACGTCATGCTCTGCCGCTTCTGCAATACCTTACCGAACCGTTCCGAGAGTGTCTTGGCCGTTTCACCTACGACCTGCCCGGAGAAGATGTTGCCCACCGTGTTCATCACGACGGCGGCCTCCTTGTCCCCGTAGTCCCTCTTCAACTGTGAAAAATCCTGGAAGCACAGCAGCACGGCGACCTTGTTGCTTCTGGCCGTGGCGATCAGGTTGTCGAGTCCCTTGAAGTAGATTGTCGGCAACTCGTCGATGATGATGCCCGATTTGAGCTGGCCTTTCTTATTTATGAGCTTGACAATCCGGGAATTATACAATCCCAAAGCCGCTCCGTAAATGTTTGCCTGTCGGGATTGTTCCCCACGCAGAGTATCTTGGGATCGTGCCGGGTTGTTGATGTCGAGCGTGAAATCGTCGCCGACATGACCCAATATAGCTGGGGCGAAATCATGCAGGAAAGCGGAATTTTGGCCGATGCTATCTGGCCCTGGAGCTGGTCTTGAGCGCCTCCGAGCCAGGCATCCATAAAGGGGCTGAGGTAGTTTTCGAGTTCCGGGTAGGATGTCAGAATCGGGAAAATATCCTCGTACCGCTTGTTCAGGAACTCGATGGCGTGCGGGAAGGTACAATACCGCCCGTTGTCGTAGATGCGCAGGAACCAGATCACGGCCGCAAAAAGGATAATGGGGCTTTCCACAAAAAAATCGCCCTGCTTCTGCACCCAGCTTCGGTTCAGGTTGAGCATGATGGTATAGGCGCTCTCGTAGGCGTCCGAAATATCGGTCATGAAGTCCGGGTGAATGGGGTTACAGCGGTGCGAGCGGCGCGGGTCGTCGAAATTTATGACGTAGAAAGTCGGGATTTTCTTGTAACCTTTCTGGTGATTCAGCAGGTGGTTGTAAGCGATTTCCGAAAGATCGGGAAACTTGTAGTCATAGATGTATTGGGTATAGCCCTTTTCGATTTGCTGTTTAATGAACTGGTTTACAACACAATAACTCTTCCCGCTGCCCGGGCTTCCCATGCAGATGCAAGCCCTTTGCGGGTTTACGACATTGGCGAACCCGTTGTTCCACTGTTTGTTATAGTAAAATTTCGTCGGCAGATTTATGGAGTACTCGTTCTCGATCAGGCGTGTTTCCTGCTGGAATGATTCGTTCTCGTTGTTGAAAGGGTCATCCATGAGATTGTTCTTCAGCAGGCGGGACATCCACACGCCGCCCATCAAGAGGCAGATATACCCGGCCGATAGGGTCAGTATGTAGAAAGCCGCGTTCGCCATCGCCGTCAGCGGCAAGTCCAGCAGCCACCAGTTGAAGAAGAACAGCACGCCTCCCGTGGCCAGCGATGCCGTGATTTTCCGCCAGGTAATTTTCTCCTCTTTTACTCCTTTTGTCCCGAGGCATGAAAGGGCGAGGAACACGACGGCGAAAAGTTTCGTCCATAGTATATTCCGGAACAGCCCCGCGGTGCGGTCGAAGTTCAGCAGAATCCTATCGACCACGCCGATATTGATTCCCCATTCCCGTATCTGCCCGTAACAGAACCAGTAGATGTTGATAACCACGAACAAGATACTCAATGCCCGCATGAAATCCATTGTTTTGCAAGACCCCGAAGGTCGTCTTCCTGTTGCATAACCGTAAAATTTAATAAATGAATGATAATTGAGATGTTATACTTTCCTCCGTCGTGAGGTATTCCGCTTCCGTTGCCCGTCCCGTCCGGCAGGCGCTTGTTTCGGGGACAAGTCCCTCGTGTTTCCCCGGGATTCCGTTTCCCGCCGAAGCGCAGCTCGAAGGCGTTGGCCGAGTATGCCTTTCCCAGCCGTGATCCGTTCACGACCGTCCGTGTTTCGTGGTCAATGAACGTCACTCCCACGATGCGGCCGTTTTCGTTGCGTCGTATGTAGAGATCCACCCGGGCTCCCCGCAGGCATTCGCGCAGTTCTTCCTCCGTGGTTCTCCCCGAGCGCTTTATCGACCCGGCCACGGATTTGCCTCCTCGTGTCGTCCTTCCCGAACCGTTCGGCGCTGCGCTCCATGTGCCGTTCCAGCCCGTCATACCCGACCTCTTTACCGAACAGTGAGGATTTGAGCGGCGCGGCCACTGCCTTGTCCCCGTTCTCGTCCAGCAGCGTGTAGAGCAATCCCCGGTAGGGGGTTCCGTTCCGCTCTCCCTGGACTTCCTCTATACCTATATTATATAAGGACAACAATGCCCGGAACTCGCCGAGGGTCTGGAAGCGGTATGTCGCCACGGCCGGTTTTATTACCGCTGCCACCTGGCGTTTCAGGTCGCCCCGCGTGTAATCGGCGGGGACGATCCCTTGCCCTTTCTCCCGCCTTCTCCCTTTGGCGGGATGCAGTCCGTACTCCCGTTCCAGTTCCTCGGTAACGGCCACGCTGCGTTCGTTGCGCCTGCTGTCGTTTATCTTGCGCCCGTCCTGGGCCACCTGCACCGACACGATATGGATATGCTCCCGTCCGATGTCGGTATGCTTGAATACGATATAAGGTTGTCCTCCCCAGCCCATGCGCTCCATGTAGGCCCCGGCTATCTCCGCGAGTTGCCCGTCGTCGAGGCGGTCTTCGGGAGCCGGGTTGAGCGACACGTGCACGACGGGTTTTTCCGTCCGGTAGTGCGAGGGCATCCAGCGCAGGAGGTCTTCTGCCGTCGCGGCCACGTTGAAGCGCCCATCCGCCGGCTCCCTCACGATGTGGGTCAGCAGCACCTTCCCGTCGCCCCGATCGACTTTCTCCTGGTTGTACGCCAGCGCGCCGTACACGTCTTTTCCGGTGGTGATATTGGCTACCATCGCTGTTTGAACTCTTCGGAGAGCGACACGACCTGCTGCCCGACGGCCGCCAGTTCACGTGTCGCTCTCTCCAGTTTATAGAGCAGCGCGAGTGTTTTCTTCTCGGAAAAATGCGCGTGCAGCTCCTTCACCACCTGGTTGTAATTCGTTCCCACGGCACGGAATTGGGCGTGGAAAGCGGTCAGCTTCGCCACGTATTCGAGCGTTCCCCGGTCGGTCTTTACCACCCGGAACGCCTCGTTGAACACTCTCGCTTTGATAAAAGCGGCTTTGGACAATAGCCCGGACTGCTCGTAAAGGTCGAGGAAACGGGCATGTTCCACGGCTGAAAAGTTTACCGAAAAGCGGTAAACGGCCGGGTCGTTTTTCGCGGGTCGTCCCCCTTTGCCCCCTCGGGGCTTTCTGTTCTTTTCCATCGCATCGAAATTTTAAGGAGAGGCCAGGGCCCCACCGGTTCCTGAAAATTCCGATCCCTTCGCGGCTTGCCGCCCTTCTGAAAAGCACCGACTCCGGAGGTGCTTTCTCCCCCTTGCGGGCAAGCTGTTTTCTGCTGCAAAACGAGAATCGTGCAGCAGAAAACACAGCTTGCTATTTGCCCTTTGCAAATACCTTCTGCCCGCTCGCAGACAGAACATTGAAAGAGCCGCCGTAAAACGGGGCAAGGACGGCTTCATTAGCGTCGGGATCGTTCACGAGGCAAAGATACCGACCTATTCAATCACTTGTGCCATAAGCGATTACGCCACTTGCGTCCACTTTGACGCCACACGCGGCCATAGCGGAAAAAGAGCATACAACCCGTGTTTTTAAGGGTTTATTTTGCACGTGAGAACGGATACGGGCAATGACACATCCCCCTGTCCGCACACGTGCGGACGGATGCAGAAAAACACCGTGTGCAGAGGAAAAAGCGGGGCTTTGTCCGGATAAGCAAATGCGGTTGCGCATGAGTATAAAATCGGACACGCGCCCATGCACCGGCATACCGGCGTAACAGCCTGCCAGCGCACCAGCATATATGCGTGCCGGCATACCTGCATAAAATCTCATGCCGTCACTTGCCCGGATACGTGAAGAGATGAACGATTACCCGATTGTATAACTAAAAACGCATGGAACAATGAAAGAGAAAACGAAATTCGTGGCCTTCTCCACCCAGAAAGGCGGAGCGGGCAAAACCACCCTCACGGTGCTGGCAGCCTCTTACCTGCACTATGTAAAGGGTTTCAATGTCGCAGTCATCGACTGCGATTATCCCCAACACTCCATCGTGGAGATGCGGGAACGTGACCTGAAGCTTGCCCTCGAAGACGAACATTACAAGAGGTTAGCTTACGAACAATTCACCCGGCTTCAAAAGAAAGCCTATCCTGTCGTGGAAAGCAACACGAAAGAGGCGTTGGCCGATGCCGACTACCTCCTGCCGCAAGGTGATTTCGATTATGTGTTCTTCGACCTTCCCGGTACGATCAATAACGAGGATCTGATTCATTCCCTGGCCGGAATGGATTATCTCGTCGCCCCGATCAGTGCCGACCGGGTTGTCATGGAAAGCACCCTGAATTACGCGGTTGTGGTAAAGGAGCATATCATGGGCCGCGAGAAGTCCCGGATGAAAGGGCTGTATATGCTATGGAACATGGTGGACGGGCGTGAAAAGACAGAATTATATCAGGTTTACGAGGCGGTAATGAAAGAGCTGGATCTTCCTGTCCTGAAGACCTTCCTGCCTGACACCAAGCGTTTTTCGTCGTGAGCAGAACGCCAGCCGTCGCTCTGTCTTCCGCTCCACGCTCTTCCCGGCAGACCGTTCTTTGATCCGGGGCAGCAACCTGGATAAACTCGTGGATGAATTGATCGAACTGTTAAAGTAGGATCTTATGAGCGGAAAAGAACATGACGACGGTTTGGACGCTTCCTTCATCATCAGCCAGGCCAAAAGCCGAAACCGGCCATTACATCCTTACACGCCGGAAAAAGAGGAGGAGGCATCGGCTCTATCGGAACCGTCCGGCGAGGCCGCCTCCTCGTCGGCTACGAAAGAGGAGGGACGCCGCCGAAGAGGAAAAGGCCAGGATTACGAGCGTCTTTTTATCCGGAACGCCCCCTCCAATACCCGAAGCGGCAAAACGGTGTATATCCGCAAGGAGTTTCACGAGCGTATAACCCGGATAGTGCAGGTTATCGGTAAGAACGAACTCTCGCTGTATAGCTACCTGGACAATGTGCTGGAGCAGCATTTCGCGACCTATCAGGAGGAAATTTCGGAACTCTACAAGAAACGGAATCCCGATATTTTTTAGTTATGAACCCAATATTTACAACCATTAAAATCAATCCATCATGTCAGACAAAGCAATTATTTTATCTGTTATCCTGGCGGCCGTCCTTTGCGTCGCCGTGCCCTTCATCTTCCGCGTGTGCCGCTACCGGCGCAGGATGAAAACCCTTATCGTCCCCGACGGCCCTTCGGGGGAGGTCGCCGTGGGGACTGTCCCCACCCCCGAGGCCGAGTACCTGGCCCGTTACATCTGCCTGCTGCGGCTGCCTTTCGCCGGTAACAAGCACGTGAAGATACGTCCGTCGTATCACGAGCGTATCCGCGAGATCACCCGTGTCATCGGTCGTGGCGACGTGACGATCACGGCCTACGTGGACAAGGTTCTCAAGGCGCACCTGGACGATAACCGGGAAACCATCGAGCGGCTTTTCGAGGAGCGTGAGGCCGTGGCCTCCCGGCAACCCAAAGCGGAGGAGCGATGAACGGGGCGTTGTGGCTGCTGCCCCTCTTTGCCGTGGGGTATGCCTTGTGGGCGTTTTTCCGCCTGCGGCGGATGGAACGTAACGAACCGGCAGACGGGATCGTTTCCGAAGACACGCCCTGCCGGCAGGAGATCATCGGCAGGAGCCGCTTTGTCCTCGACTTGCGCCACTCCCGGCCACAAGCTGCCGTAGAATCTGAAACTGAAAAAGTTACGGAAAAAGCCGATATATTTGTGCCCACGAATGTACCCGAACACCCCCGGCAGATTCCGCCGGAAGACCTGGATGAAGTGTTCGGTGTCGCTCCCGAGGGGGAGCCTAACGAACCTCTGGAAATCGACTTTCCGCTGTACGATGAATCTTTCCCGGATGCGGACGCGGAGGAGCCGGATTATGACGAGGATGAAGACGACACCGAAGAGCTGCCCCCTTTTGGGCCGCTCGCTTGCCCAGGGGGTTAGTTTTGAACAGATGGGCGAAGCCTACCGCCACGTGGTACACGATCCACCTTCAACAGACGAGCAAAGGGAGGAAACGGGACGTGTCCTCCTGGGCCTGAAACAGACCGACATGTTCGAGGTCATCGTTTCGGGCCGCCCCGACGGGAACGACAGGGTAAAATCCCTGATTGACACCTACCTCTCGGCCTTTCACCGGCGTATGTCCGAGAGGTCTGCGGAAAGCCCATCTCCGCAGGGTTCGGTTCCCACGGGTTTCGACGTCCGTGAGTTTGTTTAACCCCATAATGACATCACGATGAAAGAAAAAGACTACGGGTAGCGCGTGAGGCTATCCTCGAACCACTGAAAAAATCCGAATCAAGAAGTTTAACCCGGTGCGGGGCCTATCCATCCCCGCGCCACAATTCAAACATTATCGAGTTATGAGAAAGAACAAGATTCTTCTTCCGGCGGCATTTCTCTTTGCCGCCATCTCCTCCGCTTTCGCGCAGGGCAACGGCATCGCCGGCATTACGGAGGCTACCAACATGGTAACCAGCTACTTCGACCCCGGCACGAAACTCGTGTACGCTGTGGGGCTGCTGGTCGGCCTTATCGGGGGGATCAAGGTCTATAACAAGTTTTCGAGCGGCGACCCCGACACGTCGAAAGACCGCCGCGAGCTGGTTCGGCGCGTGTATTTTCCTGATTGTCGCCGCGACGATCCTACGCTCTTTCTTCTTGTAGTCCAACCTGTCATGCAAATAATTATGGAATATGGAATCAACAAGGGAATCGGCAAGAGCGTGGAGTTCCGGGGCCTGAAGGCGCAGTACCTCTTCATCTTCGCGGGCGGCCTGCTGGCCGTCTTCGTGGTGTTCGTCATCCTCTACATGGCAGGGGTCGATCAGTGGGTATGTATCGCTTTCGGCGTTGCGGCGGCTTCGGTGCTGGTCTGGCTTACCTTCCGCCTGAACGCCCGTTACGGGGAACACGGGCTGATGAAGCTGCTCGCCGCGCGCCGGCATCCCCGCTACCTGCTCAACCGCAAGTCCCTGCGCCGGTTGCTGAAAAGAAAGGGGGGCCGCGTATGAGAAACATCTTGAAAGCTACCACGCTGGAAAGCAAGTTCCCGCTCCTGGCCGTGGAAGGCGGTTGTATCATCAGCAAGGACGCGGACATAACGGTCGTCTATCGGGTCGAACTCCCGGAGCTGTTCACCGTCACGTCCGCCGAGTACGAGGCGATCCACGCCGCCTGGTGCAAGGCCCTGAAGGTCTTGCCCGAATACAGCGTGGTACACAAGCAGGACTGGTTCATCCGCGAGCATTACCGCCCGGCCACGGGCGAGGGGGACATGAGTTTCCTCTCCCGCAGTTACGAGCGGCATTTCAACGAGCGTCCGTTCCTGACCCACGCCTGCTTCCTCTACCTGACGAAAACGACGAGGGAGCGTATGCACATGCGTTCAGACTTCTCGACCCTCTGCCGGGGCAACATCATTCCCAAAGAGGTAAACCGGGAATCGGCGACAAAATTCCTGGAGGCGGCGGAACAGTTCGAGCGTATTCTGAACGATTCGGGTTTCCTGACCCTTGTCCGCCTCACTGGGGACGAGATCACGGTACGGCGGATTGTCCGGGCCTGCTGGAACGGTACTTTTCCCTCTCGCTCTCGGAGACGACTTCTCTTCAGGACATCGAGCTGGGGGCCGAGGTTCTGCGCGTGGGCAACAAACGGGTGTGCCTGCACACGCTCTCGGACACGGAAGACCTGCCGGGGCGCGTGGGTACGGACACCCGTTACGAGCGTCTTTCCACCGACCGTTCGGACTGCCTGCTCTCGTTCGCGGCCCCCGTGGGGCTTCTGCTTTCCTGCGACCACCTTTACAACCAGTACGTGTTCCTGGAAGACAGCGACGAAAACCTGCGTATGTTCGAGAAACGTGCGCGTAACATGCAGTCCCTTTCCCGCTACTCCCGCGGGAACCAGATAAACAAGGAGTGGGTGCGATACGTCGCTGTGTAAGTAATTGTTAAACTTAGATTTAACCCGTTGTTTCGTCAACGGTAGCCTATGGACAGATGCACCAATAGTAATATACTGTATCAAAGCTGTCCAGACAAGGTAGCCCTTCCGAAAGGAGCAGTCAGAACCGTGAGGGAAAGACAATGGCTGTTAGTATCATACAGTCAGGGAGCTTGGCTTGGGTGGTATGGTTAGCGTAAGCGAACTGTCGTCTAAACGTCGTAAGGTTGAAGAAGCCAAAGATACTGATAGGCTTCAGCCCAAAAGGGAAGCAGTCGGTTATTCCTCTCCATTCTGGGAATACACGAACAGAGTACTGCCGGTGTAATAGACAGAACCTAACCCACTTATAAGTTACTTGCACGGAACGTAGTAAGCCCGTATTTCTCCTGCCAATGACAGGTAAGCAGACCGTAAGGAATGCCGAATGGAGTGCGGGTATAGGATTGCAGAAAAAGCGAATGCCACCCTGTAATGGGGTGAATAGGGATTGAAACATCATCCCGCTGCGAAAGCAGGCTGACTTCTGCGGTAGGTGATTCTTTACAAGAAACTTTTAGAACTTTTAAAAGGAGAAAAGCAAATGAACGAAATTAAAAAATCGTGTGCATCGACTGACCAAACGCAGAGCAAATGGGACAGTATAAATTGGCTCAAATGCGAAGCTGCGGTTCAAAAGCTACAAGCGCGTATTGTAAAGGCTCAAAAAGAGGGTCGCCACAACAAGGTCAAAGCCTTGCAGTGGACACTGACCCACTCGTTTTACGCTAAAGCATTAGCGGTAAGACGTGTAACTTCCAATAATGGGAGTAAAACGGCTGGCGTCGATATGGTAACATGGAAAACGCCAGATGCTAAAGTGTGTGCAATAACCGAACTGAAAAGGAGAGGTTATACACCCCAACCTCTGAGACGAGTACATATCAGAAAGAGTAACGGGAAATTAAGACCATTGGGTATACCAACTATGAAAGACCGGGCTATGCAGGCATTGTATCTGATGGCACTGGCTCCCGTAGCTGAAACAACGGCTGATGCCAATTCTTATGGTTTCAGAAAAGAAAGGAGCACGGCAGATGCCGTTCAACAATGCTTCAATGACCTGGCAAGGACGACATCCCCACAATGGATCTTAGAAGGTGATATCAAAGGTTGTTTCGACCATATCAGTCATGAATGGTTGCTTGACAATATCCCTATGGATAAAGTTTTGCTCCGTAAATGGTTGAAAAGTGGATTTATTTTCAACAAGCAACTTTTTCCGACAGAGGAGGGAACTCCTCAAGGCGGCATCATCTCCCCAACTCTTGCAAATATGACTTTGGACGGACTGGAAAAAACTGCTTGCCGATAGCTTTCCGATAAACCGCTCGAAGAAAAATTACTATACTCCTATGATAAATCTTGTTCGCTACGCGGATGATTTTATTATCACAGGAGAGAGTAAGGAGTTGTTGGAGAACCATGTTAAACCATTAGTCATTGAGTTTCTTCAAGCAAGAGGGCTTACCTTATCAGAAGAAAAGACTAAGATAACTCATATAGAAGAAGGGTTTGATTTTCTTGGGTTCAATATCAGAAAATATAAAGGCAAGTTTATCACAAAACCATCCAAGAAGAGTCGAAAGAGATTTTTAGATAAGGTTCGTGAAATAGTGGACAAGAACAAGTCTTCTAAGCAACAATCTTTGATACGATTGCTAAACCCAGTCATTAGAGGATGGGCGAACTACTACAAGGGGTGTTCTGCATCGGAAACTTTCCGTAAAACAGATGCACAAATTTTCAACAAACTATGGCGATGGTCTCGCAGAAGACATCCCAAAAAAGGTAAACGATGGATTGCCAACAAGTATTATCACACTGTAAGAGGTAGAAGCTGGACTTTTGCCGTACCGCTTGAAAACAGGAAAGTGGATAAATACCACACTCTTGTGAGATTGTCGGATACGAAAATAAAGCGACATATCAAAATCCGCAGTGAGGCCAACCCATATGATGCCGATTGGAAAGATTTCTTCGATCAATACAAGACCCGAAGAATGCTTGCACACTTAGACGGCAAGCAATATATCTATCGCCTGTGGAATCAGCAAATGCAATGTTGCCCTGTGTGTGGCAAGCACATCACACGGGAAACTCCCTGGAAAATTACTGAAATGACAGGGAGCAGTAGAAAGGCGAAAGTCCTAATACATGATCATTGCAGCCGAATTACTAACAGAAATAAATGGAAGTTACTATGAGCCGGCTTTTAGTTACAAATAAAAGTTTTGAATTGCTTGAGCCGTATGAGGGGAAACTCTCACGTACGGTTCTTAGAGGGGAAAGCTCCCGTAAGGGGGCTGACCTACTCGACATCGACCAGTATCTCAACGAGGCGCACTCGTTCGGTCTTCAATCCGTCCGGGCCCATTTCAACGTGCTGGCCTGGTCGGACGACTGCAGGAGCTCCGGCATATCCGCAATGATGTGGGCAGCCAGCTCGCTCTGATGGAGTGCCGCCCGCGCCACAACACCGTGGATGCCGCCACGCTCTACTGGGCGGGTATGCCGGGCAATGCGGGGGATTTCCCCGCCGAGGAATCGTTCTACACGTTCATCGAGCCCGCGGTCTGTTTCTTCACGGAGGAAACCAACTATAAATCCTCGTCCAGTCCTTTCGGCATCAAGCTGTGCGACCGCATAAGCGGCAGGCCCCTGCACCTGGACATCTCGGACGAACCGATGAAAAAAGGGATCATTACCAACCGTAATAATACCCTATATTTTTACCATTTTTATATTGTTTGAGTTTGTATATAAATAACTGATATTTAGAGATTATTAGGAAAATGATTTGGCTTTTGATTTGCTGTTTTTTCCGATAATCTCTATTTTTGTATGCAAATCGTATGTACAAAATAGACGTATAACAATAAACAAGGCAGCCTATGTTCAAGTATTCAAAAGATGGCATATCCGTACTATCGGTACTGGATGCACGTAGGGCGAAGAAAAGCGGTCTGTTCCCTGTCAAGATACAAGTGATACACAACCGCAAGCAGAAATATTATTCCACCGGAAAGGAATTGTCCAAAGAGGACTGGGAAATCCTTGCCGAAAGCAAGAGCCGCAGACTGATTGAGATACGGGCAAGCGTGGAAAACAGTTTCTCCATCATAAAAAGCCAAGTGGAAGCCCTTGCGGAACGTGGGGACTTCTGTTTCGATGCGCTCAGCATGAGGTTGGGCAGGTGTACGGGTACAACCCTTAACACAGCCATACAGGGGAAAATAGACGCATTCAAACTCAACGGGCAGGTAAATTCCTATTATAACTACCGCAGCACGTTGAAAAGCATAGAACGGTTCGCAGGCGGCAGCGTGCCGTTCTCTGCGGTTTCTGCGGACTGGCTGTCACGCCTTGACAAGTTCCTGCGGAACGAGGGCAAGACCGTCACCACCATAAATTTCTATATGAAAGCCCTTAAATGCGTGGTGAATGACGCAAGACGCAACGGGATTTTAAGAGAAGCCCAATACCCGTTCGGCAGGGGGAAGTACGAGATTCCGAGCGGCAACAGCCGAAAGTTAGCCTTGACGATGGAACAGATAAAAAAAGTCGTGACATACAAGGGCAGCAAGACCGTTGAGAAGTACCGGGATTTTTGGTTTTTCTCCTACCTGTGCAACGGTATCAATTTCAGGGATATGCTTTTCTTGCGGTATGGGAACATCGTGGACGGTGAAATCTGCTTTGTACGCTCCAAGACATCGCACACGTCCAACCATATACGGGAAATAAGGGCGGTACTCACTCCCGAAATGCGGGATATTATAAAACGGTGGGGAAACCCTGACGATGGGAAACCCGATACTTTCCTGTTCAAGTACGCCAGAGAAACGGAGGACGAATTTGTCATTTCCAATATTGTCAGACGGGTAACGCACCGTTGCAACATCGCTTTGGCTAAAATAGCCCAAGCTGTCGGTGTCCCACGTTTCACGACCTATTCCGCCCGGCATTCCTATGCGACTGTCTTAAAACGCAGCGGAACGAACATCGCTTACATATCCGAGAGTTTGGGGCATTCAAGCCTTGCCATCACGGAGAACTACCTCGCCAGTTTCGAGCAGGAGGAGCGGATAAGGAATGCGCAGTTATTAACCAAATTCGATTGAGCCATGCCGAACAAGAAAACCAAGACGGTGAAGATTAGACACCTTGAATGTTTCAGTGCCATTTACGGGGAACTGGCGCAGAATCCCGAATACGCAGGCTACGAAATAGAAGAAGCCGTACTGCAAGTGAAATCATATATTCCCCCTACTGTTAAAGACGTGGACAAGGCGATAGAGAAAATAAGGTTCAGCCATGCCACCCGTAAATACAAGTACCCCGTATTCGAGGGCAGGGAACTGATAGACCAAAAGACATTGGCGAAAATGGCGGGCGTGAGCAGGCAGACCGTAGCCCGGTGGGAGGAACTCGGTTTCATATCCCGTTCGGACATAGGGCTGTCGGGAAACAAATATTTCGTAATAAAAGAAGTCGTTTCCCAACTTGAAAGGTTAAAGGATGTGAAATAGCGGCATTCGCATAATCACTTAACATACATAGGACAAACGGTGTGTTGGAAGGACAAAATCACCAATACATCGTTTGTCCCTTTTTTTATCCCGCTCCAATCTTGCCGGATGTCCTGCATTGTCCCAAGTTGTCCGGTCTGTGTCAAGTGATTAGTAATTGAATAATCGGTTTCTTTTATTCTTCCTTTGCGGCATCAACCGGTTGCAACGGCTATGACGGTAGCCAAGTAATAACTAAAAAAGGAAGAAAATATGACGAACATTATTCTGACAACGCCCGAAGAACTCCGGGCTATCGTGAGCGAAACCGTTTCCCAGTCATTGGCAGGATTCACCCAGCCGAGGAACGAACCCGACAACCTCACGCCCGATGTGGCGGTAGAGGTGCTGGAACGACACGGTTTTCTGATTTCAAAGGCACGGCTCTACAAGCTGACCGCAAAAAAGGAAGTGCCGTTCCGCAAATACGGGAACAAATTGCTTTTCTCACGGAAAGAGCTTCTCACGTGGGCGGAAAACCTTGCAAAAAGGGTGAACGACAAGGACGAGGCGGCACTCGCCATCGCCAAGAGCGCAAACCGGAAAATCCGTAACTATGGAAAATAAGAGGAAAGAAGAAGCCGGGCAGGGTGTTACCATGCAGAAAGAGGATTTCGCAGCCCTTTGGAAAACCATTCATTTAAAGGTGACGGACACTTACGAAGTGCCGCCCGAAATACTCTGGGTGAACGGCTCTACCATTGGCACGCTGGGTAATTTCAGCGCATCCACAGGCAAAGCCAAGAGCAAAAAGACATTCAATATTTCCGCCATTGTTGCGGCAGCGTTGAAGAATGACGAGGTACTGAAGTATTCGGCATACCTGCCACCGAACAAACGGAAAATCCTCTATGTAGATACCGAGCAGAGCAAATACCATTGCCATAAGGTCATGGAGCGTATTTTGCGACTTGCCGGACTGCCTACCGACAAGGACAGGGACGATTTTGTTTTCATCGTGCTAAGGGAGCAGACCCCCGACAAGCGGAAACAGATTATCGGCTATATGCTTGAAAATATGCCCGATGTGGGGTTGCTCATCATTGACGGAATCCGTGACTTGATGTATGACATCAACAGCCCCAGCGAATCAACCGACCTAATCAACCTCTTGATGCGCTGGTCAAGCGGATATAACCTGCATATCCACACTGTTCTGCATTTGAATAAGGGGGATGACAACACAAGGGGGCATATCGGTACGGAACTGAACAACAAGGCTGAAACCGTCCTGCAAATCACGAAAAGCCAGCAGGACGGCAACATAAGCGAGGTAAAGGCGATGCACATACGTGACCGGGAATTTGACCCGTTCGCATTCCGTATCAATGACAACGCTTTACCCGAAATCGTGGATGATTATGTATTCCAACAACCTAAGCAGGACAGGAACTTTTCGCTTACGGAACTGACTGAACAGCAACACCGGGAAGCGTTGGAGAACGGTTTCGGCAAGCAGGTGGTACAAGGCTATTCCAATGTCATAGCGGCATTGAAACAGGGTTATGCGAGTATCGGTTACGAGCGTGGACGCAATGTTCTTGTGTCGCTTAACAAGTTTCTTGTGAACAAGCGCATGATTGTGAAAGAGGGCAAGGGCTACCGCTATAATCCCGATTTCCATTATTAAAAGTCAGTTTGGTTTAGTCCGGGTGTATATACAAGAGGAACGGACTTACTATTTCCCAGTATCGGAACAGGCAGGTTTAGTATGGTACGGGTGTATATATAACGGACTAAACAGGACTGGTGCACTTTTCAACTATTTTTTAATCCCCAAAAAGAAAATGTTATGAACATCGAAGATGTGAAACAAATACCCATCGCAGACTATCTGCACAGTTTAGGTTACTCTCCTGTCAAGCAGCAGGGTAACGGTTTATGGTACAAATCACCGTTAAGGGAGGAACACGAACCGTCTTTCAAGGTGAACACTGACCGCAACCTTTGGTATGACTTTGGCGCAGGCAAGGGCGGCAACATCATCGCACTGGCAAAGGAACTCTATTGTTCAGACAGCTTGCCATACCTTTTAAACCGGATAGCGGAACAGACACCGCACGTCCGTCCGGTCAGTTTTTCTTTTCCCCAGCGTAGGACAGAACCGAGCTTCCAGCATTTGGAAGTCCGTGACCTTATCCATCCGGCATTGCTCCGTTATTTGCAGGGACGGGGTATCAATGTCGAACTGGCAAAAAGAGAATGTAAGGAACTCCATTTTACCAATAACGGCAGACCGTTCTTTGCTATCGGTTTCCCGAACATGGCAGGAGGTTACGAGGTTCGCAATTCCTTTTTCAAAGGCTGCATTGCCCCGAAAGACATCACCCATATACGGCAGCAGGGAGAGCCGAGAGAGAAGTGTTTGGTATTCGAGGGGTTTATGGACTATCTTTCTTTCCTCACGCTCCGGATGAAGAACTGCCCGACCATGCCCGACCTTGACAGACAGGACTATGTCATTCTTAATTCGACTGTCAACGTGCCGAAAGCCATTGACGTGCTGTACCCGTATGAACGCATCCACTGTATGCTTGACAATGACAAGGCTGGATATGAAGCGACACGGGCTATCGAATTGGAATACTCCTACCGTGTGCGTGACTTCTCGCACAATTATAGGGGATATTCGGACTTGAACGATTATCTGTGCGGCAGGAAGCAGGAACAGAAAAACGAAGCCAGCCAAGTGCAGGAAACGAAGCAGGAAACCGGACAACGTGCCGCCTCAAGACAAAAGAGAGGCAGGGGCATTTAATCCGGCAGGACTATCAACGGCTGGCGGTTTATTTGGAGAGCAAGGTTATGTTTCGGTAAACCGAAACTACCTTGCTTTGCTCACCGCAAAGAAAATTTCTCCCGTTGGTCGCAATTTTTAAGACACCATTCAAACGTAAAAAACCATGACGAGTATAAAGGACAAGCCGGGGGGACGTCCGGCAAAGAAACGGATAGAGAAGCAGCAACGGGTTGTCAGTACGAAACTGACCGAGTTGCAGTATTACGCCATCAGGAAGCGAGCCGGGGAAGCCGGGTTGCGTGTCAGTGAGTATGTAAGGCAGGCGGTTGTTTCGGCAGAGGTCATACCCCGGCTGAACAGGCAGGATGCGGACACCATCCGCAAACTGGCAGGGGAAGCCAACAACATCAACCAGTTGGCGCACCGGGCGAATGCCGGAGGTTTCGCACTGGTGGCGGTGGAACTGGTGAAGCTCAAAAACAGGATTATTGGAATCATAAACCATTTGTCGGATGATTGGAAAAATAAAAAAGGGAAGCGGTTTTAAGGGCTGTGTGAACTATGTGCTTGGCAAGGAGCAGGCGGTTTTGCTTCATGCGGACGGGGTTCTGACTGAAAGCCGGGGTGATATAATCCGCAGCTTCTGTATGCAGACCGGGATGAATCCCGATTTGAAGAAGCCTGTCGGACATATTGCGTTAAGTTATTCGACAGTGGATGCGCCCAAATTGACAGACGGGAAGATGGTACAACTTGCGCAGGAGTATATGCGTGAAATGAAAATCACCGATACGCAGTATATCATCGTGCGTCATCAAGACCGGGAACATCCGCACGTGCATATCGTGTTCAACCGCATAGACAATAACGGCAAGACCATTTCGGACAGGAACGATATGTACCGTAACGAACAGGTATGCAAGAAGCTGAAAGCCAAACACGGGCTTTATTTCGCTGGTGGAAAAGAACAGGTAAAGCAGCACCGACTGAAAGAGCCGGACAAGTCGAAATACGAGATTTACACGGCTGTGAAGAACGAAATCGGCAAATCCCGTAACTGGCAGCAGTTACAGGAGCGATTAGCAGAAAAGGGTATTACCGTCCGGTTCAAACGAAAGGGACAGACCGACGAGATACAGGGCATATCCTTTTCCAAAGGTGAATACACGTTCAAGGGTTCGGAGATAGACCGGAGTTTCAGTTTTTCCAAACTGGACAAATGTTTCGGGTATGCAGGAATGAATGTTGCCGGAAGCCAACGGCAAACAACTTTCGCGCCCGTTCGGGAGCAAGCACTTGCACCGGGCAAGGCTGACAGTCCGTTGATAACTGGTTCGCTCGGTCTGTTTTCCGCTTCTTCTCCCCCAGTGGATGAAGAACCTAATTTTAATTTGAGAAAGAAGAAGAAAAAGAAAAAACAACTTAAACTGTAAAGACATGGAAGATAATTTGATTTTAGAGGGGCTTCTCTCTATGGTTACGGAACTGAAAGAGAAGCAGGAAGCACAGGCAACGCCAGCCAGTCGGGAGGAAACTCTCGAACGGCTGGGAGCAATCGAACAAGCGTTGTCGGAACTGCACAGTAATTCGGCTGTTCCCGAAGAAAAGTTGCGGGTTATTCAAAGCCAACTTGACGACATAAGGAGCAGGATGCAAGGTCAGCAGAAGAACATAGAGGACACCAAGAAAATAACATTGGAAACTTACCGTTGTTTCAAGGTAATGATTGATACTTTGGGCTCTTGCAAGACGGATAAAGAGGAAGCTACGCCCTTACCGTTCTATCAACGGATTTACAACAAGGTCACTTCTTGGATTCGTCCGGGATTGTTTGTTTTTTCGGCAGTGCTGGTCGTCTGTTCCGTTTCCATATTCTTGAATGTCCGTTTGGCTGAACGTATGCAACAGTTGCAGGACAACGATATGAAATACCGCTATTTGCTGATGCAAGGACAGGCAGACGGGGAAACTTTTGATATGCTGGAAAACAAGTTCAAGTGGCAACGGGATAACGGTTTTATCCGAAGTTTGACCGATTCAGTGATGGATTTTGAATATCGCATCCAAAAGCAGGCAGAAGCACTGGAACGTGCAAGGCTGTTGAATGAGCAAGCCGAACAGCTAAAGAAAGAAGCCGATAAGTTGGGTAAGCCATAAGCAGGGAAAGTCGGAACAGATGAAGTACATTCACCGTTCCGGCTTTTCAGATTCACTTCTTTTTCTTCGTACAGTGTTCTTTCTCGAACTGGCGTAGCGTGGTGACGCTGAACCGTTCTTTAATAAACTCCCGGACATCGGAAGCCTTGTAATACACTTTTCCGCTGATAGTGAAGTAAGGCAGCGCACCGATAGCCCGGTAGCGTTGCAGAGTTTTGATACTTACTTTGAATAATAAACACAAGTCTTGATTATCCAATAGGTTGTCATCTTCGGGTAGTACCTTGTCCGCATTGCGTAGTACCCGTACATCCTTGCAGAGTTCTTCCAGCTTGGCGTACAGCTTCTGCATCCATACGCTGAAATCGTCATTGTCTATATACATGATTGCTTCATTTTTCTGATTATACATTCTTGTCTGTCAATCAATTGATGAAGCAAAGTTCAGAAAATAGGCGCAAAGAAATTACGGGGGAACTAATGGAATCCCCTGTAAATAAATCATAAGTCACTGATTATCTATATCCTTTCTTGTCATGTTCCTTTTTGATAAGTTCTACCAATCCATTAAGAAACCCGGTCAGTTTGCCCGGCTTTCGTTTTATCACGTCCTCATGTTTTTGGTAACAGTCGCCTATCTTGATGTTGAACAGCCATTCAAAGGCTTTCGCCAAGTCCACCAAGTAGGCGGGCTTGCCGTTCTGATACACGATGTTTTTGGAGAGGAACAGACCGCTTACCATTTCCATGATGTTGATAAGGGTTGTCTTGTCTGCGAGATAGAGAGGGGAAAGGGGCTGTTTGTTGATACGTTGCTGTAGCTGTTCCGGGTATTTGATGCGCCACTCGATAAGGCGTATTTCAGTGTTCAAAAGTCCTATCGCTTCATCAATTAGATGCAGATGGGGCATTTTTTTCTTGCTCAAACCGTACACGATACGATTTAAGACGGTGCAAACCAAAGGAAAAATAACGTAGTAAAACGTTGTAATCCTGCTCATTGATACTAAAATTGGCTACATGGGTCGCCAATTCTTCGATAGCTTCTGCAAATTCAGATGCAGACACTTTACGTTGTGAGCATTCCGACAATAAGCGGAAAAATCTTTGGTCGAATATTTTTTTCATTGAGTCGATTAAAAATACTATTTGACAGCAATCAAATAGAAATGTTATTGATAATATTTTTAACTTCATATTTTAAAGAATCTGGTCTTATTATAGTTGCACTATCTGCAAAAGACAGATACCAATGTGCAAACTTACTGATTGAAAATGTTAGAAAATGAAGTTCAAACATATCCCCTATCTCTTTCTCAGATGTTAATCCGTAATAATATTTATCATCATTCATTATGGAGGTTTTATTCTTTTCTATTCTTATAACGATTTCATGTAATTTTTCTTTATCGTAAAACTCGCGTATGAATTTTTTCCAAAGGAGGATGCTCCCGTGATTGTAATTCATTAAGAATGTGCATTTTTTGAATTCTATCTATCCGAAATGTAAGATAGATTTCTTTGGGAAGATAAAAGCCTATTAGATACCAGTTAGTTCTCGAAAAGAAAATTCCAACAGCTTCAATCTTTCGTTCTGAAACACTTAACGCGACTGCATGGTTCCACGAACTGAAATTATCCGGAACAGAAAGTCCTGCCGGACTATATTTCTTTCCATAATCAGGCAAAAAACCTGATTTCATGTTTCGCACTATTGTTATTAATGGTTCAGCAGGGAACGGCTTGCCGTTATCCTGCGTTGTAAATGTATTAGTCAAAGGTACAACAAATGGTACTATTACTGATTTTGATGGAAAGTTTGCAATCTCAGATGTGAAAAATTCCGACGTGCTTACTATTACTTATGTAGGTTATGTTCAGCAGTCT
>ENA-OQDL01000700-OQDL01000700.1-human-gut-metagenome-genome-assembly--contig:-NODE-700-length-20118-cov-3.922465_pt1 | contig 20118 bp, 15 predicted proteins | sample MGYA00242782_ERZ504609 | MGnify/ENA primary metagenome ERZ504609 (study PRJEB26092, sample SAMD00036320) | human gut metagenome | host: Homo sapiens | study: EMG produced TPA metagenomics assembly of... | reverse complement strand
TCCGGCACGTTCCAGCTTACGGATAACGGTGCCGAGTTCCAGGCAAGTCAGGAAATTATCGGGTGTGTTTCCAGATATTTTGTAAGGACGGCAGGAGCAGCCGCATTGATTTTCGTCCAGCAAATTATCTTTACTGAATACATTGAGGGCTAACTCCAGATTTTCTTCATTCAACGCGTTCTTGGTCATTTCGAGCATACCGAGCACTTGTTTCAGCATCTCTTCTATACGCAGGCTGTGGAGCAGTTCACTATCCAGCACGGTTTCCTCGCTTCTCACCACAAAACGGGCTATGCCTTCGGCAAAATCTCCCAAACGCTCCAAATCACTGTTTATCTTGAACATGGCCAGCACAAAACGCAGGTCAATGGCTACCGGATTGTATAGAGCGATAGTGTCCTCTACATCACTGTCTATTTTCAACTCGAACGCATTCACCCTTTTCTCACGGACAATGACTTGCTGTGCCTGGTCACGGTTAAAGGTCAGCACAGCCTCTCCTGCCCTGTCCAGCTGATTGTAAACCAATGTCCACATCTCGTTCACTTCCTTCTTCAGTGATACAAGTTCTGATTCTATAAATTTCACCATATTCTTAATTCTTGTTTTGTTTATCATTATTTCTTTCAGCGCAGATTGCGCAGATTCACACTGATTTTAATTTTCCGGACAGAAGAATAAAAAGACAAATCCGCACCATTAGATCTGAAAAGCAAGCAAGCCCGCATCGGGTTGTGGCACATCAGTTCCAGCTTTATCTTATCTCCCATCTGTGCAACGCTGTGATGAATGCTTTACCCGAAACGCCCTGTAATATAATTCTGGGTCGCTTCCTTGCCCGGATTCGTAAATATTTTCTTCGTATCATCATATTCCACCATATTGCCCATATAGAAGAAGGCTGTCTTGTCACTGACACGCGCGGCCTGCTGCATGTTGTGGGTGACAATAACGATGGTATATTCTTTCTTCAGCTCATGAATCAACTCTTCTACCTTGGCTGTAGAGATAGGGTCCAGTGCCGAAGCCGGTTCATCCATAAGCAGAACCGAAGGAGATACGGCCATGGCACGGGCTATGCACAACCGCTGCTGCTGACCACCGGACAGGGCAAACGCAGACTCTTTCAACTTATTCTTCACCTCATCCCACAATGCGGCTCCTTTCAAGGTTTCCTCCACCCTGTGGCGGATAAACTCATTGTCTTTCACCCCATTTACCCGAAGCCCGTAGGCCACATTCTCGAAAATGCTTTTCGGGAACGGGTTGGGACGCTGAAAGACCATCCCTACGCTCTTGCGCAACTCGTCCACCTGCACGGACTTGTCGTATATATTTCTCCCGTCAATCAAAATCTCCCCCTCCAGACGAGAGCCGGGAATGAGGTCGTTCATGCGGTTGAACAGACGGAGGAAGGTGGACTTGCCACAGCCGGACGGGCCTATGAAAGCCACCACCGATTTCTCTTCAATCGTCATGCTTATATCTTTCAGTGCCTGAAAATCACCATAGAAAAAATTTACATGTTTTGCATCTATCTTATTCATATTCTTAATGTTTTAATAATTTGCTGATTTGTCTATGTGCTAATGTACCAATGTCCGTGCGGTACACAGCGCAACCCATCGGCACACCGACAAATTATTAATTCGTTTTTACTTTGTTGGAAAAATACCGGCGGAGTGCATTTGCCAACAGGTTTATAATTAAAATAATAAGGATCAGTACCAACGCCGTACCGTATGCCAAAGGAAGCTGTGACTCCATATCCGTTCCGCTGGTAGAAATCACATAAAGGTGATAAGGCAATGCCATGCATTGGTCCAGAATGCTGTGTGGCAGTTGCGGCAGGAAGTAAGCGGCACACGTAAACAAGATGGGCGCCGTTTCACCCGATACACGTCCCAAAGCCAGAATCAGTCCGGTAATGATGTTGGGCATCCCCATAGGCAGAATCACATGCCAGATGGTTTGCAGCTTGGTCGCGCCCAAAGCCAGACTCCCTTCACGGAAGCTGTCGGGAATCGCCTTCAAGGCTTCTTCGGTGGTGCGTATCACCAAAGGTACACAAAGCAATCCCAACGTCAAAGAACCGGCCAGGATGCTGTCGCCGAACCCCATGTATTTCACAAACAGTGCCATACCAAACAAACCGAACACAATGGACGGAATACCGCTCAGGTTATTGGTCATCATCCGGATAAAGCGGACCAGCTTGCCTTTCGGCGCATACTCGTTCATATAAATGCCACTCATCACTCCCACCGGAAAAGCGAACAGCGCACTGCCCGCCATCAGATAAAAAGTACCTACAATGGCCGGCCATATACCGCCACCCGTCATGCCGTCACTGGGCGCCGTGGTCAGAAACTCCCAGCTGATTACTCCTATACCTTTATATATAATAAAACCGAGAATGGCGAACAGAATGAGGACAATGCTATAACTCAACAGTTTGAAAATGCCGAATGCCAGCCATTGCGAACGTCTTTTACGCGCCCCTTGCCCGACAGGGAAAACATCTTGCTTCATATCTTAAATACTTAATTAATCATTTGTCAATCTATCCATATACCCATTGGCTACGCTGTGTGCCGCATGATCATTAGCACACCGGCAAATCAGTACATTATTTATTTGTTCTTGATGAAATATATTCTACACTAAAGTTGATAAGCATCGTGATGAAAAACAACACTACTCCCAACAGGAACAGGGCTTCATAGTGCGCGCCGCCGGCAGGAGCCTCTCCCAGTTCCGCTGCAATAGTCGCCGGAATGGTACGGAGCGGTTCCAGAATAGTGGTGGGTATCACGGCCGCATTTCCTGTAACCATCAGCACCGCCATCGTCTCGCCTATGGCACGTCCGATGCCCAGGACAACGCCCGAAGTGATTCCCGAAACAGAGAAAGGTATCACCACCTTATATATAGTCTGCCAACGGGTAGCGCCCAATGCCAGACTGGCTTCGCGCATGGCACGGGGGCAATTCCGCATCGCATCCTCGCTTACGGTAATGATAGTGGGGAGTGCCATGATAGCCAAAACAATACTTCCGGCCAATCCGGTCTCGCCCACAGGCAGATTAAAGACTTTCTGAATAAGCGGTACGATGACTATCAACCCAAAGAAACCGTAGACCACGGACGGAATACCACTGAGCAGCTCAATAACCGGCTTCAGAAAACTACGGGTCCGATGGTCGGCCACCTCGGACATATACACCGCCACCGACAAGCCGAAAGGCAAAGCGAACAGGATGGCAAAGAAACTCACCCAAAGCGTACCCGTAATCAAAGGAAGAAATCCGAACTGAGGGGCGGGAGTAGCCGTAGGGAACCATTCCTTTCCGGCAAAAACCTCGTCAAAAGAAATAGACTCGTCTTTCAGCAGGTGGCCCGGAAAATCCTTTTCTATAAATTTGGAGGGAACAAAGGCGATGATGCCTGGATTACCGGCAACGATCTCGCCGATGCACCGGGGGGCTTTCTCGTACCCGGCTCCCAACTCTTCCTCCGAGAAATAGGAAGTGATATCCTCCAACCGGAAAACTTTAACCTCCGCATCCGGTCCTCCCAGCTCTTTCCAGTTGGTAATCTCTTCGTCAAAAACGTCTTTTATTTGTGCCGCACTCAGTTCCTGCACCGGATTGGCTTTATTCACCGCCAGCACATATCCCTCTTCTATGACTTTTTTATTAAAAAGTCCCAAAGCTTCCGCAAACAAGAATACGACAATCAGCAAAATAGTAATGCTCGTTACAAAACCGCTGCAAGTCAATATTCCTTCTACAATCTTTTCCCAAACTCGTTTCATACAGTTTTAGTCTTCTATTTTAATAACCGATGCAAAAAAAGCCTCTTTATATTAAGGTGATATGAAAGAAGCTTGAAGTATTTGCTACAATTATATTACAAACTTGTTACAAGCAAAGACAATCCTGATCTTATTGCCATTTTCCCGCAAGGACGGATTCAATCCACCCTTGCCGGCGAATATTGCCCGTAACAGAATCGTAACACACCAGTAAAACAAATGACACAAGAAAACGTTTCTTTTGCACACGAATTAAATATAAGAACTTATGAATCAATTAAAAGCTCTATTTCTTTTTATTCTATTGGCTTGTAGTCTGAATATTACCGCACAACGCATAAAAGGCAGTGACACGGTGTTGCCTGTGTCACAGGAAACAGCCGAGATTTTCATGAAAGATGATCCCGACCGGCGGGTAACCGTCACCGGCGGAGGAACCGGAGTGGGAATTTCCGCCCTGATGGACAACACGACAGATATCGCTATGGCTTCCCGTCCCATCAAATTCAGCGAAAAGATGAAACTGAAAGCCGCCAAACAGGAAGTGGAGGAGGTAATCATAGCGTATGATGCCCTGGCCGTCATTGTAAACCCGTCCAACCCTGTCAGCCAACTGACACGCCAGCAACTGGAAGCCATATTCCGCGGCAAGATAACCAATTGGAAGCAACTGGGAGGACCCGATATGAAAATTATTGTCTATTCCCGCGAAACTTCTTCGGGAACTTACGAAATTTTTCAAAGAAAGCGCCCTGAAGAACAAGAACTACATGAGCAGCAGCTTGTCCATGCCCGCCACCGGAGCCGTGATCCAGTCTGTAAGCCAGACCAAAGGCGCTATCGGCTATGTAGGACTGGCCTACTTGTCCCCCCGAGTGAAAGCCATCGCCGTTTCCTACGACGACGGCAAGCACTATGTACTGCCCAGCCTTGAAAACGGAAAGAAGAAACTTTACCCCGTAGTACGCCCTCTTTACTACTATTACAACGTAGCCAATAAGGAAAAAGTAACCCCGTTCATCGAGTATATCCTGTCGCCCCAGGGGCAAAATATTATAAAAAACGGTGGATATATTCCTGTGAAATAAAGGATATCCCAAAAAGAATGCGTACTTTTGCAGCAAAAGTGTAAAATTGATATCACAATGACTGAAATGAACGCTACAGAAGCTACAGAGAAGAAAAGTCTGAACTTCATTGAACAGGCAGTTGAGAACGACCTGAGAGAAGGTAAAAACGGAGGGAAAGTACAAACCCGCTTTCCGCCCGAGCCGAACGGCTACCTGCACATCGGTCATGCCAAAGCCATCTGTCTGGATTTCGGGATAGCTGCACGCTATGGTGGCGTATGTAACCTGCGTTTTGACGACACCAACCCGACCAAAGAAGATATGGAATACGTGGAAGCCATCAAGGAGGACATCCAATGGCTCGGATTCCAGTGGGGAAACGAATATTATGCATCCGACTACTTCCAGCAATTATGGGATTTCGCCGTCAATCTGATAAAGGAAGGAAAGGCTTATATAGACGAACAGAACTCAGAACAAATCGCGGCACAAAAAGGCACTCCCACCCAACCCGGAACCGAGAGCCCTTACCGCAACCGTCCCATCGAGGAAAGCCTGGAACTGTTCAACAAAATGAACAGCGGTGAAATAGAAGAAGGCAAAATGGTGCTCCGTGCCAAAATAGACATGGCAAGCCCCAACATGCACTTCCGCGACCCTATTATTTATCGTGTGGTAAAGACTCCGCACCACGTACAGGCGAAACCTGGAAAGCATACCCCCATGTATGACTTCGCACACGGACAGAGCGACTATTTTGAAGGAGTGACCCATTCGCTGTGTACCCTGGAGTTCGTACCCCCACGTCCGTTGTACGACCTGTTCGTGGACTGGGTAAAAGAGGGTAAAGATCTGGACGACAACCGTCCTCATCAGTATGAGTTCAACAAACTGAACCTGAACTACACCTTGATGAGCAAGCGTAACCTGCTGATTCTGGTAAAAGAACATCTGGTAAACGGTTGGGACGACCCCCGTATGCCGACTCTCTGCGGTTTCCGCCGTCGCGGCTACTCGCCCGAGTCCATCCGCAAATTTGTAGACAAGATAGGTTATACCACTTACGATGCCCTGAATGACTTCGCCCTGCTGGAAAGCGCTGTCCGCGAAGACTTGAACAGCCGTGCCACCCGTGTATCGGCAGTCATCAATCCGGTGAAACTGATCATTACCAACTATCCCGAAGGACAGGTGGAGGAAATGGAAGCTGTCAACAACCCGGAAGATCCGTCGGCAGGCACACACACCATCGAATTCAGCCGCGAACTGTGGATAGAACGCGACGACTTCATGGAAGACGCCCCGAAGAAATATTTCCGTATGACTCCGGGACAGGAAGTGCGTCTGAAAAGCGGATACATCGTGAAATGCACAGGCTGCAAGAAAGACGACAACGGCAACGTGGTGGAGGTATACTGCGAATACGATCCCGACAGCAAAACAGGTATGCCGGGCAGCAACCGCAAAATCAAAGGTACCATCCACTGGGTAAGCTGCGCACACTGTCTGCCTGCCGAAGTACGCCTGTACGACCGCCTGTGGAAAGTGGAGAACCCGCGTGATGAGATGGCCGCCATCCGCGAAGCAAAGAACTGCGACGCACTGGAAGCCATGAAAGAAATGATCAACCCCGATTCGTTGAATGTATTAACCAACTGCTATGTAGAGAAATATCTGGCCGATGCCAAACCGCTGGATTACTTGCAGTTCCAGCGCATCGGTTATTTCAATGTAGACAAAGACTCTACACCGGAACATCTGGTGTTCAACCGCACCGTATCTTTAAAAGATACCTGGAGCAAAATCAATAAATAAAAACAAGCTTATGAACTACGACATGTCTTCTTACTTTGAAGACCCGGAATTTAAAGAAGCATTGGCAAAATACGAGGGTATGGTGGAAAGCCATACCCCCGCTTATTTTGAAGCTGATGAATTGATCGATATCGCCGAATATTACGCCTCAAAAGGAAGACATAAAGACGCTGACAAGGCCATAGACCTTGCAATCCAATTGCACCCCGATAACACGGACGCCCTGATTTTCCGGGCACGTTCCTTGATGCTGCTAGGAAAAAAAGAAGAAGCCCAAATGGTGATGCAGCTCATCAACAACCCTGCCGACCGTGAATTCAGATTCCTGCAAGCCGACCTGCTGATAGAGGAGGAACACATGGAAGAGGCCGATGAGATATTACAACAACTGGCCATGGACGAGGAGTATGAACTGGATACGCTGCTGGACATCATTCTGAACTACGTTGACGTCAACCAGAAAGAATACGCCAAGAAGTGGATCGACTGCCTGTTTGCCCATTTCGACATGCAAACCCTGCCGGAAACCAACCAACGTCTTCGCGACGTGCTGTGCGATTATTACAGTACTTTCAACAAACCGGACTTGGCTATCCCTTACCTGAACATGACCCTGAACGAGTTCCCCTATTCCGTTCAGCATTGGAATGAACTGGGTAAATGCTATCTGCAACAAGAGCAATACGAAAACGCGCACGAGGCTTTCGATTTCGCATTAGCCATTGATGAAAACAACACAGAGACATTGACCTTGAAAGCATTCCTTTACAGCCAGACAGCAAATATCAAGGAATCTATCAACTATTATCTCCGTTTGGAAAAGGCGACAGAGAAGAAGCCTCCCGTTTATATGGCATTGGCCGGTCTCCACTTCGAGATGAAGGATTACGAAACCGCCATGAAGTATACACAAAAGCTGTTAAAACAGAAACAGGAGATTACTGCATTCGAGCTAACCGATATATATAGCATCGCAGCCCTCTGTCATGTAGCCCTGGGGCATCCTGAAGAGGGATATATGTATCTGGACCAAGTGCTGAAGCAGAACGGGAACGATGCGGAAACACGTATCTATGCCGGACAGTTTTTCACGATAATGGCAGGCAGCAAGGACATCAGCGAGGAGGAAAGAAAGAACAATATCGACAAGGCGGAGGAACAATTCAACCTCGCCCTGGAATTCACCCCGAAAGAGGAACGGATGGATATTTTGTTCAAAATCGGCTCCAAATACTTCGATGAACATCTCTTTGAATATGCCAACCGGTATTTTGAGCAAATAAACAAAGAATTTCCCCAAAACGCCCATAGCACTTATTTCTTTCTAATTTATGGCTATCTTTATTTACAGAAACCAGGTCCGTTCATACACTATCTGGCTAAAATCAATAAAGAACTTCCTGATACGTATGCAGCTCTGGGAGTTGATGAAAACGCACAGTTGCCCGACAAGTTATTCAACGAAGCGATACGCGTAATCAAGGACGATATCAGCAAAGGCAAGCTAAACTTAAACAAATATTTATAATAATTTTATGGAATCAGTTGCATTTATCCAGTGGTGTCTGGACCACTTGAATTATTGGACAATAACGTTATTAATGGCCATCGAAAGCTCTTTTATCCCTTTCCCCTCGGAAGTGGTAGTGCCGCCCGCCGCCTATAAGGCTGCCGGAGGAAACAGTGACCTGAATGTATTTCTGGTAGTTATATTTGCGACCATCGGAGCCAATATAGGAGCCATCATCAATTATTATATAGCCTATTTCGTAGGCCGTCCGCTGGTTTATAAATTTGCGAACAGCCGCTTCGGACACATGTGCCTGATTGATGAAGCCAAGGTTCAGAACGCAGAACACTACTTTGACAAGCACGGGGCACTCTCCACCTTTATCGGACGTCTTATTCCTGCCGTCCGCCAGCTTATCTCCATTCCTGCCGGTCTGGCCAAGATGAAATTATCCACTTTCCTGCTGTACACAACGCTGGGAGCAGGTATCTGGAATGCCATCCTGGCAGCCATCGGTTACTATCTGCAATCAGTGGTTCCCGAAGAGCAGTTATTGAGTACCGTCACCGAATACAGCCACGAGTTAGGATATTGCTTTATAGCTATCGGCGTTTTAATAGTAGGTTTCCTGATTTATAAAGGAAGAAAATAAAAAGAATGAACTTTTTTCCATTTAAATTTGTTATCATTACAGTATCGAACTAAAATATAATAAAATTATGGCAAAAACAGCATTTAAAGGAACACCGGTAACACTAGCCGGAGAATTTGTGAAAGCAGGAACTTCAGCTCCGGAATTTACATTGGTAAAAGGAGATTTGAGCAATTATACATTAAAAGACGGGAAGGGCAAATATCTGATTCTGAACATTTTCCCCAGTATGGATACCGGCGTGTGCGCTACTTCCGTACGCAAGTTCAACCAGCTGGCTGCAAACCAGCCCAATACGGTGGTGTTGGCAATCTCTAAAGACCTGCCATTCGCCCAGGGACGCTTCTGCACTACTGAAGGCATCACCAACGTTATTCCTTTGTCTGATTATCGCTATACTTCCGATTTCGCTGAAAAGTATGGTGTATTGATGACTGATGGTCCTTTGGCAGGATTATTGGCACGCTCGGTTGTAGTGATTGACCCGGAAGGAAAAGTGGTTTATACCGAACTTGTTCCCGAAATAACCCAGGAACCGAATTATGAGGCCGCACTGAAAGCGGTAAAATAAAAAGTGCTTCCCGAAAGAATAAAGAAAACGGCAGAAGATTTTTACATCTATCCGCATAGTTTTAGGGTAGTTTCCGGCATAGCTTCTTGAAAGTTATGCCGGAAATTTTTATATGTCATGCTTGAAAGATCTATAATCTTGCATGTGAAAGATTTATAATCTTATGCCCGCAAGATCTATAATCTTACATCTTCATCCTTTAGACAAGTACCATTGGTACATTCGGTGTACTCCCTCTTCTATATCAATCTTATGCTGCCATCCCAGACTATGCAATTTGCTTACATCCGTCAGCTTACGCATAGTGCCGTCCGGTTTCGTAGCGTCAAAAGTCAGTTTGCCTGATAACCCACCTCCTTGACAATCTTGTCCGCCAGTTGGGCAATGGTGATTTCCTTCCCCGTACCGATATTGATATGGCAGTTACGGATATCCTTGGAACCGGGTGTGTATGTATCCTTAAAGTCCACATGCTCCATGATATAGACACTGGCATCAGCCATCTCCTCACTCCATAAGAACTCACGCAACGGCTTGCCTGTTCCCCACAAAGTTACTTCCTGCCCGGTTATGCCATACTTTTTCAGAATGGAGAGAATCTCCTCATCCGTATGCGAACCGTCTATCCCCTCTACGGGACGAAGATTCATATCTTTACGCACCGCGTCCCAGTCCCCTTCATTCAGGCATTTTCCCAAATGAATCTTACGAATCATGGCAGGCAGCACATGGCTGTTCTCCAAATGGAAATTATCATTGGGACCGTAAAGGTTCGTAGGCATCACGGCTATGTAATTGGTTCCATATTGCAAGTTAAAGCTTTCGCACATCTTCAACCCGGCAATCTTCGCAATAGCATACGGTTCGTTGGTATATTCCAAGGGAGAAGTCAGTAACACATCTTCCTTCATGGGTTGTACGGCATCACGAGGATAAATGCAAGTGCTTCCCAAAAACAAGAGTTTCTTTACATCATGGCGGAAACTCTCCCCTATCACATTCTGCTGAATCTGCAAGTTCTGATAAATAAAATCGGCACGGTAAAGACTGTTCGCCATGATGCCTCCCACATGTGCCGCTGCCAGAATGACATACTGGGGCTGCTCTTCATCAAAAAACTTCTTCACAGCCTGCCCGTCCAGCAAATCCAGTTCTTTGTGAGAACGGCCTACCAGATTGGTATATCCCTTTTGCTGCAAATTATTCCATATAGCAGACCCCACCAGTCCGTGGTGGCCTGCTACATATATCTTGGCTGTTTTTTCCATTATTCTGCTATTTGAGCCTTTAAATACAGTTTCTTCACGAACTTCATATCATGCTTCACCATGATTTTCACCAGTTCGGGGAAAGAAGTCTTACGGGGATTCCAGCCCAGCAACGTTTTGGCTTTAGTGGGATCACCCAACAACTGCTCCACTTCGGCGGGACGGAAATACTTAGGATCGACGGCAACCAGTTCCTTGCCCGTCGCCACATCGATACCTCTTTCATCCACCCCTTTGCCTTCCCAGCGCAATTCAATGCCCACTTCCTTGAAAGCCAAGGTACAGAACTCGCGCACCGTATGGTATTCGCCGGTCGCAATGACAAAATCTTCGGGAGTATCATGCTGAAGAATCATCCACATACACTCCACATAATCCTTGGCATAGCCCCAGTCGCGCAAAGAATCCAGATTTCCCAGATACAGCTTGTCCTGATATCCCTGGGCTATACGTGCGGCAGCCAAAGTAATCTTGCGTGTTACGAAATTTTCACCACGGCGTTCACTCTCATGGTTGAACAGGATGCCGTTCACGGCAAACATACCGTAACTTTCACGATAGTTCTTGGTAATCCAGAAACCATACTGCTTGGCCACCCCATACGGAGAACGGGGATAGAAGGGAGTCGTTTCCTTCTGAGGCACTTCCTGTACCAGTCCGAACAATTCGGAAGTCGATGCCTGATAAATCTTGGTCTTCTTTTCCAGGCCCAGAATACGGACCGCTTCCAACATACGCAGCGTGCCTACCGCATCCGCTTCCGCAGTGTACTCGGGTACATCGAAACTTACTTTCACATGGCTCTGAGCAGCCAGATTATAGATTTCATCGGGCTGTACAGCCTGAATGATACGTATCAGCGAACTACTGTCGGTCATATCCCCCCAATGCAGATTCACCAGACGGGTCTTTTGCATATCACGAACCCACTCGTCCAGATAAAGATGTTCTATACGACCGGTATTGAATGAAGAAGAACGGCGCAGAATACCGTGAACCTCATATCCCTTTTCAATCAAAAACTCTGCCAGGAATGAACCGTCCTGACCTGTAATACCTGAAATTAAAGCTACTTTTTTCATTTCGTTTATTGTAAATGGCCTTATGCAAGCCCTCTTGGTTATTTCATATCACATAGCTATCTACTGCTATCTGCCTTTCGGCATGGCAAAGGGTGGAATGACCAAACAGAACGGCAGATGACAGACAGCATACACTCCATGTATGCAGAAATAAAATATATACAAGAAAGAATATTTACTCCGCCGAAAATTCTTTGATGCGCTGTTCCTCGCTCAACCGGCAGATCAGCAATGTGTTATTCTTCTCAGCAACGATATATCCGTCCAGTCCCTGTACCACCACCCTCTTTTCCTGTGTAGTGTGAATCACACAGTTACGGGTTTCATACAACTTTATATTCTCACCTATCTGCGTATTATTATGGGCATCTTTCGGCAAATTCTCGTGCAATGATCCCCAAGTACCCAGATCACTCCACCCAAAGCTGGCAGGAAGGACAAAAATCTCATCCGCCTTCTCCATAATGGCATAATCCACCGAAATGTTCTCGCACAAAGGAAAATTCCGGTCAATCATTTCCTGCTCCTTGTCCGTATAATAATAAGGAAGCAAACGCTCGAACACCTTCGAAATGGCAGGCTGATATACGCGCAGGGCGTTCACCACCGTATTTACATTCCACACAAAAATACCGGCATTCCAGAAGAAATTATTTTTTTGAATATAGCGCCTGGCTGTTTCCAGATCGGGTTTCTCTTTAAAAGAATACACCCGGAATACCTCCTTATTGGCGGTAGAAGGTACACTGAGATCAGCTTCAATGTAACCGTAGCCCGTCTCAGGACGGGTAGGTTTCATGCCCAGGGTAAGGATAGCGTCCGAATCGGCCGTAAAATTTCATCGCCGAATTAATCACCCGCTGAAACTCCGCGATATTCATCACAATGTGGTCGCTGGGGGTCACCACCATATTGGCCTTAGGATTACGTGCCTTTATTTTCCAACTGACGTATGCTATACAAGGAGCCGTATTGCGACGGCAAGGCTCACGCAGGATATGATCATCAGCAATATCGGGCAACTGCTCCTTTACAGTATCCGCATACTTCTCTGATGTCACCACCCAAATATTTTCCGGAGGACAGATCCCCTGAAAACGGTCAGCCGTAAGTTGGATCAATGTACGGCCGCAACCCAGTACATCAATAAATTGCTTAGGATAATCAGGAGTACTCATCGGCCAGAAACGGCTTCCAACACCTCCGGCCATTATAACGAGGTGATTATTCTTGATGTTCATATGATTCATTTTTTACGTTGTATGACCGCAAAGATAAGTATTATTTTTTAAAAAAAGTATTGCGTTTTAATTTATATGTCCTATATTTGCATACGACTAACATTTTTTTTGTCATGAAACAACCGACAACTGAAAACTCTGATATAATTAAACTAGTAGCGATATTAGGTGATTTTGCCTTGTTGAACCTTTCTATGATACTTGTGTTTTTTATTCTGAAAGGAATAGATTCACAGGCCATAGCCCATATTTCATTGAAAACCTACCTGCTGACTTCCAACCTGTGCTATATTCCCTGCATATCCATCTTTTGGGGTCATACTGCACAACCGCATAGTGCGTCCGGAACAGATTGTAGGCCGCCTGTTAGGAACAATCAGTTTGCATGTAGTCATCTTCCTCACGGTGCTGGCCATTATTAAGGTAGATAACTTCTCACGCATCTATCTGCTTGCTTTCTATCTGTCTTTCATACCTTTAGCTATAGGATGGCGACTGACATTGCGGTTCTTTGTGAAAATGTTCCGCCGCAGTGGCAGGAACCTGCACACCACTGTACTGATAGGCGACGGGGACAATATGGTGGAGCTGTACCATACGTTGAACGATTTGACTTACGGATACAGGGTTTTAGGCATTTTCTATGATGAGAAGGACTCTAATTACCCCGAAGGAATTCCCTTTAAAGGTCCTGTAAACCAGTTATTTGAATGGTTATCCCATAATACCGTGCACGAACTGTACTGTGGTCTGCCATCCAGCAGAAAGGATGATATTCTGGCCATCATGAACTATTGCGAGAACAATCTGATCCGCTTCTATAGCGTACCTCATGTACGTAATTACATAAAGCGTCAGCTGCAACTGGAATTATTGGGTGAAGTTCCTGTATTGTCCATCCGTACCGAGCCGTTGCAGAACCCGGTAAACAGACTGGCAAAACGGTTATTTGATTTGACATTTTCCTCTCTGTTTTTACTTACAATTTTTCCATTTATGTACCTGATTGTAGGTCTTATTATTAAAATTACCTCACCTGGTCCCATATTCTTCAAACAGGAGAGAAACGGGGAAAACGGGAAAATCTTTAAATGCTATAAGTTCCGTTCCATGAAAGTGAACGCATTGTCCGATTCATTGCAGGCTACCAAGAATGATCCCCGCAAGACCAAGTTCGGCAACTTCCTGCGTAAAAGCAATCTGGACGAACTGCCGCAATTCATTAATGTATTCAAAGGAGAGATGTCCATTGTAGGTCCCAGACCCCATATGCTGAAACATACAGAGGAATATTCCCAACTGATTAACAAATACATGATGCGCCACCTTGTCAAACCCGGAATTACCGGATGGGCGCAAGTCACCGGCTACCGGGGAGAAACCAAAGAACTTTCCCAAATGGAAGGCAGGGTGAGAAGAGACTTGTGGTATATTGAGAACTGGACTTTCCTGCTCGACATCCGCATCATGATAAAAACAGTAACCAACATGTTCCGGGGCGAGAAAAACGCCTATTAATCCAAATCGTAGGGACATATAAAAAATAAAAAGATATGAAAGGTATTGTACTAGCCGGAGGTTCGGGCACGCGCCTCTATCCTATTACCAAAGGAGTATCCAAACAGCTGCTGCCTGTCTTCGACAAACCCATGATTTATTATCCTATATCGGTACTTATGCTGGCCGGCATACGGGAAATACTCATTATCTCCACCCCATACGACTTACCGAGCTTCAAAAGACTGTTAGGAGACGGAAGCGATTTCGGAGTACGCTTTGAATATGCGGAACAGCCTTCGCCCGACGGACTGGCTCAGGCTTTCATCATCGGCGAGAAATTCATCGGAAATGATTCCGTCTGCCTTGTACTGGGTGATAACATATTCCACGGCAACGGCCTGTCCGCCATGTTGAGAGAATCCGTACGTGCTGCCGAAGAGGACAAGAAAGCAACGGTATTCGGTTATTGGGTCAGTGACCCCGAAAGATATGGCGTAGCGGAATTCGACAAGGAAGGCAACTGCCTCTCTATTGAAGAAAAACCTGCCCAACCTAAGTCCAACTATGCCGTGGTGGGACTCTATTTCTATCCCAACAAGGTGGTGGAAGTAGCCAAGAATATCAAGCCTTCGGCACGGGGAGAACTGGAAATCACCACCGTAAACCAGCAATTTCTTCAGGACAAGGAATTGAAAGTACAGACATTGGGCAGAGGTTTCGCATGGCTGGATACCGGTACTCACGACTCGCTGGCCGAGGCAAGTACCTACATCGAAGTCATTGAAAAGCGCCAGGGGCTGAAAGTGGCGTGCCTTGAGGGCATAGCTTTGAGAAAAGGCTGGATTACCCCGGAAAAAGATGCAGGAACTGGCCCAGCCGATGCTTAAAAACCATACGGACAATATTTACTGAAAGTTATAAAAGAACTGGGATTAGAATAATGGAAGTTATAAAAACAGCAGCAATAGACGGGGTTTTCATTTTGGAACCCCGTATTTTTAATGATGCAAGAGGGTATTTCTTTGAAAGCTTCTCGGGACGTGAATTTGAAGAAAAAGTATGCAGGACTACATTTGTACAGGATAATGAGAGTTTCTCCACTTATGGTGTATTACGCGGCCTGCATTTCCAGAAACCTCCTTTCACACAAAGCAAACTGGTGCGTGTAATCAAGGGAGCGGTACTGGATGTGGCTGTAGATATCCGGAAAGGTTCTCCCACTTTCGGAAAGCATGTGGCTGTAGAATTGACCGGAGAGAATCACCGGCAGTTTTTTATCCCCCGCGGATTCGCACACGGCTTTGCGGTACTAAGTGACGAGGTGTTGTTCCAATACAAGTGTGACCATTATTATGCTCCGCAAAGCGAAGGAGGAATCGCATGGGACGACCCCGATCTAGGCATAGACTGGCGACTTCCGGCCGACAAGGTTATTTTGTCCGACAAGGACAAGAAACATCCGAGATTGAAAGACTATCAAACGGATTTCGACTTTAATCAAAGTTTATATTAAAGGCAGTTTGATTCTGCGTTTGTCCGGTTTTGCCAGTGAAATTAAAGAAGCCGAAAACTGCACACCGGACTATCGTAACGTTCAGGGCAACATTTCCGAAGATTGACCTATAAAAACAGGGTGCACCTCCTACGAAAGAGATGCACCTGTTTTATAGGTCAATATCTTTATATCACTTCTTCTCCATCCCCTCCTGAGGAGCATTAAGTCCTGCCTTCAGATTTTCAAAGAATTCACGTCCGAACAAGATCCATGCGGAAGCACCCGCCACTGCCAGGAAAATAAATCCGACAAGAATCACCTTCTTGCTGGTTCCCGAAGGCAGCAACGGCACACTGGCAGGTTCCACAACGGCAAATACAGGTTTGGCCTCCTGTACTTTAGCCCGTGCCACCTGCAATTGGGTAGCCACCTGGCTATACACCTGATATGCCAGATTCATATCATTCTGCAACCGTTCTCTCTCCGTCAAAGCACTTTGAAGGACAACCCCCTTGTTGGCATCCATGTAATTGGCATAATTCTGCTGGGCTACATAATACTCCTGCTGGCGTTCCTTATACAATTGTTCCAGATAAGCACAATCCTGCTGGGCTTTGGAGACCCTGTACGCTGTGATATACTCCTGAAGCTTCACTACTACCGTGTCTGTAATGGCGGCCGTAACCATCGGGTCCTGCAAAGTCACCGTCACTGTGGTGATGCCGGTTTTCTTATCCACATCAGCAGTAATCGCCTTACGCATGGCTTCCACTTTCTTCGCCTGATCTTCTGTCAGGTGGAAAGGATCCAGCCTGTTCCCTTCTTCCTCTTCCTTATCGGAGAAGAGAGATTTCACCCCGCCTATAGCCGCCCCGGGCAATCCCATAACAGCACCCCACCACGGAGCTTTCTGCTCATCGAGATAAGCTACAAAAGTAGTATCCACCTCACCGTCCAACGTAGTGACATGTGCATTAAACAGTTCCAGAATGAAAGGAGTAGACGCTACTATATCCGGGAAAAGAGATACGTTCAACGCATCCGCCTCACTGCCCAGACTCATGCCTCCGATCCCCAGCGTGGCAGCCATTCCCGACAGGCTCCCCCCTCCGCTTTTACCGGATTCGGGAGACAATGTCACTTCCACCGTATATTGCTTGGGAATACTCAGAGCGATAATCACCCCTACAATAGCACCTATTCCGGCAACCTTCAGCAGCATCTTTCGGGCAGCCCACAACTTACGGACATACTCCATCAAATCAATTTCCAACTCCTCGTCTTCCCGTGGTCTTTCCGTATTATTCGTATAATTCTTATCTTCCGCCATACTGTTTCTATTTTAAGATATTAGCAATAGATGCAATCATAGTAGCCAACGACGCACTGGTGGTTGCTATGGACAAGGTGTTCTGCAAAGACCAGTTGCTCTTTTCCTTCACCGGAACAATCACCTCACAGCCCGGCTGGATCAGCTCACGGCTACCCTTCTTCGCTCTCTTCACCTGACCGTTCATATATACAATATACGCCTTGCTCTTCTTCGCACGGAAACCGTAACCTCCGGCCTGCTCGATATAATATTTCAACGTCTTGCCATCTTCAAATGAAACGGTATTGGGATACATCACAGCCCCGCTGATACGTACCGTGTTGTTGTATTCGGGAATTTCAATCACATCCCCCTCACGCAATACGATATCCGCACTGGAGCCGGGTTTAAGCATCGCTTTTTCCAAATCGATACCCACATAATAGATATCTCCCAAATCCAGCCGGTTGACATCAATGGAGTCCTTTCCAGTCTTGGCCATGTCCAGAACCGTTTCCATACGTTTGCGTTCATCGGCATTGATACGACGGCTTAAACGGGCCCCTTTGATATAAGCAAACGGAGTCACTCCACCTGCCTTCTTGATCAAATCGGAAAGACGTTCGCTCTTCTCTGTCAGCGCATAATCACCTTCATACAAAACCTCACCGGTCACCTGCACATTCACCTGTTTCTGATAAGCAGGGCTCTTACGCACATATACCTGATCGTACGGTTGCAACACAAAGCCCGGTTCTCCGTCTATCACAAAACCGTCTTTCAGAGAAAACGAGTACATTTGCCCTATGGTGGAAACCGCTTCCGTACCTTTGCTATCCTTGATACGGCGGGAAACATCCACACGGACGGTAGAAGCCGACTCCATCAATCCGCCAGCCTGGATTATAATATCCTCCAAAGTAGTATTGTCGGCAAAAGCGAACTCACCCGGACGGGCAACCTCACCATACACCATGATGCTTCCCACATCCTCCAAGTCATGAATACTGGGAATATAAAGCACATCATTACGCTGCAAAGGTACATCGGGTGCAGTACCGTCCATGATGCCTTTTATATCTACTTGAATAACCTCTTTCTTCAGATTCTCGCGCTCGCGATGCAACACCGCACGTCCTGTAAAGGCATCACCCATAAGGCCTTCAGCCTTTTCCACCAGTTGGCGGACTGTATTCAAGGTTCCTCCGAACTGATAAATGCCCGGACGATAGACAGCCCCCTTGATTTCAAGCTTGTTCTCAAAACGGTCCAGAATAGCTTCAGCAGTCAGCGCATCACCATCTTTTACCTGGAATACGGAATAATCAATATCATCAATCGTATAAATCTGATACTCCTTTCCGTTTTGACGAATCATGCGGAGAGAACGGGTATAGGCATCCCCCGAAAATCCACCGGCATACTTCAACAACGTGGCAACACTTTCGTTGTTTTTCATCTCGTATTTCATGGGGCGTTTCACATTACCCTCTATGCTAACCAACGCCTCGTATGGAGGAACGATGATCACATCGCCTTCCTGCAAGCGGATATCATCATTGATTTTACCTTTCATAATAAAATCGTACACATCTACGGTAGCGATTTTCTGTCCTCCGCGCACTACTTGTATATTGCGCAAGCTACCGATATCGCTCACACCACCGGCACGGTACAGTGCATGAAACACGGTAGAGAAAGAAGACAATGCATAAGTTCCCGGTTGGAACACTTCCCCCATCACGTTCACCTGGATCGTCCGGCTGTTTCCCAAAGTAACCTTGATTTGTGAGGACGGGTTCTGTTCATTATCAAGCCCTGCATAAATCTTATTCAGTTCTTTACGCAAATATTGGTTGGCTTCGGCAATAGTCATGCCGTTCAGATAAATCAATCCCAAATCGGGGATCGTGATAGATCCGTCCGGAGATACATTATCGCGGATGGTGGCCTGGTTTGTACCCCAGATATCAATGATTACCTCATCACCCGGCCCCAGACGGTAATTAGGAGGAGTAGCCAGATTCACACTCGGCTCGAATGTAAGGTTTCTGGTTTCAAAAATGTCCCGTCCGTACACCTTATCCTTCTGCATTTCTTCCATATCGCCCATGCCCATCCCCTCGTAATAGCGATTGGCAGAAACACTGTCCGACAAGTTCTTCCCTACCACTCCGCCCGCAACCGGACGTTGGTCGAAAGTAAAATTCTCTGTTACATAGATATCTTCCTGCGTCTTTGTCTTTTCACGCAAACGGTTCCGATTTTGCATCGTTGCATTTGCGTCTTTATCAGCAGACCCATTTTGCTGTTCATAAAGTTTCTTTACACGCTTAGCCTGTTCTTGTGTCACTCCTCTACGGGCTAACTCTGTAGCAATCTGACGTTGGTCTTTTCCTTGTTGCATGCCCGTCTTCACATATTCCAACACCTGTTGGTCACTCATAGATTGCTGTGCAAGCACAGAACCCTGAGAGGGCAAAAATCTAAGACCAGTACGGATAATAGTTTTTTATCATATAAATTCAATAAACTTAGTAATTTAGCAGCCGCAAATGGTAGATATTATTTTCGATATAGGCGAGTATTATTTCATAAATATCCCTCTAACAAATATAAAAACGGCTGCCACCTGACGGTGTACAGCCGTTTATTCTTTAATAATCCGTTAGCAGAATTCATTCAGACTTCATTGCACAGCCCATCCTTCTTAAAAAAGGTCTGCAAGGGTAAAACTTGTGCAATACCATTCCAGGCCGGATCAGCAATACATATTTACGATGGC
>ENA-OQDL01000695-OQDL01000695.1-human-gut-metagenome-genome-assembly--contig:-NODE-695-length-20358-cov-4.414117_pt1 | contig 20358 bp, 19 predicted proteins | sample MGYA00242782_ERZ504609 | MGnify/ENA primary metagenome ERZ504609 (study PRJEB26092, sample SAMD00036320) | human gut metagenome | host: Homo sapiens | study: EMG produced TPA metagenomics assembly of... | reverse complement strand
GCCTTTTCCCACGAAGGGGGTCGTGCTCGTCATATTCCACCATGTTGGCCCGGGCGTAGGCCTCCTTGGAGGCGGACACCTCCTCAAAGGAGGGGACCTCCACGAAGGGGTAGGCACATGCGCCGGGGTGGGGGACGGCGGCGCATGTGCCGCGAACATCGGTGATCTCCCCCACCGGTGTGCCGGAGGCCAGCCGGGCGGCGATCTCCGGGAGGCGGTCTCCCCCATGCCGTAGGTGAGAAGGTCCGCCTGGGCATCGAAGAGGATGGAGCGGCGCACCTTGTCTTCCCAGTAGTCGTAGTGGGCGAAGCGGCGCAGGCTGGCCTCCAGTCCGCCGATGACCAGGGGGATGTCCCCAAAGACCTCCCGCACCCGGTTGGAGTAGACAATGGTGGCGTGGTCGGGTCGCAGGCCCGCCCGCCGTCCGGGGGAGTAGGCGTCGTCATGGCGGCGCTTTTTGGCGGCAGTGTAGTGGGCCACCATGGAGTCGATATTGCCCGCGGAGAGGAGCACCCCCAGCCGGGGCCGCCCCAGGGCGGCAAAGGCTTCCGGGTCCCTCCAGTCGGGCTGGGCCAGCATGGCCACCCGATAGCCCTCGGCCTCCAGCACCCGGCCGATGATAGCCGGACCGAAGGAGGGGTGGTCCACGTATGCGTCCCCGGTGATGATGAGAACGTCATAATCGTCCCAGCCCCGGTGGGCCATGTCATCCCGGCTGACTGGGAGGAACAGATCGCGGTCAAAGCTCATGGTATGCCTCTTTCCTGTTTGGTTTGGATGTGGGCCTGGCCGGATGGGGGGCTCACAGCTGGAGCAGGATGCCCGCCACGGCGGAGGCCAGGATGAACACGATGGGGTGGAGCTTCTTCAGGGGCGTCCACTTCATGCCAACAAAGACCGCCACAGCCAACAGGAGGGACGGCCAGGAGATGGCCGGGAAGCTGTCGGGAGAGAGGTTGTCGGCCACGGTGAACACAGAGAAGGCCACACTCAGGCCGGCGGCGGCGATGAGGGCGGTGGAGGCGGGGCGGAGCCCGGAAAAGACAGCCTCCACGGTCCGGCTGTGGCGGAATTTCTGCAAAAATCCGGCAATGATCAGGATAACGATGATGGACGGGGTGATCAGGCCCAGGGTGGCCACCACAGCGCCTACAATGCCCCCCAGACCGCCCATCCCGGAGGTGCTCCCGATATGGAAGCCCACATAGGTGGCCATGTTGACGCCCAATGGCCCCGGTGTGGATTCCGACACCGCCAGCATATCCGCCAGCTGGGACATGGTGAACCACTCCGGGTGGCGAGCGGCCATATCATAGAGGAAGGGCAAGGTGGCAAGACCGCCGCCCACGGCGAACAGGCCCGTCTTGAAGAACTCGTAAAACAGCAGCAGACAGGTCATTTCTTCGCCCCCTTCAGATTCTGGATCAGCACGCCGGCCACACCGGCGGCCAGCACATACCACACCGGGGAGAGGCTGGTCAGCAGGGACGCCGCCAGTACTGCCAGAAAGATCAGCAGCCCCCATACATCCTTCACGGCGCTTTTCCACAGCTTCAGCACCGCATTGAAGATCAGCACGCACACGCACACCCGGATCCCGGCGAAGGCGTGCTGCACCCATGTCAGGTGGGAAAAGCTGGTGATGACCCCCGCCAGTGCCACGATGATGAGCAGGGACGGGAACACCACCCCCAGCGTGGCCACGATGCCGCCGGCGATGCCGGCCCTCTTCTGGCCGATGAAGGTGGCGGTGTTCACGGCGATGACGCCGGGGGTACACTGGCCGATGGCGAAATAGTCCGTCAGCTCCTCATCGGTGGCCCAGCCCTTGTTCTCCACCACCTCACGCTGCAAAATGGGCAGCATGGCATAGCCGCCGCCAAAGGTAAAGGCACTGAGATACAATGTTGAGAGAAAGAGCTTTTTAAGGATCTGGCCCTTACTGGCTCCTTTTATATTTAATTCCATGGTTTCCTCCAGAAAGATAAGATGTTCTCTCGGAATCTTTCTGTGCCTGATTTTGTGAGAAGATTTTTTGTCAGTTGTGCCCAAATTTCTGAGGCGTACGGTGATGAAATTCGGGTGCGACTGGCGGAAAATCGGCCACAAAGGCAGGTGCAGGAAAGACTCCGAGAGGACATTAAGTTCTTTTTTACTATAAGCCATGAAAATGAAGATGTAAATGTAAAAATTAACGGGAGATTGGTAATATGATTGAAAAAAGCAGATACTTTCATATCTGTGTCAAGAAAGAACCGTAAAAAATCTGTCAAGAAAGAACCGTAAAAAAATCTTGACAGCTTGTTAAGACTATGTTAATTTAAAAAGTGTGACCACTCAATATATTGAGTTAAGCCCAGACGGACAGGCGGGTCAGAAGCCGAAAGTGGGAAACCACATTATTGATTGGGTTAAGAGCCCAAATTTTATAAGTCGATACGCAGTATGCGTAATTTTATCAGTGCAAAAAGGCACGTCACTTGTGAAACGGTCAATAAGAGCTTCTGGCAAAACAGAGCGGAGAACTGGGAAAGTAGGGTCACATTTTTTTCTGCCTGTTAAAAGGGCAGAGACATTTAAAGACAAAACACATACAGCAGGTGATGGAATATGCCGTCACCTGTTTTTTTATGGATAAAAGGGACGGCGAGTATGAGGAGGCGGTTAAATGGACCTGGAAGCACAAAAGCGTGCACCTATTTATGAGGCATTAGAGCGTTTTAGAAAGAAAAGGGTAGTGCCCTTTGATGTACCGGGACACAAAAGAGGACGGGGGAAAACCCGGAGCTGGCAGCTCTTTTAGGGGAAAAATGTGTTGGATTAGATGTAAATTCCATGAAACCTTTAGATAACCTGTGCCATCCGGTATCTGTGATCCGGGAGGCAGAGGAACTGGCAGCAGAGGCCTTTGGTGCCAGCCATGCATTTCTTATGGTAGGAGGAACCACTTCAGCTGTCCAGGGGATGATCCTTTCAGTCTGTAAAGCAGGAGATAAAATCATTCTGCCAAGAAATGTACATAAAAGCGCTATCAATGCCCTGGTACTTTGCGGGGCAGTTCCGGTTTATGTAAATCCGGAAGTAAACGGAGATCTGGGAATTTCTCTTGGAATGGATATTCATAAGGTGGAAAAAGCGATTGAAGAAAATCCGGATGCTGTAGCGGTTCTGGTAAATAACCCCACATACTATGGAATCTGCTCTGACCTGCGGGGCATCGTAAAGCTGGCCCACGAAAAAGGGATGAAGGTGCTGGCAGATGAAGCTCATGGAACCCATTTGTACTTTGGGAAAGGCCTTCCGGTAAATGCAATGGCAGCAGGTGCAGATATGGCAGCTGTTTCCATGCACAAGTCCGGAGGAAGCCTGACACAAAGCTCCATGCTTCTGTTAAATAAGGGCATGAACCAGGATTATGTGCGTCAGATCATTAACCTGACGCAGACTACCAGTGCATCCTATCTTCTCCTCTCCAGTCTGGATATTTCCAGAAGGAACCTGGCACTGCGGGGGGAGGAATCCTTTGGGAAAGTGATCCAGATGGCAGAATATGCCAGAAATGAGATCAATTCCATTGGCGGCTATTATGCATATGGAAAAGATCTGGTCAATGGTACCAGTGTCTATGATTTTGATGTGACCAAGCTTTCTGTGTATACACTGGGGATCGGACTGGCAGGTATCGAGGTTTATGATCTGTTAAGAGATGAATATGACATCCAGATTGAGTTTGGAGATATCTGCAACATTCTGGCGTATATTTCTATTGGGGACCGGATCCAGGATATTGAACGTTTAGTGGGAGCTTTGGCAGATATTGAACGGCTTTACCGGAAAGACAAGACCGGTATGCTTACAGGGGAATACATTTCACCGAAGGTAGAATGTTCACCACAGAAGGCGTTTTATGCGGAAAAGATATCTCTTCCCATTGCACAGGCAGCAGGAAAGATCAGCGGTGAATTTGTTATGTGTTATCCACCGGGTATTCCGATCCTGGCGCCAGGCGAGGTGATCACCCAGGAGATTGTGGAATACATTCTTTACGCAAAAGAAAAAGGATGTTCCATGCAGGGAACAGAAGATCCGAAAATAGAGAATCTGATGGTTTTGGCATAAAATCTTTTCGCAGCACCAGGCATTTCTGAAAGTGTAAAAGAATTTGATGTTCTCTCGGAACCTTTCCTGCACCTGCCTTTGTGGCCGATTTTCCGCCAGTCGCACCCGAATTTCATCAACGTACGCACCGCGTACGCCTCAGAAATTTGGGTACAACTGACAAAAAATCTTCTCACAAAATCAGGCACAGAAAGATTCCGAGAGAACATTTTGAAATATAGGGGACATAAGAGGAGCTGAAAAATGGAATTATGGTATTCGGAGTTTCATACGGAAAATGTAAAGCTTTCTGTCCGTGTGGACCGTCAGCTGTTTTCCGGTGAAAGTGAATATCAGCGGATAGATGTATTTGAATCTGCTGAGTTTGGAAAATTTGTAGCTTTGGATGGAGAAATCGTATTTTCTGAAAAAGATGAATTTATCTATGATGAAATGGTGACACATGTGCCTATGGCTGTCCACCCTAATGTGAAAAATGTGCTGATCATCGGTGGCGGAGATGGCGGTGTGGCAAAAGAATTGATCCAGTATCCGGGAATTGAATCTATTGATGTAGTGGAAACCGATAAAATGTTTGTAGATGTGTGCAGGGAGATCTTCCCGGAGGTAGCCTGCGGATTAGAGGAGGAACGGGTCCATGTATATTATGATGACGGACTGCGTTTTCTCCGGGGAAAGAAAAACTGCTATGACCTGATCATCAATGACTCTACAGATCCGTTTGGACATACAGAAGGTCTGTTTACCAAGGAGTTCTACGGCAGCTGCTATAATGCACTGCGGGAAGATGGGATCATGGTGTATCAGCATGGAAGTCCATTTTATGATGAAGATGAAGCTGCCTGCCGCAGCATGCACAGAAAGGTATATCGTTCCTTTCCTGTAAGCCGCGTATATCAGGCCCATATTCCTACCTGTCCGTCAGGCTACTGGCTGTTTGGCTTTGCCTCAAAGAAGTATCATCCTTTAAATGATCTTCAGGCGGAAAAATGGAACGGGCTTCATATACCAACATGGTACTATACAACAAATCTCCATGCAGGCGCGTTTATGCTGCCAAAATATGTGGAAGACCTGTTAGAAGAGGAGGAAAATAACAAATGAGTAGATTAATGGTAATTGGATGTGGGGGTGTAGCTTCCGTAGCAGTACATAAGTGCTGCCAGAACAGTGGTGTATTTACAGAACTTATGATCGCAAGCCGCACAAAATCAAAATGTGATGCTTTAAAAGCACAGTTAGAAGGAAAAACAGATACAGTGATCACAACTGCCCAGGTGGATGCAGATAAGGTGGAAGAACTTGAGGCACTGATCCGTTCCTATAAGCCGGATGCGGTATTAAACGTAGCTCTTCCTTATCAGGACCTTACTATTATGGAAGCATGTCTGCGTACAGGTGTGGATTACATTGATACAGCTAATTATGAGGCTGAAAATACAGATGATCCACAGTGGAGAGCTATTTATGAAAAGCGCTGCAAGGAAAAAGGCTTTACTGCATACTTTGATTATTCCTGGCAGTGGGATCTGAATGAACGTTTTAAAGAGGCTGGTCTTACCGCTCTTTTAGGAAGCGGATTTGATCCGGGTGTTACCAGCGTATTTTCTGCTTATGCTTTAAAACATTATTTTGATGAGATCCATACCATTGACATTTTAGACTGCAACGGCGGAGATCATGGATATCCATTTGCGACTAACTTTAATCCTGAGATCAATTTACGTGAAGTATCTGCAAACGGCTCTTATTGGGAGAATGGCCATTGGGTAGAAACAGAGCCAATGGAGATCAAGAGAGAGTATGACTTCCCTGAAGTAGGAAAGAAGGATATGTATCTTCTTCATCACGAAGAGATCGAGTCTCTTGCAAAAAATATCCCTGGTGTAAAGCGGATCCGTTTCTTTATGACCTTTGGACAGAGCTACTTAACCCATATGAAATGTCTGGAAAACGTAGGAATGCTTTCTACTTCTCCGATCCAGTTCCAGGGACAGGATATCGTACCGATCCAGTTTTTAAAGGCCCTTCTGCCTGATCCGGCTTCCTTAGGTCCAAGAACTGTAGGAAAGACCAATATCGGCTGTATTTTTACCGGTGTGAAAGACGGAAAAGAAAAGACCATTTACATTTATAATGTATGTGATCACCAGGAATGCTACAAAGAGGTTGGTTCCCAGGCAATCTCCTATACTACCGGTGTCCCGGCTATGATCGGTGTTATGATGGTAGTTACCGGTGCATGGAAGAAGGACGGCGTATTTAATGTAGAGGAATTTGATCCGGATCCATTTATGGATGCATTAAATAAGTGGGGGCTTCCATGGCAGGTATGCGAAGATCCTCAGATCGTAGAATAGGGAGAACAAAAAATGAGAATGGATCAGCTTCCCACTCCCTGTTATGTGATCGATGAGAAGAAACTGAAAGAAAATTTACAGATTTTAAAAGAAATCCAGGAAGAAGCCGGCTGCAAGATCCTTCTTGCCCAGAAAGCTTTTTCATGTTTTTATGAATATCCTCTGATCGGCCGGTATCTGGACGGCACGACAGCCAGTGGTCTGTATGAGGCAAGACTTGGAAAAGAAGAAATGGGAAAGGAAAACCATGTTTTTGCCCCGGCTTACAAGGATGCGGATATAAAAGAGCTGGGAGAGATATGCGACCATATTATCTTTAATTCCTTTGCCCAGCTTCGCCGTCATAAAGACGTTGTTTCAGGGAAAAGCCTGGGACTGCGTATTAATCCGGAATGCTCCACTCAGGGGGATCATGCAATTTATGACCCCTGTGCTCCCGGTTCCCGTCTGGGAGTTACAAAAGAGGTGTTTGTACGGGAAATAGAGGCAGAACCAGAGCTTTTTGATGCTCTGGATGGTTTCCATTTCCATACTCTTTGCGAGCAGAACGCAGATGATCTGGCTAAAACCCTGGAAGCAGTGGAAGAAAAGTTCGGCCCATGGCTTTCTAAGATAAAATGGTTGAATATGGGTGGTGGTCATCATATTACAAGAGATGACTATGACAGAAAACTGCTTATAAAATGCATCAAACATATAAGAGACACTTATGGAGTGGAGGTATATCTGGAGCCGGGAGAAGCCATTGCATTAAATGCCGGTTATCTGGTGACAGAGGTAATGGATATTGTGGAAAACGGGCTGTCTGTGCTGATCTTAGATGCCTCTGCTGCCTGTCATATGCCGGATGTGCTGGAAATGCCATACCGGCCGCCATTAAAGGATAGTGGAAATGCGGGGGAAAAAGCATTTACCTACCGTCTTTCCTCCTGCACCTGTCTGGCGGGAGATGTGATCGGGGATTATTCCTTTGATAAACAGATCTATGTGGGAGATAAGCTGTATTTTCAGGATATGGCCATTTATTCCATGGTGAAAAATAATACTTTTAATGGGATCCCGCTTCCGGGGATCGCTGTAATGAAAGAAGACGGAGACTGTGAACTTATCCGTACTTTTGGATATAGAGATTTTAAGGGGAGACTGGCATAATGGTGATGGTGGAAAAGACAGATATGACCGTTGAAATGGATCAAGCAGATAAAACAGTTCAGGTAGAAAGACTAAAAACACTGCCGGCAGCAGATGGATTTCACATGCCGGGAGAGTTTGAACCACACAAAGGAACCATTATGATCTGGCCGGAACGTCCCGGCTCCTGGGCCTATGGGGCAAAGGATGCCAGAAAAGCCTTTGCAAAAATCGCAGAGGCTATAGCAGAAGGAGAAGATGTTTACATGTTAGCAGGACCTTCTGCCCTGGCGTCTGCAAAGGCAGCTTTTTCCGGAAAGCCAGAAAAGATCCACATTTTGCCTATAGAAACGGACGATGCCTGGGCAAGGGATGTAGGACCTACCTTTGTTAAAAATGCCAGAAAGGAAGTTCGTGGCATAAACTGGCGTTTTAATGCCTGGGGTGGAGAAGTGGATGGCCTTTATGCAAGCTGGGAAAAGGACGATGCTGCAGCAGAGGCAATCTGCGATGCCCTTGATTATCCGGTGTATGATGTCGGTGATTTTGTGCTGGAAGGCGGTTCCATCCACAGTGACGGGGAAGGAACTTTATTAGTAACAGAGGCATGTCTCCTAAGTCCCGGAAGAAACCCCCATCTTACAAAAGAAGAGATTGAAAAGAAGCTTTGTGAATATCTGGGAGCAGAAAAGGTGATCTGGCTGAAAAATGGCATATGGCAGGATGAGACTAATGAACACATAGATAATGTGTGCGCCTTTGTAAAGCCGGGAGAAGTTGTTTTAGCCTGGACAGATGATGAAAAAGATCCACAGTATGCTCTTTCTATGGAAGATTACCAGATTCTGGAAAATGAAACAGATGCAAAGGGCAGAAAGTTTATGATACATAAGCTGCCAATTCCTGAGAAGCCGGTATGTATCCAGGAACAAGACTTAAAAGGGCTTATGTTTGAGCCGGGAGAAGATACCAGAGAAGCAGGAGAACGGCTGGCAGCCAGCTATGTAAATTTCTATATTGCAAATGAAGCAGTTCTGGTTCCGCAGTTTCAGGATAAACATGATAAGCTGGCCTGTGATATATTAGGAAAGCTGTTTCCTGATCGCAGGATCTGTCCTATTGACGCCCGGGCGATCATTATCGGGGGCGGAAATATCCACTGTATTACACAGCAGATACCTTCTGGCATTGGGAAATAAGGTGTGACAGCCCGCGGTAACAGAAAAAATTGTCAACTGATGTAAAAATGGTGAGAATCTTTTGAATGTTGGAAAAACAACGGATCAAACATAAACAGGAATGTCAGATCGAAGGAAAGAAGGAGAAACAGCAAGTGAGAAACGTAAGATGTGCCGCAGTTCAGATGTGCTGCAGCAGAAATGTAGCAGAAAACATAGAAAAAGCAGAGGTTCTGGTACGTCAGGCAGCAGCAGAAGGAGCGCAGGTGATCCTTCTTCCGGAGCTGTTTGAACGCCAGTATTTCTGCCAGGAGCGCAGATATGATTACTATCAGTTTGCCACGCCGGTGATGGAAAATCCGGCAGTGCGCTATTTCCAGAGAGTTTGCGCCAGCCTGCAGGTAGTGATCCCAATCAGTTTTTATGAAAGAGATGTAAACCGGCTGTTTAATTCCGTTGCCATGATCGATGCAGACGGTTCCATTCTGGGAGTTTACCGGAAAACCCATATCCCAGATGATCATTTTTATCAGGAAAAATTTTATTTTACACCGGGAGATACTGGTTTTAAGGTATTTGATACAGCTTACGGAAAAGTGGGTGTTGGCATCTGTTGGGACCAGTGGTTTCCGGAGACTGCCAGAGCTATGGCAGTGGAAGGCGCAGAAATCCTTCTGTATCCAACGGCCATTGGCAGTGAACCCATCCTTTCTACAGACAGTATGCCTCACTGGAGAAGATGTATGCAGGGACATAGCGCCTCTAATCTGGTGCCTGTAATTGCAGCGAACCGGGTAGGCGAGGAACGGGTAGAGCCATGTGCAGAAAATGCAGGCCAGAGTTCTTCCCTGGTATTCTACGGATCATCTTTTATCACAGACGGCTGTGGCGAGGTACAGGTATCCATGGGAAGACAGGAAGAAGGTTTTATCGCAGCTACCTTTGACCTGGACCAGCTGATGGAAGACCGCCTTTCCTGGGGACTTTTCAGGGACAGACGGCCTGAAATGTATGGGAAACTGCTGTAAAAAGAATAACGGTTACAGAGAAAAATGATCATATAAAAACTATAAAAAATAATAGCGGCTTATAAATTGACTAATATCTTCCAGAACAGTAGCAGATCCGATAAGATAAGTACTGTCAATAAGCAATGCAGACATGCAAAAGCAACGAATGGAGGTATATTCAATGTTAAATGAGTCAGTGATCAAAGTATTAAAAAATGGTATGTGGGATCTTGCTACCTGTGCAAATGGAGAGCCAAATGTAGTTCCAGTTGCATTTAAGGATGTAACAGAGGATGGCAAGCTGGTTGTAGGCGATGTTTTCCTTGAAACAACTTTAAACAACATTAAGGCAAATGACGGAAAAATCGCTATTTCTGTATATGACGCACAGAGCCTGGAAGGATATCAGATCAAGGGAACTGCTGAGTACGTAACAGAGGGCGATGTTGTAGATACCTTTAAGGCTATGGTAGAGAGCATGTTTAAGGGTGCTGCAACTGCAAAGGGAGCGCTTATCATCACACCTGCCAAAGTGATCGTTACCACACCTGGTGCTGACAACAAGAAAGAAATCTAAAGCACTGTAAACATATTATAAAGCTTTAACAAACGTATATCTTCCCGGGAGACTTTAAGGCCCTGCAGCAGAGCTTCGTCTTCCGGGAGTTTTGTTTTTGAAAACAGCATTTTAGTAGCGATGGGCATCATGGGACGGCTGGAAAAACCATTGAACAGTCCCCATTTTGTATCTGTATCCAGATAGGAAGCAAGGATCTGTGCGCTGGCTTTTTCTACCGGGCTGTCCTGGTTGGTCAGCTGGATATTGGTCAGGGCGTCAAAATGCTCAATATAGCCCCAGTATGTATTTTCACACAGCTTGTAATTTTCAAAATCTTTAAAATTCATATACATCATGATCTTATAACTTGATGTATCGGTTTCTGAAAGCACATCAAAGACGCAGCGGATCAGCTGCTTATTTCTTCCGTCATATACATAGGCATAAAACTGGGAGCAGCCTGCGAAAAAGGCGGGACTGTTTTTGCTGTCCGGCAGGTTGGCATGGCGTGGCGGACAGTAGAGCAGCTGCTCTACGTGGATCTGCAAAGCAGAGGCAATTTCATATAATGTTTCAATATCTACCGGGATCTCCCCGTTTTCATACTTGGAAACAGTAGATTTGCTTTTGCAGATAACAGCCGCAAGGGCTTCCAGTGTCATTTTGCGTTTTTTGCGGAAAGTGCGGATCTGTTTTCCGATTTCTGTACTGATCTGGGACATAGATTAAGCCACTCCTTTTATAGATTAAAGTAAGGATCCAACTGTATTTTTAATGACTTTATGATAGCAAAAAGTTTCGTATAAATCAACAAAACCGCGATTTTTTTCTGCAGTTTTTCAGGCGGGGCCAAAAGCAGGTGTTGAAAAGAAAAAAATCCAGTTTCAGGAAACAAGTTTTAGATTTTTCCATTAAGAGGAAACAAATGCCTTTTTGCTTCAGCGTATTTTTTTTAGTACAATGCAGATATGAGATGCATCCAGGAAATCAGTTAAATGACAGGTTTGCGCAGCCTGACAAACAAAAGCAGGAGGAAATGAATGGAATCCAGTAAGATAAAAGAACTGGCACAGGACCAGCAGGACTACGTAGTGGCTATGAGGCGGGAATTTCACCGTTCACCGGAGCTTTCAGGAAAAGAATTCCACACAAGAGAACGGTTGATAGAAGAAATCGAAAAAATGGGTGTTCCCTATGAAAAGCTTCCAGGAACAGGCCTTATTGCGATCATTGAAGGCGGAAAGCCTGGGAAGAATAAAATACTGCGTGCAGATATAGATGCTCTGCCATTACAGGAAGAAACTGAAAATTTAAAGCAGCCTAAGGTCTGCGTTTCTGAAATTCCAGGCAGATGTCATGCCTGCGGCCATGATGCCCATATGGCAATGCTCCTTGGAACAATGAGAATACTGGTGCAGAACAAAGAAGAACTTCCAGGAACTGTATATTGTTGTTTTGAAGAAGGAGAGGAAACAAACTGCGGAATTGATACCATGATAGAGGCACTGGAAAAATATCCTATTGATGAGTGCTTTGCATTTCACGTATATAACGAACTGGATGCAGGCAAGGTCAACATTGTTCCGGGACCAAGAATGGCAGGAACAGTAGGAATTGGTTTCCACCTAAAAGGAAAGAGCGGACATGGCTCCAGACCGGATCAGGCGATCAACCCGATCATTCCGGCAGCCCATATTATCACACAGCTGAATTCTGCTTTTATGAACCAGTTAAATGTAGAAGAAACAGTTACACTTGGTCTTGGAATGGTAAAAGCTGGAGAAGCTACCAACATTATCCCGGATGATGCTTATGTAGGAGGAACTGCCCGTTTCTTCAATAAAGAAGAAGGAGAAAAGGCATTAGAGATCATTGAGCGGATCGCAAGAAATACAGCAGATTCCTACAGATGCGGCATTGAATTTGAAAAGAGAAATAATATCAGCCCATATCCTGTTGTAAATGATGAGAAAACAGCTCTTAAGATCCAGAAAGCAGTAGGTGAGATCTGTGGAGAAGAAGTATTAGGAGACTGTGATAAGTGGTTTGCTTCTGAGTGCTACAGTGCATATCAGAACAAATATCCAGGCGTGCTGGGATTTTTAGGGATCCGCAATGAAGCTTATGGCAGCGGTGCAGCACACCATAATGGAAAATTCGATATAGATGAATCAGGATTCTGGCTGGGAGTGTGTGCAGAAGCAGCCTTTGCATTTGAAAAATAAAAACAGGGAATGGTTTGAAAAATACGTAAGAGTATAAAGGGGAAAACTAAATGGGAAAAAGAAAAGAAACCGTTTAAAATGCCGCATCTTTTGTGGATCATGTTTGGGATCATAGTATTGGCCTGTCTGGCAACCTATCTGATCCCGGCAGGAGAGTTTGCAGTAAATGAAGCAGGACAGATCACAGGTACTGATTTCCACTTCCTGGGACATCAGACACCGGTCAGTCCGTGGGGCGCACTGATGCGTGTGAAGTCAGGCATGGTAGGAGCAGCAACCATAGCGTTTGTTGTTATGATATCAGGAGCTAATATCAACGTTGTACTGGAAACAGGCGTTATGGATGATCTGATGAATTGGGGTGTTTATAAGTTAAAGGATAAAGGAACAGGTATCCTGGTATCCATGATGATGATCCTTATGGCTTATTTAGGTGGATTTGGTGGAACAGATGCCCTGATCGCTGTAGTACCGGTTGGTGTTATGTTCTCTAAAAAGCTGAAGCTGGATCCAATCTGTGCCCTTGCAGTAACCACCTTTGCAGCATTAGTGGGCTTTGGTACAGGTCCTGCGCAGCAGGCAACTACACAGATGCTTATGGGCGTCACTCCTTATTCTGGTTTCTTTACCAGGCTGGTCATCATGAATTTCTTTTTATTTGTTGCGATCATTATGACTATGCAGTATATCAAAAAGATCCGCAAAGATCCTGCTGCATCTATAATGTATCAGGATGGCTGGAGACCGGATGCTATTGTGAACGGTTCAGAGGAAGAACTGTTAAAGCATGTGGAAATGAACTGGAGAAAAGTAGCAGTTATTGTTCTTTTTGTACTTCAGTATCTGATCATTGCCATTTATCCTCTTATGGGCGGAGACAGTAACCTGACCTTTGACTTTATGCTTGCAGTTATGATCATTACTATGATCGTAGTAGGCATTATCGGCGGTATGTCTGCTGAAAAGCTGGCTGATGCTTTTGCAAAAGGCCTTGGCTCTATGGCTTTTGTAGCTTTTGTTATCGGACTTGCAAAGGTGATCTCTCTGGTGCTGGCAGATGGAAATGTGATCCATACCATTGTGTATGTTCTTACCAAGCCGCTTATGAGTCTTCCAAAATCCGTATCCAGTGTAGGACTTACACGGATCGTTTCTGTTATCAATCCACTGATCCCTTCTGCTACATCAAAGGCTGCGATCCTGGTTCCTATTATGAAGCCGGTAGCAGAAGCACTGGGCTTACATCTGAACCTTGCAGTTGTAGCTTATCAGATGGGCGACAGCTTTACCAACCTTTTATCCCCTCTTTTAGGCTGGATGATCGGTTCCTGTGTTATGGCAGAAGTGCCGTTTCCAAGGTGGTTTAAGTGGGTGTTCCCAAAGGTTATCACCTTTATTTTACTGGCATGTGTGATCGTTTTCCTGCTGACTGTTACCGGATGGACCGGCGTAATATAGTTATACAGTGATATAAATGAGAGATGAGCCTGCGTTGAAAAGGCTTTATCTCTCATTTTTTGTTGTGTATATGGTGAAGGGATCTGTGACATATTCACCGGTCAAAAGCCCTGAAAAGTTTCGTATAAATCAATAAATCAACGATTTCTTTTCTGGTTTACCTGCTTTTTTCTAAAGTCTCTGCACAGAAAAAAAGAAAAATCTATTTTCAGGAAACTTAATTTTGTAAAATTCCACTGTAGAGAAACTTAAAGCACTTTGATTTCGGGTACTTATTTTAGTACAATCCAGGCATGAGATGCATCCAGTACCTGAAATAAAAATAACAGACCAGGCCGGCGCAAGCCTGGAAAATCAGAGAAACGGGGTAAAAAATATGTACAATTTTGATGAGATCATTGACAGACGGCATACAAATGCCATGAACACAGACGGTTTTCGTGATTACATTTTCCATGCAGATGAGACTATGAAATTCCCATACAAGGATGAAGAATTTATCCGTATGTGGGTAGCAGATATGGAATTTGCCACACCGGATGTTGTTATTGACGGAATGAGAGAGCGTTTAGACAAGCGTATCTTCGGCTATACCAGAGTATTTGAAAAGAGCTATTACGAAGCATTTTCCGCATGGTGCCAGAGAAGATATGGCTGGACCTTTGACAGAAAAGAACTGGTAATGTCAAATGGTATCATTCCAGCGTTATATGAAATGGTGGAATACATCTGCAAACCAGATGAAAAGGTATTATTCTTAACTCCTTCTTATGCATATTTCAAGTATGCAGCAGACTTTAGCAAAAGAGGCTATGTATGCAGTGACCTTCATGATGAAGACGGATATTATACCATTGATTTTGATGATCTTGCCAAGAAGGCAGCAGACGAGAAGACTACACTGTTTATCCTGTGCAATCCTCATAACCCAAGTGGACGTATCTGGACTGAAGAAGAATTAAAGAAGATGGCAGAGATCATTGAAAAGAACAATATGTGGGTCATCTCTGATGAGATCCACTGTGATTTGATCCGCTGCGATAAAAAGCATATCCCAATGGGCAAGGTAATGCCGGATTACAAGCGCCTGATCACCTGCATGGCACCAAGCAAGACCTTTAACCTGGCAGGTATGATGATCTCCAACGTGATCATCCGTGATGAAGGCTTAAAAGAAATCTGGTTAGGCCGTCATTATAACTTTGACAACCCGTTAAGTATTGCAGCAGCACAGGCAGCTTATGAAAAGGGCGAGCCATGGCTGGAAGAATTAAGGGCATATCTGGATGAGAACTTCCGCTTCACCGGAGAATACTTAAAGGAGCATCTGCCAAAGGCAAAATACAGAGTATCTGAAGCAACCTATCTTGCGTGGGTAGACTTAAATGCCTACTTTGAGCCAGATGAGCACCTGCCTCTGTTCTTCGCATACAAGGCCGGAGTCCTTCTGGAAGGAGGCAACATGTTCGTACAGAACTCTGATGGATTCATCCGTCTGAACCTGGCTTGCCCGAAGGCAACTTTGGCAGAAGGTTTAAGAAGAATCTGCGAAGCAGTTAATACAAAACATACAGAAAAGTATCTGGGAGAGAAATAAAAGCTTATTTCAGGAAAACTTTCAGAAACAGGAGAAGAAAAAGGAAAATGGAAAAGCGGGAATTTTTAGAAAAATATATAGCTGACCGTCACAACACAAACTGCAGTAAATGGGACGGTTTAAAGGAAAAATTTGGGGAAGACGGTCTGCTGCCTATGTGGGTGGCAGACATGGAATTTAAGACATGTGACGGGATCACAGATGCCTTAGTTGAACGTGCAAAACAGGGAATCTTCGGATACGGTGTAGTTCCAGATGAATACTATGAACTGTTTTCAAAGTGGATGGAAAGACACCATGGTTTTTCCGTAAAAAAAGACTGGGTACGTTTCTGCACCGGCTGTGTAACAGCCATTGCATGGATGATCCATGCATATACACAGCCTGGGGATGCATGTCTGATCCTGACTCCTGTGTATTATCCATTTCACAATGTTGTAACCAACAATAACCGTAAGCTTGTAACCGCAGACTTAAAATATGAAAATGGCTATTTCTCCATGGATTATGACGCAATTGAGCAGGCGATCACAGAAAATGATGTGAAACTGTTCCTTATGTGTTCCCCACATAATCCGGCAGGAAGAGTATGGACAGAGGAAGAATTGGATCATGTGCTTGCTATCTGCAAAAAGCACAATGTTCTGGTGGTTGCAGATGAGATCCACCAGGATATTGTATTTGGAGAAAACCATTTTGTGCCGGCTGCAGCAGTTGCAGAAGGCAAATATCAGGATATCCTGCTGGTGCTTAACTCATCTTCCAAGACATTTAACCTAGCTTCCCTGATCCATTCTCATATCATTATTATTAATGAAGAACTTCGGGAGAAATATGACCAGTTTGCCAGCGGTTTAAACCGTACAGAAGTAAGCGTTATGGGTATGGTTGCTACTATGGCTGGTTATAAGACAGGTGATGAATGGTTATCCAATGTATTGGAAGTGATCGGCGACAACTATAAATATCTGAAAGAAACACTGGAAACAGAGCTTCCGGGAGTTGTGGTATGCTCCATGGAAGGAACCTATCTTCCAATGATCGACTTAAGAGCCTGGGTAAAACCGGAAGAAACTCATGATTTTATCCAGGGGAAATGCCGTCTGGCAGTAGATTATGGTGAATGGTTTGGAGTCGGATATGAAGGCTTTATCCGTATGAACCTGGCAACAGATCCTGTTTTTGTAAAGCAGGCAGCTGAAACGATCATCAGAGAAGCTAAGAAATTAAAAGAAAAGTAAAAATAAAAAGATTACCGCAATAGCATCTGCAAAGGAGTAAAAATTATGGAAAAGAAAAATCTGGACTGGGAAAATATCGGTTTTGCATATCATCAGACGGATATGCGCTATGTGGCAAATTACAAAAATGGCGCCTGGGATGAAGGAGGACTTACTGCAGATGCTAATGTGGTGATCAGTGAGTGCGCAGGTATCCTTCAGTATTGTCAGGAGGTTTTTGAAGGACTGAAAGTATATGAGACAAAGGACGGAAGCATCGTTGCTTTCAGACCTGATCAGAATGCAGAACGTATGATAAATTCTGCTAAAGGCATGGAAATGCCCCCATTTCCAAAAGAACGTTTCCTGGATGCCTTAGATCAGGTGGTAAAGGCAAATGCGGCCTGGGTGCCGCCTTATGGAAGCGGCGCTTCTCTTTATATCAGGCCGTATATGTTTGCTTCTACACCTGTGATCGGAGTAAAACCGGCAGAAGGATACCAGTTCCGCATTCTGTGTACACCTGTAGGCCCATATTTTAAGGGTGGTGTCCGTTCTCTTCACATCTGCGTCAGTGACTATGACCGTGCAGCACCTCATGGAACCGGCCATATCAAGGCTGGTTTAAACTACGCAATGAGTCTTCATGCTTATGTAGATGCACATAAAAATGGCTATGATGAAAATATGTTCCTTGATCCGGCTACCAGAACCTTTGTAGAGGAGACCGGCGGAGCTAATTTCTTCTTTGTAACAGAAGACGGAGAGCTGGTGATCCCGAAGTCCGACTCCATTTTACCGTCTATCACCCGTCGTTCTGTGATCACAGTAGCTGGTATGCTGGGAATTAAAGTAACAGAACGTCCTGTAAAACTGGAAGAAATTGGAAAATTTGTAGAAAGCGGACTGTGCGGAACTGCAGCAGTCATCTCTCCAGTAGGCAAGATCACAGATCATGGAAAAGAGATCGTATTCAGGGACTCAGAACATACCATGGGACCTGTTACAAAGCGGCTTTATGATACATTAACAGGTATGCAGCACTGCGAGATCGAAGCACCGGAAGGCTGGATCCATAAGATCATGTAATAGTAAGGTACAAAGTGTAGAAAGCAAATATATATATGAAAAATAAAATTAGAGGGGATAAAAAATGGCAAAGGAACAAGTTGAATTAAAACGTGTTCTGGGCTTTCGAGAATTAATGGCCCAGGCGGTTGGTAACATAATCGGAGCAGGAGTTATGACTCTTTTAGGATCTGCAATCGCTCTTACAGGGCGGTCTCTTCCGCTGTCTTTTCTTGTTGCAACTTTTATTGTAGTAGGTTATGCGCTGCCTTATGTACTGATCTGTAGTACTGCCAGAGTAAAAGGCGGTACTTATACAATGATCGGTATGCTGGCAGGAACAAAATTAACAGGCGTACAGTGTATTATGAATATTCTGGGAAATCTTGGTCTTGGAATGTATGGTTTATCACTGGCTTCTTACTTTATGAGCTTTTTTGGCTTTGGAAACCAGAAAGTGATCGCTTTGATCGCAGTTACGATCTTTTATTTATTAAATGTATTTGGAATTGATAAAATGGCAAAGGCACAGAATGCTATTGTACTGATGTTAAGTATTGCCCTTGGTTTATTTGCAGCATTTGGAATTGTTCATGTTCAGCCGGGATATATGGATCATGATTTTATGACAGGCGGCTGGCTGGGACTGCTCCAGGCAGGTGCGCTGATGACCAATGCAGTAGCAGGTGCTTCTATGATCACCGCCCTTTCAGGCGAGGCAAAGAATCCGACCCGCGATATTCCTATGGTCATCATTACCGCAACACTGGCAGTTGCTGCATTATATTCGGTGATCGCAGTTGTAGCGGCAGGTGTTCTTCCTGTAGACCAGGTAGCAGGTGAGAATTTGTCAGTTGTAGCCAAGATCATTCTTCCAAAACCTTTATATGTATTCTTTATGGTATGCGGCGCTATGTTTGCTATTATTTCTACATTGAACGGACAGTTCGCAACTGCCTCCAGACCTCCTCTTCAGGCATGCAGAGACGGATGGTTTCCAGAATGGATGGGATATGTACATCCTAAGTTCCGTACACCAGTAGTCCTTCTTACCATGTTTTACCTGATTTCTGTTTTTACTATTTTATCCGGACTTAAGATCCGTACCATTGCAAACCTGACTATTATCTGCAGCGGTATTACGATCCTGATCACCTGCGTAGCTGTTTTAAGACTTCCAAAAGTATGCCCTACAGGCTGGAAGAATTCCCGTTTTCGCTGCTCTAAGCCGGTACTGATCCTGATCGCTGTATATGCTACAGGTGCAGAACTGTTTAATATTTACCTGAATGCAAGCCAGCTTTCACCTAAAATGTTTATTGGTAATCTGCTGATGATCGCAGGTGCGGTGATCTTTGCTCTCACACGCCATAAATATACCCATATTACTCCAAGTTATGAAGAAAATATGGGAGAAGAAGAACAGGCGGGTAAACAGTAGGAGGAAAAATACATGATCTGTATTAAAAACGGAACTATACATACAGCAGTTAAAAAAGAGACTTTTAAAGGAGACATCCTGATCCAAAACGGAAAGATCCTTAAGATTGGTACAGATCTTGATGGTCAGGCTGATCAGGTGATCCGGGCAGAAGGACTGGAGGTATATCCTGGTTTTATAGATGCTCATTGCCATGTGGGTCTGGATGTATTTGCAGGTGGTCCTATGGGTATGGAGTTTAATGAAACCAATGACCCGGTTACTCCTCAGCTTTCAGCAGTGGATGGATTTAATCCATTTGATCATCATCTGGAACTGGCAAGAGAAGGTGGAGTTACCTGTATCGCAACTGGCCCAGGAAGTTCCAATGCGATTGGAGGCACTTTTGCAGCCTTTAAGACAGTAGGGACCTGGACCGATGATATGGTGGTGAAAAAGGCTGTGGCAATGAAATGTGCTTTTGGCGAGAATCCCAAACGATTTTATCAGAATAAGGGAATTGCCAGCCGTATGACCAATGCAGCTGTGATACGCGCAGCTTTAAGAAAGGCGCAGATTTATCTGGAAAAAGTAGAACGTGCCCAGACAGATCCTGCAAAATATCCGGCTTATGATCAGAAATGTGAAGCATTACTTCCGGTCCTTAGAAAAGAGATCCCTTTAAAAGCACATGTACATCAGGCGAATGATATCCAGACGGCTTTGCGTATTGCAAAGGAATTTGATGTAAATATTACACTGGAACATGTAACAGAAGGCAAATTAAATGCAGATAAGCTGGGACAGTCTGGTGTGTATATGGCAGTAGGACCGTTCTATAATTCAAGTTCTAAACTGGAGTATAAAAATGTAGATCCGGCTACAGATATCAAGAACATCATCATAGTATTCGAAGAATGGGTTTTCATTACCTGTCATTTCCATCCAAGCAAAAAGGAGAGAACCACCTCTTGAAACAATGTTCATCATTCTCTTATCTCTCTTGAATGCTT
>ENA-OQDL01000694-OQDL01000694.1-human-gut-metagenome-genome-assembly--contig:-NODE-694-length-20390-cov-10.024182_pt1 | contig 20390 bp, 19 predicted proteins | sample MGYA00242782_ERZ504609 | MGnify/ENA primary metagenome ERZ504609 (study PRJEB26092, sample SAMD00036320) | human gut metagenome | host: Homo sapiens | study: EMG produced TPA metagenomics assembly of... | reverse complement strand
AAGGGTGAGCAGGGTAACGTAGAACCTTTTCGTTTCAGGTACAGGTGATATCCCGCCGGAAAATTGTTGGGCATTTTTGCCAGCGTCCTTCTGCGCCTGTAACGCGTAATTGCTCTGCACCACCAGCATGGCAGCAGCGATCAGCGTTACAATGACCACCAGTGCGATCACGCTGAGCAGCAGGATGGCGAAACGAGTTGTCGTAGTTGTTGACCTCGTTCTTTAAGGTAACGGGGGTTGAACTGCATCTCCATCTGCACCGTGCCCAACGTGCCGAACTTTTTCAGCGCAGGAATGCCGGAAGTGCCCAGAAAATACAGTCCCAGCCCCTGCACCAGCGTTACCAGCAGTGCCTTGATAAGCTGGCCGTGGCCAATGTAGCCCAGACCCCAGACAAAGAGGGACAGCTTTGTAAAAATATCTCCGTGAACAAATGCGTGACCGAACTTCTGAAGGAAATTCGGCTCCCGGCCATCTGCCCGCAAGGGCGGTGTAAGGACCATTTCTGCCACAGAAGTCAACTCCTTTCTTGGTATGCAGAGGGGGTTATAGCAAACAGGATGTTAGGTTGACGCCGATTTCTTGTATTGCGATAAAAAGCGGGCACACCGCATTCTGCTGCGTGCCCGCCGGGAAAAACCGGAACTTACTGTGCCACAGGTGCGGTGATGCCGGCCACAGCGTCATCCATCAGCTGCTGCGTGGTCTTGCCCTGCGTGTCGCCGGAGGCGAGGATCTCGCCCAGACTTGCGGCGGAGCTCCAGTAGTTTGCGCCTACCCGCTGCAGGGTAGCGTAGGAGCTCTGCTCAGCCAGTGCGGCAATGGCGGGTGCGGACTGCACAGCCTCGGTGGAGTTTGCGTTGATGTTAGAGGGGCCCAGCTTGCGGTCGTTGAAGCGCTTGATCTGGTTGTCCTCGTTGGTGATGAAGTCGGCCAGCATCATGGCAACGCCCACGTTGGCGCTGTGGGGGTTGACGCCCACCAGCTTGTAGCCGGAGAAGGAGCCCATCTGGACCTGCTCGCCGTTCAGGGTGTAGGTTGGCAGCTTGGTGGCGGCGTAGCCCTCGCCCCAAGCCTCCTCGGCGGTGCTGGCGTTCCATGTGCCGGAGATAGCGGCGCAGCAGCTGCCGTCCTTGATGGCGGAAACAATGTCGGCATCCGCACCGGACTTGAAGCCGGGGTTTACGGCGATATCCAGAATGGCCTGCGTTACGTCTGCGCCGGGAGCCTCGTTCCAGTTGCAGACGGTGTTGATACCGTCATCTGCCAGCGTAGCCACCAGACCGGCACCGGCGTAGAAGCTGTAAATGTACCATGCGTCGTTCACGCTCATCATGAACTTTTTGCCGGCAGCTGCAGCCTTTTCCAGCATGGTGTCCATGCTTTGCACGTCCTCGGCGCTCAGAACGCTTGCATCATAGTACAGGAAGTAGCCGTTGTCGGCGGTCATGGGGTAGGCGTAAAGCTTGTCGTTCATGGTGGCAGCACTCACAGAGCCAGGCAGGTTGCGGCTCTTCACGTCGTCCGGGTTCAGCAGTACTTCCTGCAGCGCACCGGCATTCACCAGCTCGTTCAGCTGGTCATCGGCAAAGGCGAAAACGTCTGCGGCAGACTCCGGGTCGGCCAGAACAGTGTCCTTTGCGCTGGACTCGGACTGCACGCCGATCTCAATGGTCACATTGCCCTTATCCGCATTCTGCTCGATGAAAGCATCTGCCATCTCGCGCAGCATGGTCTGATCCTCTTCTGCGCCCCACATGGTCAGCTTCACATCACCCCAGCTCTCCGCAGCAGAGGCAGCCGTACTGGAAGCGGCAGCAGAGGAAGCAGTGCCAGAGGAAGAACCGCCGCAGGCGGTCAGCACACCGGCAGCAGCCATCGTACCCATGGCTGCAAGGAAGTTACGGCGGGAAATCAGCTTTTTCATGATCCAGTTCTCCTTCGTTCTCAATCTGAAATCTTCGGCTGCTCTTTGTTGCGCTTATAAGTTGCGCACATCCAAGCAGCTGTTTTTCTGTACCCATAGGATACCGCATTCTTTTGCTCACGTCAATGGACGAAATTCACGGTATTGTTGAGTCGAAACTGGAAAAAGTGACGGTAAAATCAGGATATATGGGCAAAAGTGCGCAACTTTAGCGCAACCTTTGCCATGCAAAGAGCAAAAATGCCCGCTCCGGGAAAGGAGCAGGCACAAAAAGCGCGTTATTTGATGCTGTGGGAGCGTTCCCTCCACTTGGTAGAATCCCGCAGGATGACCTGATGGCCTTCCAGCTGCCGCATGACGATCTCTTTTCCGGCCAGCCGGTCCAGCAGCATCCGGCAGGCGGTCTTACCCAGCTGCTCTGCATCGTACTGTACCGCCGAAACAGACGGCGTGATGCTGGCAAGCATGGAGCTGTCGTACAGGCTGGCCACTCGCAGATCGTTGGGCACGAGGATATGCCGCGTCCGCAGCTCCCGCATGACCTCAAAGGCGATCTCATCATCGCCGCAAAGGATGCAATCCGCCTTCTGCTCCAGCGCAGCCTCCAGTGCATCGAGCGTCTGCCCGGCAGATTCCACACCGGAATGAACGAGCCGCTGGTCTACTGGCACACCAAATTCCGCGAATCCACGCAGATAACCGCGTATGCGGTCGGTGTTGACGGCGTAGATGGTACTGCCCACCAGCAGCGCGATCCGCTTGGCGCCCAGCTGCAAAAGGATGCGTGTCATCTCGCAGGCAGCCGCGACCTGATCGTTGTCTGCCTGAGGGATGGTCTTGTCCTCGCTGCGTCCGATGAGCACAAAAGGTGTCTCGTATTGCCGCAAAAGTTCGATGCAGGGATCGTCTGTCATGGCGTAGGTCAGGATCACGCCGTCCACCTTGTGGTTGGCCAGCTGCCGCTGCAGCTGCGAATACTCGGTGTTGGAGGCGTAGCAAAGCATCAGGTCATAGCCGCGCTGGTCTGCCATGATGCAGATGCCGCCCATGCACTTGCGCAAAAAGGGCAGATCCAGCGTAATAAAGCGCTGTGGCACGATCATGGCAATGTTGTTGGTGCGCGCCTTTTCGCCGCTCTGTGCGGAAACCGGCTCGGAGCGTGTACGCCCCATATAGGCGTACACCTTGGCACGGGTCTCCTCGCTGATGCGTCCCTTTCCGGAAAGTGCGCGTGATACCGTTGTTTTAGAAACGCCAAGCGCATCGGCCACCTGCTCGATCGTCATTTTTTCGGTTTCCTTTGCAGCCACAGGATATCCTCTCCTTTTCACAGAACTGCGCAACAATGCACCACCCCAGCATACCGGGGTAAGCCCGCTTTGTCAAGTATGAAAGCAAACAAAAAGCGTTCTGCTTTTTCGGCAGAACGCTGAAAGTTGGTATTTTTGTGCCTTACAGGATCTGCTCGCCGTTTTTCCAGACGGCCGTTCCGTAACGGTTCAGCGCAACACCGCCTACTTCGACCGGATGTTCATTGCAGTTCTGTACAAAGACGAACGTACCGCGCCGCGCGGCCAGAACGCCGTCCGGCAGTGCCTCCGGCCAGGCCGGGGTCAGGCCGACTTCCTTTACAGCAGCACGATAAAATGCGCGATAGAACGCTTCATCGAACCGACTTGCCAGATAATAGGCACGTCCCTCCCCGTAGGAGTGGACAGCCACCGCCGGGCAGTTTACATAATAGTCCTCAGCATAAACGCTCAGCGGTGTGGCTGGGTCGGTGTCGTTCAGGCTTGCGACCTCGCATAGGACCGAAGCCTGCGTTTCCGGCAAAGTGGAATCGTCCATCGGGGTGCAGCGGCAGGTTTCGCCGTCATACATTCCGTCGATCTCAGTGCGGCGCAGGCCCAGCAAGTCGGTCAGGCCGTAGGGCGTGTCACCCAGGCGGCACAAATCGCTTTCATCCACCACACCGGTCCAGTATGTAACCACGACCGTACCACCATTCTGCGCAAAATCACAGAGTTTTTGGGCAAAGGCATCGGTCAGCAAATAAACCATCGGAACAACGACCAGACCATAACCCGTCAGGTCGGATTCCTGATTCACGAACTCCACCGCAATGCCTTCCCGCGCAAGAGCATTGTAGTGCAGCTTCAGCTCGTCCCAGTAGCCCATCCCTGCATTGCGCGGGCCGCAGGAACCTTCCAATGCCCACTTGTTTTCCCAATCGTGGACGATTGCCGCCTGCTTTTTGCGGCAGACGGTTGCAATCTCCGAGAGCACTTCCAGCTTTTGGCCCACACCGACGGTTTCCCGGAAGGGACGGGCATCTTCCCGTCCATCGTGGCCGACGACTGCACCGTGAAGCTTTTCCTCCGCACCGCGGCTGGCGCGCCACTGGAAGTAAAGCACGCTGTCCGAACCATGTGCAACCGTCTGCAGAGCAGAAAGCTCTGCAATTCCGGGCTTTTTCTGCTTGGAGACAGGCTGCCAGTTGGTAAAGCTGGGGCTGGATTCCATCAGCAGGAAGGGCTTGCCCTTCATGGAGTAATACAGGTCGTGCATCATGGCGGTGTCCAGAGCCGTTTCTTCCACCGTTTCGCTGGGCTTGTGCCATGTGGGGTAGTTGTCCCAGCTGGCCACGTCGATCTCCTTGGACATTTTGAAATAGTCGATGCCATCAAACCGGTACATCATATTCACGGTGAACTTTGCATCCGGCGCAAATTCTTTCACGGTATCGCGCTCATATTTCAAAAAATCAATATGCCGGTCACTGACAAAGCGCTTCCAGTCCAGCGCAAGACCCTGCACGGCATTTTCCCCCTGCGGGGCAGGGCTTTCGATTTGTTCCCATGCGGTATAGTCGTGACTCCAGAACCGGGCGTTCCACGCCTTGTTCAAGGCTTCCAAAGAGTTGTACCGTGCCTTGAGCCAGCGGCGGAACGCAGCCTGACACAGCTCGCAATGGCAGTCGCCGCTCATCTCGTTGGAGATATGCCAGAGCAGGACAGCCGGGTCATTGCCGAACCGCTGTGCCAGCTTCTGGTCGATGATGCAGACTTTTTCCCGGTAGACCGGCGATGTATAGCAGTAATTCTGCCGCCGGTTGTACAGCTCCCGGACCCGGTCTGCCCGGACTCGGCGCACCTCGGGGTATTTGTGTGCCATCCAAGCAGGGCGGGCCGCACTGGGCGTTGCAAGGATCGTATAGATTCCATTGGCATACAGGTTATGGATGATGTCAGCCAGCCAATCCAGCTCAAATACCCCCTCCTGCGGTTCCAACGTGGACCATGAGAACACACCCAGCGTCACAGTATTAATGTGTGCCTTTTTCATCAGTTCGATGTCCTGCGCCAGAATATCGGGCCGGTCCAGCCACTGTTCTGGGTTGTAGTCTCCGCCATGAAGTAATCTGAGCTGCTGCATGATAGCGGCCTCCTTTGGTTGCGCAAATTGCGCAACATTTTTATCGGATAAAGGCGTTCGATACAAAGTATAGCAAGAACCTCCGCAAGATGCAATGCAGCTATATGGAATTTCGTTGTAATAAGCTGAACGTTTGATGCGGCACAAGAAACCATCCATGGATGCTTTGGAAGATTCCACAACGTTCATGTGGGATTTATAGGCAGGTTGTCAAAATGCAGAAATACATTGATTGAACGGGAAAGCACTTGAACGCCATGCTATAAGTCCTACGATCACCGCTTTATCACAATAAAATTTGCAAAACCATCTTGACGCACCTTGTAAACCTTGACACTCTCTGTCACAAATTCCACTGAGCTTGTCGGGGCGAGGCTCGACAAGCTCTGCTCACGATGCACAGAATGCAGACAATGCAAAGAAAAACACGGCTTTCCCGCCGGTGTGCAAAAAGTGTGCAAAAGTGTGCAGAGCCCCAGAAAATGGAAAATCCCACGAGAAATCTTGCGATTCTTCGTGGGATTTTGGTGCGCTCGAGGGAACTCGAATCCCTGGCCCTCTGATTAAAAGTCAGATGCTCTACCGGCTGAGCTACGAGCGCATACATTATAAAGCGCAGTATAACACGATACTGCCGAATAATATTACCATACTCCCGGGCAAAAAGCAAGCTTTCTGCACAAAAAACTTTCCCAAAGCCGTCATCGGGCAGATTTTGCCACGAACTGCCCCTTTACAAACTGGGCAAGAACCAGTACAATCAAAGCAGTTCATTACAAAACTGCAACCGACCTGCCGGGCACACTTCCGCGCCGGGCAAGCCGATCCGATAGGAGGGCTTTTTCCATGAAAATTTCTCGACGGTCCGTACTTCGCTATTCCGGGCTGACGGCGGCGCTGCTGGCGCTCACCGGCTGCTCCGCAAGCCCCGGCAGTGCCATTCTGGGCGGCGATCTGCCCGACTGGATGAAGAGCCTGTTCTGCGGCTCGGCGGCATCCTCTTCTGCTTCTTCTGAGGCCGCTGCATCCTCTGCGGCCTCAGCCAGTGAGGCCTCAGCCGGTGAGGCAGCCGCCTCCTCGGCAGCGTCCAGCGAAGCCGCAAGCTCTGCGTTCAGCCTTCTGCCTGCCTACGACGCTGACCCTCTGACCGGCGAAGCCCGCAAGAGCACCGGCCGGATGGTGGGTGTGATGGTCAACAACATTGCCAACTCCGAAAAGCAGAACGCACGCCCCCAGCGCGGCATCGGCTCGGCAGACCTGCTCATCGAGAGCAAGGTGGAGGGCGGCATCACCCGCCTGTGTGCCGTATTCCGGGATGCGGACACCATCCCGGAGGTCGGGCCGCTGCGCTCTGGCCGCGACCAGTTCCTGCAGCTGCTCATGCCCCATCAGGCCCTCTATTACCACGATGGCGAGAGCATTTTCTGCACCCAGTTCATCAATGTATACGATTACTCCGGCCTGAACATCGGCGGCAAGAGCTACTTCAACACGCCGGTCCACCCCCACGTTGCCCACCGTGACAACCGCGGCCGCAACGTAGCCTATGAACACACCGAGTTCACCTCCGGCAAGGAGATCAAACAGGCAGCCGGTAATGCCGGCATCGGCCTGACCTACGCCAACGAAACGCCTTTCTTCCACTTTGCCGACTACCGCACCGCGGCCTCCAATGACCTTCCCGGTGCCCCTGCGGCCAAAACCATCAGCATCACCCACTCCGAGAGCTACAGGACCCGCCTGACCTACAACAGCTGGGGCCGCAGCTACAAGCTGGAAATGTACAACCGTTCCAAAAAAGCCTATGAGAACACGGTGGACGAGCTGACCGGCAAGCAGCTGACCTTTGACAACGTGGTAGTCTGCTTTGCCGATATCGCCGCCTATGCGGGCGATTCTCACGATGTCCAGTCGGTCAACTATGTGGCCGGTGGGCAGGCGTTTCTCTTCACACGGGGCGGCGTGCAGGTGGGCCGCTGGGAGAAGCCGCATCCCACCCACCCGCTCAAGCTCTACACCGAAACCGGCGAGGAGATGACCCTGAACCGGGGCAAGACCTATCTGGCACTGGTGGACAATGATGAGTGGAGCAATTTCAGCTACTAAATCACCCGCCCTCCGGGGCAGAAGAGGGAAACCGATGAAACGCTTTTGGATGCGCGCTTTGCTCTGTTTTGCGCTCAGCGCCGCACTGCTGACAGGCTGTGCGCTCAGCCCCAGCTCCCAGCCCGCCGAAAGTCCCACTGACCCGCTCACCGGGCAGGAGCCTGTCTGGCCGGGCCAGCGGCCGGTCGCCATCACCATTGACAACGCAGCCGCCAGCACCACTCAGTGGGGGCTTTCCACAGCCTCGCTGGTGCTGGAAGCCCTGACCGCACAGCAGCAGGCCACCAGGCTCTGCCTGGTCTACCCTGCCGTGGGGGCTGTGCCGCAGGTCGGGCCTGTTTCTGCCGGGCAGGACCTTTACTGGCGGCTGCTGGTGGGCCAGCAGGTACTGCCGGTGCAGCGGGGCGGCGGACAGTTTGACCAGAACTACCTTGATTACTACTCTCTGCGCGCGGTAGACGCGCTGGAGGTGGGCACCAATGCCTTTTCCTGTGAGACCAATTGGCAGAATGTCCCGCTGTGGCATACCAGCGGTGCAGCACTTTCGGGTGTGCTGGGCAGCCTGAACATCTCCCCGGCCCTGACAGAATCCCGCGTCACGGACACCTCTTCCAGCAGCTCCGACAGCGAGAGCGGAACCCTCCTCTCCGTGCCCAATCTGCTGCCCATGCAGGAAAGCGGCAAGCTGCCCGACGCAGATGCTTCGGACGCAATGAACGTCCGGGTCCAGTTTGACGCACAGAACGCCACCGGCTTCACCTACGATGCCGACAGCAAGACCTACCGGATGCTCCACGCAGACGGCACACCGCAGCTGGATGCCAACAACGGCCAGCAGGCAGATTTCGACAACCTGCTCATCCTGTTCAGTGCATCCACCCTGCGTGACGATGGTGTGACGCTGGATTACGACCTGACTATGGGCGGCGGGGTCTGGCTCAACGAGGGCCACCTGTGGAACATCACCTGGACGCAGGGCAGCGAGACCACCTTCTTCCTATATGATTCCAACGGCCGCCCCCTGACCCTGACGGCAGGCCGCAGCTATCTGGCGCTGGTGTCCAGCCTGACCGGGCAGGAGCTCACCGTGCAGAACTCCACCGGGGAAAACCTGTTATAAGCAAAAGAGACGGTCCTGCAATCCAATGCAGAACCGTCTCTTTTTACGCTATGCTTTTTACAGATCGACTACGCTGCCCACTTCAGCAAGGGTGGCAGGCACCACGCCCAGATGGACTTCATCGGCATCCCGGCGCACCACAAAATGGACGGTCTGGCCTGCGGCAAAGTCAGGCTGATAGATCAGCTCCAGCGTCTGCCAGTCCGCAGGGGTCTCGCAGAAACAGTGGAGCATCGCCCCGCGCCCTGCGGAAAGATTCAGGGTAAAGGCAGAAGCATCTGCCGCATTCTCACCGTAAAGGGGAGCCGCAAAGCTGCCCACCCGCACCTGTCTGCCATCGCACAGGGCAGTCAGGCCAGTGCCCAAGCTGTACAGGGCATTCCTGCTGTCCAGGCCGCGGCTCTGCAGGTAGCTGGCCCCCACAGCCAGCGGCCGGGCCGAGAGGTTCTCCACCGACAGATAGACCAACGTGCTGTCCAGCTCCGGGGCAGGCGCATAGCCCAGCAGCTCCACTGCCGCCTTGCCGTCCAACAGAGCAGGTTCGCCCTCATAGCAGGGGGCCAGAGCCGCGCCCGAAACACCGGTGAGCAGGGCAGCAGCCAGACTGACTGCGCCGGAACCGGCATATTTCAGGAACGAGCGGCGGGACAGGGATTGTGACATCGGGGATTCCTCCTAACGGGAAAATAAGTTCTCTTTATACAATAGTAAATTCCTGGCTTTCTGTCAAGAGATTTGCCCGGAATTTTACCTGTTCTTCCGCGTTTTTACGTGTTTTGGATATTTTCAGGGCGGCGCGGCAAAGATTCTTACTCAAATGCCTCGTTTTCCTCGGCTTCTGCCTGCCCGCGCAGGGTATCGGCGTAACCAAAGGGGACGATGTCGATGGCCTCCACCAGACGGTCGCGCATCCAGAGCTGCACGTCGGTCTGGACGGTATAGCCGCAGCCGGGGTCGGCCATCCACTGTTCCGGGTGGCGGGAGGGCAGCGCGCGCTGGCTCAGCATACTCATGATCACGCCGCCGTGGGTCACGCAGGCAGCCTCGGTCACATCCATCCGGATCATATACTCAAACAGCTTGAGCAGGGTCTCGGCGCAGCGGGCGTGGAACTGCTCGGTGGGCTCTGCTCCCTCGGGCACAAAGCCGGAGCCGGGGGTGATCCACTTCTTGAAATCCTCTTCCTTGACCAGCTCCTTCACGGGGCGGTTCTCAAACACGCCGAAGCCCGCTTCCCGCAGGTCGTGCACCGTGAACTGGTGGCCTGCATTGGGGAACAGAATGTTCGCTGTTTCCACAGCGCGCACCAGCGGGGAGGAGAACACCGTGTCCACCTGCGGATACTCGAACCGCTCCTTCAGCTCCTTCAGCTGGGCGCGTCCCTCATCACACAGGGGGATGTCCGTGCCGCTGCCGATGTACAGGCCCTGCAGATTACCGGCTGTCATGCCGTGGCGGATGAGATGAAGTTTGAACGTTTTCATGGAAAAACACCTCTATCTGGCAAAGAGTTCCTCTTTGCTGTAAAATTTCGCACCGGCAGCGGGCATCCTGCCCGGGCCGTGCGCCACAAAATATGCGTTGATTGTCTTTAGTTTAGCATAGATATGGTATCCGGGGCAAGCCTTTTGACAAAAATGACGAAAAACGACGAGAATTTCCGTCACTTTTCTTGCTTTACTTCTTGTTTTCCACTGTGTATAATCAACATGTTGTAAACCAAAACTCAAAGAAGTTCAATTTCCACTACTGAGGAGTCCAAAATCATGGAATTCAACCGTATCATCAAGCTGCTGCGCAAGGAGCGCGGCATCACCCAGAAGCAGGCCGCCGAAGACCTTGGGGTGTCTCAGGCACTGCTCTCCCACTACGAAAAGGGCATCCGCGAGTGCGGCCTGGACTTTGTTGTCCGGGTAGCGGATTACTATAATGTGTCCTGCGATTACCTGCTGGGCCGCTCGGCTGAGCGCAACGGCATGATGCTGAACGCCGATGACCTGCCCAACCCCGATAAGATGAAGGACAATGTCTACCATGGCAGCGTTCTGCCCACCATGAACAAAAAGTTGATCTCCAACAGCCTGAACGTGCTGTACGCCAAGATCGCCGAGTGCCACAGCAAGGCCCTGACCACCGAGGTCAGCACCTACCTGATGATGGCCGTTGCCAAGATGTTCCGCCTGCTCTATTCCGCCGAACCCCACAACGCCCAGAGCCTGTTCAGCGTGGAGGCCCGCCGCTGGCCCGGCTACTCCGATGCCGTGATGCGGATGAGCGAGAGCAACGTGGAGGACCTGCTGGCCGGTGAGGACCTGAACGGTGCCGAGGGCGTGAAAGATCCCTCCTGCCTCGCCATGACCACCGAGAGCCTGACCCGGGAATACCCGCTGTACACCCCCAGCCTGCTGAATCTGGTCAAGACCAGCGAGACCCATGTGCGCGGCCTGGACCCCAACCAGTGAGCTTCTGTGTGAAACTCCTGTTAATTCTGTGCCCAGGGCCTTGCAATTTCCGGTAAAAAATGCTATAAACGAATCAGCGAAGAAAAAGATTTCTGCCATTGATTAAGGAGGCAAGCTTTATGTCGAACAAGATTTCCCGCCGCACCTTCCTCAAGGTCACCGGTGCTTCTGCCGCTGCTCTGGGCGCTGCTGCTGTGCTGGGCGGCTGCCAGGCCGGCGATAACTCTTCCATCGAGGTCAAGGTCGGCGATAAGATCAGCAACTGGAACAATCTGGCGGTCCAGCTGACCAGCGTCTTTACTCTGGCAAGTGCCCCCGATGCCGAGGGCTATGAGTACATTGCCATGCTGATCACCTCTGCAAACCGTTCCAGCCGCGACACCTTTGCCATCGGCGCACAGAACATTCAGGAGATCGGCGAGGCCTATCCTCTGGATACCCCGGAGCAGATCGCAGCCAACACTGCCGGTTACTTCCACGCTCTGTCCGCTTCCACCACCGACTTCTCCTTCACCTGCGACGGTCAGGCAGCCGAGGGCGGCGCTTATGTCCAGCTGTACGACAGCACCACCGAAAGCTTTACCACGGCCTCTGCCATTCCCCCGCAGGGTGCAGGCTACATTGAGCTGGTCTGCATGGTGCCCACCACCTGGCAGCAGATCGGTGTGACCTACACCCCGACCTTTGTTTCCGGCAAGACCCTGAACTTTACCATCAACGCCTCTGATCTGACCAAAGCCTGATCAAGCAGGACGAAATTTCGTATGATTTGCACGGCGGCGGTGGGAAAATTTCACAAAATATTTGTGAAAACCATTGACATTCGCCCCCGTTTCGCCTATTGTATAGGCAGAGCCTTTTGGCATTTTCGTGCGCTTTGCACATTATAAGGAGGAACGATTATGTCGTTAGCATTTTCTCGCCGCTCTTTCCTGAAATACTCCGCTGTTGCAGCTGTGGCCGTTGCGGGTGCCAGCCTCTTCTCCGGCTGTGATCAGACTGATACCAAGAACCTGTACTGCGACGGTGCCGGTTCCATCACTGTTCTGCAGGTCAAGGCTGTTATGGGTACCAATGACGAAAACTCTAATAAGTATGTTGCACCTGAGCTTTCCGTTGGTGATACTTCTATTGAGCTTCCTTTTGCAATCACTGTTGGTCGTACTAACAATCTGCCCATCAATGTCAACAATTTTATGATTACTGTCACTGATAAGGACGGTAAGAACGCTAAGACTTATAACGTCACTCTGGATGGCCTGTTCAGAACCAATCTGAAGAATAACGATACTGCCACCGGTAAGGTCAAGGCCACTGTTGATGCTTTGAAGGCAGGAGATAAGGTTATTCTTACTTATTGCCCCGATCTGCAGTACGCAGAATACTCCATGAACTGGCGCTTGGCTGTTCCTGCTGAAGAGACCGGCTCCAGTTCCACCTCCACCAAGTAATCTCCCCAACGTACATCCTAAGCCGTCCGGGAAAGCCGGGCGGCTTTTTTGCGCCGTTTGTGCTGGCAAAGTGTCTCAATTTTTCTTCAAATTTTCAGCAATTCTGTATCTTGTGTACACCCGCATTTTCTGATACCATAGGTTTATGGAAAAGAAGGGGAGCGCAGCGGCAGGGGCCGCCGCGCTGTTTGTGTTTCCGCCTGAAAAAGGCCAATGGGCCGTAGTTTGACAGAACAGGAGTGTTGCAGTTATGATCAACATGGTAAAGCTTCCCACCAACAAGAGCAATCTGTTCCTGCGTGTGGCAAAGGGCCATTTCGCAACCAGCCACAGCCACATCAATTACTATATCGATGTCACCACCCAGAAGTCCCGCCTTTCCGAGGCAAAGGCCGTGGCAAAAGAGCTGGTGGCTGCCTACCAGCACAACACCATCGTGGATACTGTCCTCTGCCTGGACGGCACACAGGTCATCGGCACCTGCCTTGCCAACGAGCTGACCAAGGACGGCTTCGCCAACATGAACGCCCACCAGACCATCTATGTCATCACCCCGGAGTACACCACCGGCAGCCAGATCATCCTGCGCGACAATCTGGCCCCCATGGTCAAGGGCAAGCACGTGCTGATCCTGGCTGCTTCCATCACCACCGGCTACACCGTGCAGGCCGCGATCGAGGCGATCAACTACTACGGCGGCACTGTGGCAGGCCTGAGCGCCATCTTCGCCACCGCCACCGAGTGCCTGGGCATCCCGGTCACCTCTATTTTTGACCCCTCCAACCTGCCCGATTACGCCAGCTTCGATTCCCGCGAGTGCCCCCTGTGCAAGGCGGGCCAGCATATCGATGCACTGGTCAACAGCTTCGGCTATTCGGCGCTGTAAGCCTCCTTGCCCGATCGTTTCATCCACTTCCCGCAGACACAAAGACCCGGCTGTCATCGGCAGCTGGGTCTTTTCCTTATTCTGCTTTTTTCGGGAACACAAACGGGTCGTGCAGGTAGACCAGCACGAGGTACGCCGCCATGAAGCACCAGATGATGGGCTCACAGAGGATGACGGCGTTATAGGCAAACTTCGGGATGAAGAAGAGCACGAATACCACCTTGCCCACCAGCTCAATGACACTGGAGAAGAGGGGCAGGACCTTCTGCCCCAGGCTCTGCAGGGCGTAGCGGGTGGCCAGCAGGACACCCAGCACCGAGTAGAAGGGCGCGTTCCAGAGCAGATACCGTGCGCCGTTTTCCAGCACCACAGACTCGCTGGAGCCGGAGATGAGCCGCACCATCCACTCCGCGCCCAGCTGCATCAGAAAGATCGCCAGCACGGCCACCGCCACGCTGTACAGGGCGATCTCCTTCATGCCCTTGCGGACACGCTCCGGCTGGTTTGCGCCGCAGTTCTGGGAAACAAACGTGGAGCATGCCGATGCCATGGCCATGACCGGCATGGTGGTAAAGGAGAACAGCTTCCGGGCGGCGGTGTGACCGGCAATGACCAGCGTGCCCAGACCGTTGATGCCATACTGCAGCACCACCGAGCCCGCCGAGACGATGCTGCTCATCAGGCCCATGGAGATGCTCTGGCTGAACAGCTCCCAGTAAAGGTGGCTGCCCACCCTGAAATGCTGCTTTTCCGGAAGCAGGATCTTCACTCTGAGGAAGATGTACAGGATGCAGAGCACCACCGAAACGCCCTGCGAGATGACCGTTGCCACAGCCGCTCCCTGCACCCCCATGCCCAGCCTTGCAATGAACAGGAGATCCAGCACCACATTCAGGCCCGAGGAGATGAGCAGGAACACCAGCGGCATCACGCTGTTGCCAATGGCGCGCAGCAGGCCCGCGCAGAGGTTATAGGCGAACATGACCAGCACGCCCAGATCGATGGTCAAAATGTAGCGGTACGCATCGTCCAGGATCTCCGCCGGGGTGTCCAGCATGAGGAGCAGCGGGTGCAGGCCCAGCACACCCGCCAGCGTAATGCAGAGGGAAGCCACCAGACCGATGACCAGTGAGCCTGCCACGGTCTTTTTGAGCAGATCGTGATCCTGCGCCCCGTAGGAGCGCGCTGCAACGATTGCAAGGCCGTTGCCGATACCGAGGCCAAAACCGACCAGAAGCTCGTAGATCGAGCCGCAGGAGCCAATGGCGGCAAGGGCGGTATCGCCCAGCACATTGCCCACGATCATGGTGTCCACGGTGTTATAGAGCTGCTGGAACAGGCTGGAGATGAAGATGGGCAGCATGAACAGCAGCAGGTTTTTGAAAATGGGCCCGTGCATCAGGTCCACATTCATGCTGAAGGGGGATTTTTTCGCAGTTTGGGTCATAAGGTTCCTCACAGTTTACGGAAAACAACCCTCCCCGGCATTGCACAGCAAAAACGGAGAGGGTTGTGCTTTATTTTTCTTTTACAGCTCCTGGGTCTCAAAGCCGTGGCCGGTCAGCACCTCCACGCTGGTGAAACCAGTTGCCTTGATGGCGGCTGCGGCTTCCTCAAAGCCGAAGGTCAGGCTGGAAACATCGTGGGAGTCGGAGGTGATGATGACCTTGCCGCCCATCTTGTTCCACTCCTCCAGCATCCATGCACTGGGGTAGAAGTCCTTGCGGTAGCCGCGGTAAACGCCGCCGGTGTTCACTTCCAGCAGGCAGTTGTGCTCTTTGGCAGCGCTCAGGGCTTTGAGGGCAGCGGCCCGGTAGCGGGGAGCCTCTTCATCAAAGAACTCACCCTCGCCGTTCAGCTTCTTGATGAGGTCGATGTGGGCCAGAATGTCCGGTCCCTTGGCGGCAACCTTCTCCACCTCTGCAAAGTAGGCCTCCACCGCGGCCAGCGGGTCACCGTCGAAATCATCAAAGATGCAGTCGTGCAGATCCTGCGGGCGGAAGTCGATCTCGTAGTACTTGCCGGTGTTCTTGCCGTACAGGTGATGGGCCGCACCGATCCAGTAATCGTAGTTCTCGGGCTTGTCCTCGCTCAGGCTGTCCCACTCGATGCCGCAGAGGATGTCCACCTTGCCCTTATACTCTGCCTTGAGCTTTGCAATGGTGGCCTTGTACTGGGCGGTGCGGCTGGGGCTCATGCAGTACTCGCGGTCCCGCTGCGTATAGCTATGACCGGAGAAGCCCAGGGTCGTCAGGCCCTGTGCACAGGCGGCACTGGCCATTTCCTGCAAGGTATTTCTGCCATCGCACATCGTCGAGTGGCAATGAACACTGGACTTCTTATAATCTGCCATAACTAAATCACTGCATCCTTTCCTGTTTGACCTTGTGGTCAATGACGTGTCGTTTTTCCAGCTCACGGGTGATCTCTTCCACCGTGATGCCTGCCTGCACCATCAGCACCAGCACATGGTATGCCAGGTCGCTGATCTCATAGATGGTCTCGGCCTTGTCCTCTTTTTCTCCCGCAATGATGACCTCGGTGCACTCCTCGCCCACCTTTTTCAGGATCTTCTCCTTGCCCTTCTCGAACAGGTAGGTGGTGTAGCTGCCTTCCTGGGGACGATCCCTGCGGCCCTGGATGAGTTCGTAAAGCCCCTGCCAGCTGAACTGCTTGAGCTCCGGCGAGACATACACTTCATTGAAGAAGCAGCTCTCGGCACCGGTATGGCAGGCAGGGCCGTCCTTGACCACCTCCACCACCAGTGCGTCCTTGTCGCAGTCTGCAGTGATGGACACCACATACTGGACATTGCCGCTGGTATCGCCCTTGCGCCAGATCTCCTGACGGCTCCGGCTCCAGAACACCGTACGCCCCTCGGCAATGGTCAGTGCCAGCGTCTCGGCGTTCATGTAGGCAAGGGTGAGCACCTCTTTGGTGTAGTGATCCTGCACGATGGCAGGAATGAGGCCCTTTTCATCAAATTTCAGTTCCATGGTCAATACTCCCTCCCCAAAGGGGATACTTACAGTTTATCCTAAAGTTGCCCGAAACGCAAGAGCTTACAGCCGCATTTCGACACCATTTTCATTCAGATAGGTTTTCAGGTCGTGGATGGTCAGCAGTTTCTGGTGGAAAATGCCCGCCGCAAGGCCCGCGTCGATGCCCTTGTGGTGGAACAGCTCAAGGAAATCTTCCTTTTTGCCCGCGCCGCCGCTGGCGATGATGGGCACATTCACCCGGGCAGCGACCGCGTCCAGCATCTCGAGATCGAAGCCGGTGCGGACACCATCGGTGTCAATGCTGTTCAGGCAGATCTCCCCCGCGCCATGCGCCGCGCACCAGCTGATCCATTCCAGCGCGTCCCGACCGGTATCCTCGCGCCCACCCTTGGCGAACACCCGGAACTGGCCGTTCACCCGCTTCACGTCCGCCGAGAGCACCACGCACTGATCGCCGTATTTCCGGGCCGCCGCCGGGATGAGGTCGGGGTCCCGCAGAGCGCCCGAGTTGACGCTGACCTTATCGGCACCGCATTTCAGCACCCGGTCAAAATCCTCCAGCGTGTTGATGCCGCCGCCTACGGTCAGCGGGATGAATATCTCACTGGCCACCCGGGTCAGGATATCGGTGAACAGAGCACGGCCCTCAAAGCTGGCGGTGATATCGTAGAACACCAGCTCGTCGGCACCGGCGGCGTTGTACATCCGGGCCATCTCCACCGGGTCGGCCACGTCCCGGATGCCCTCAAAATTCGTGCCCTTGACCACCCGGCCATTCCGGACATCCAGACAGGGAATGATGCGTTTTGTGATCATTTTCGTTCCCCTTCGTTTAATTCTGCACCAGTTCTACACAACGTTTCAGATCCAGCGCCCCGGTATACAGGCTCTTGCCCAGGATCGCGGCAGCGGTGCCCATCTTTTTCAGTTCCAGCAGCTCGGCCTCCGACGAGATGCCGCCGCTGGCCGTGAAGGCCACGCCCGGCACCTCTGCCGCCAGCTGGCGGTACAGCGCCAGATTCGTGCCCTTCATGGCACCATCACAGGCAATGTCGGTGTAGATGATGGCCGTGCACCCCGCATTTGCCAGTCGCCTGCAGAAGTCCACGCCCTTTTCGGCGCTGACCTCCTTCCACCCGTGGATGGCAACAAATCCATCTTTGGCATCCACTCCCACGGCGATCCGTTCGCCGTAGCGTTTCAGCATCCGGGCCGTGAAATCAAAATCCGTCACGGCCACACTGCCCAGGATGCAGCGATTCACGCCCAGAGAAAGGTATTTTTCAATGCGCTCCTCCGTGCGGATGCCGCCGCCCACCTCGATGTACAAGCCGCCCTGCTTTGCCAGCGCGGCAATGGATCCGTAGTTGGAAAGGGTGCCGTCCTTTGCACCGTCCAGATCCACAACGTGGAGATACCTGGCCCCGGCCTCCACAAACTGCCGGGCCTGTGCGCAGGGGTCGTCCCCGTAAACAGTCATACGGTCATAATCTCCCTGCGTCAGGCGGACAACTTTGCCGCCTCGCAGGTCAATGGCTGGGAATAGATTCATAGTTTCTCCTTTAGCGGCCTTACCCTCTCAGCTTCGCTGCGCTCAGCAGCTCTCCCAAAGGGAGAGCCTTTGGCAAAACCGGAAAGTTTACCGTACTGCCAAGGGCTCTCCCTTTGGGAGAGGTGGCATCACGCAAGTGATGACGGAGAGGCGAGCCAGTTTACAATTCTGCAAACGCCTTCAAGATCCGCAGCCCCGTCTCCCCGCTCTTTTCGGGGTGGAACTGGGTGCCGTACACCCTGCCCGCCCTGACCACGCCGGTCACGGGGATGGAGTAATCGCTGACAGCAAGTGTACTCTCGGTACAATTTTTGCCGTAGTAGCTGTGGACGTAATAGACATACTCACCCTCACGGATGTATCGGAAGAGCGGGTCATCCCGTACGATGTGCAGAGCATTCCAGCCGATCTGCGGCACCTTGAGGGTTTTGTCTTTCAGGTCAGGCTCCAGCGGGCAGACCTCGCCTTTGACAAAGCCCAGGCCTGCATGCTCACCGTACTCATAGCTTTTTTCAAAGAGTAGCTGCATTCCCAGGCAGATGCCCAGCAGGGGCTTTTGCGCCGCCTGCTCCCGGATGACCGGCACCAGACCGGTAGCCGAGAGCTTGTCCATGGCATCGCCAAAGGCCCCCACCCCCGGCAGGATGAGCCGGTCGGCCTTGCAGATGGTCTGTGCATCGGCGGTCACAACAGCCTTCAGCCCCAGATGCGTCAGGCTGGAGCGCAGGCTGAACAGGTTGCCCACGCCGTAATCGATGATCGCGATCATACCAGCAGTCCTTTCGTGGAGGGGATCTCGTCCCGGTGGGCGGCATCAATGGCGACTGCCGCAGCCAGCGCGCGGCCCGCGCCCTTGAAGCAGGCTTCGAGGATGTGGTGAGTGTTTTCCCCTGCAAATTGTACGAAGTGGAGCGTAGCGGGCACATTGCGGGCAAAGCCCAGCCAGAACTCCGAGGCGCATTCCACATCGAAATCGCCCACCTTTTCGGTCTTGCAGTGGACATCCCAGTTCAGGGTGCACCGGCCCGAAAGGTCTACCGCGCAGAGCACCAGCGCCTCATCCATGGGCAGGTAGAAGCTGCCATACCGCTGGATGCCCCGCATCTCGCCCAGCGCCCGGGCAAAGGCCTGCCCCAGTGCAATGCCGATATCCTCAGCCGTGTGGTGGTAATCCACCTCCACATCCCCGTGGCAGGTGAGCACCAGGTCAAACCGGCCATGGCGGGCAAACAGCTCCAGCATGTGGTTCAGGAACCCACAGCCGGTGTCCACCTCATAGCGTCCCGCACCGTCCAGATTCAGGGTCAGCTCGATCTGGGTCTCGTTGGTGTTGCGTTCCAGTGTCACTTCCCGCATGGGTCATTCCTCCATTATTTTGTCAAGGGTGTTCAGGAAGATCTGCATCTGCTCCGGCGTGCCGATCGTGATGCGCAGCCAGTTTTCAATGCGCGGGGCATCAAAGTGGCGCACCAGAACGCCCTTTTCCTTCAACTTCCGGTACAATTCGCCGCCGTTTTTCTTTTGTGTAGAGGCGAACAGGAAGTTGGAGCGGCTGTCCAGCACCGCAAAGCCCCGGGCTTCCAGCTGCTGTTTTGTCCATGTGCGGGTGTCCACGATGGCGGCACGGGTCTTTTCAAAATAAACGGTATCTTCCAGCGCGGCCTGCCCGGCTTTCAAAGTCAGCCGGTTGATGTTGTAGGGGTTCAGGCTGAACTTGACCCGGTTCAGATCCGCAATGAGGCTGGCGCTGCCCATGGCAAGGCCCAGCCGCGCACCGGCCAGCTGGCGGGATTTCGAGAAGGTCTGCACCACCAGCAGGTTGTCGTACCGGTCAATGAGCGGCACGCAGCTCTCGCCGCCAAAGTCCACATAGGCCTCATCCACAATGACCACATTGTCAGGGTTCGCTTTCAGGATGCCCTCGATGGCACTGCGGGGCAGGACCAAGCCGGTGGGGGCGTTGGGGTTGGCGATGACGATGGTCTCGTTCAGGCCGTAGTAATCGGCGGGGTCAAGGGTGAAATCCTCCTTCAGCGGGATGATATGGCTGGGGATATGCATCAGCCCGCACCAGACGCTGTAACAGCCGTAGGTGATGTCGGCATAGGCCAGCGGGTGGGTCTCATCGCAGAAGGCCCGCAGGGCGAAGAAGAGGTTCTCGTCACTGCCGTTGCCGGGCATGATCTGATCCGGCTGCAGGCCAAAGTGCGCCGCCGCCGTTTTCAGCAGGTCGGTGCAGGCGGGGTCGGAGTAGAGACGGAGCTTTTCCACCTCATGCTCGCTCACCGCCGCCACCACCGCCGGGCTGGGCAGATAGGGGCTCTCGTTGGTGTTCAGCTTGATGTATTGCTGGTCCTGCGGCTGCTCCCCCGGAGTATAGGGGGTGACTGTTTCAAGTTTCGGAGAGAGATATTTACTCATAGCAATTTCCTCACTGTCAGCGTCCTCG
>ENA-OQDL01000692-OQDL01000692.1-human-gut-metagenome-genome-assembly--contig:-NODE-692-length-20471-cov-2.768285_pt1 | contig 20471 bp, 19 predicted proteins | sample MGYA00242782_ERZ504609 | MGnify/ENA primary metagenome ERZ504609 (study PRJEB26092, sample SAMD00036320) | human gut metagenome | host: Homo sapiens | study: EMG produced TPA metagenomics assembly of... | reverse complement strand
TACTGATTCTGAATCAGCTGTTGGAGTCCGGATGCCTGACGGCATGAATGTGGTTCTACACATTATTATACATAAGATTATATTATCAGATCATTTACTTCCCCATTAATCAAGGAATAAGAATGTTTAACGTAGCAAATGAAGTCATCTCTTCTTCGGCTCTTCTATCACTTCTATCAAGTCCGGCGAAAGCGTCGCCATGGCCATGGCTATCACCCCTTGCAGACTGATAACCACACGACGGTCTCTAGCACCTTTTACCTTTACAAATACCCCCTCGTAGCCCTCGAAATCACCACCTGTGATGCGGACTTTCGTACCGCGCCGTAAGTTCACCTCGTCGGGACTGTAAAAAGATAAGATGCTCGTCATACGTTCCAGCCACAGCGATAAACTGCCTCATCTGATCATCGGGCACAATGATTTTCTGCCCGTTGCGGATATCAATCATATATTGAAAATACGGAAGTTTGAACTTCACCTTCTGAAGTTCGGACTGGACGGAATGAACAAATATCAGATCACTGATAACGGGAACCAGCTCACGCCTCTTGCGCCCGTTCCTTATACGAACTTCGTAACGCATGGGAATGAAATTGTTGATTCCTTCTTTATCCAACAAAGCCTTGATCTGCATCCCCCGGCGATAAGTGGCACGCATGGCAAACCATTGCATTTTTTCACTTGAAAGCATAGTTATGGAGCTTTGAAGTACAGATATATATCTGCATTTCAATCAATTACGAGAAGTTTCGTAAAGTACAAGAGGAATCGGCCTCTTGTGATTAAGCTGACCGGAGAAAAGCTATTTCAACAAATGGAGGATGGGAATCCGCACGATGTAGATGCAGCCTGTCGGGTCAACCGATGACCTTCCGCAGATTCCCGAACCGGATGGTTCTTATGTGTTAAATCAGAATTTATAATACCTATATATAAAAAAAGCGCGGGAATCTGTACCTGTTACTCGTCCCGCCCTACAAGGCCTTCGCATTGCCCAATCCAGTCTGAACGAGCAACGCAGAAGCCCACGCCGATATGTATAATGACACTTGAATGCACCTTTGACCGGCAAAGGCGCACCAAGGATATAAACATACCCCGCAGACACCTACTGTTGCTTTGTTTTGGCTGGATTTTTAGAATTTGCGAAGTTCTGTAGAGCCAAGAACAAAACGTCAAGTAAACGTCTTTTCTATATATGTATATTTCCCACCTCCCTAACTTCCTTGCGGAAGTACCGGCGTGGAAAACGTGGCAAAGATAGCAATTTAATAAATAGGACGAAAATATATTCCGCTATTTTTAGTGATGTTTCTTGATTACTCAAAAACAAACAAGAAACAGATTATCGGTATACTTACCTTGATGCAAATTCTTCCGGACGCATCATCGCCCAGATGGTAAGATATAAGATACAGCAAACAAGGCTACCTGGTACTCGGTACACGCCTACCCTGTCTGCATCACATGCTTGCCCGGTTCTTGGTATGAACTTGGCTTGTTCACCGCATCTCCCTGACGGATGCAAAAACGTCACGCAGCAACATAGCCGTATTTGTTTATTCTAGCCATATCTTCCTTATATTTAATTATCTTTCTGTTGAAACTATGATTGTGGAAAAATTAACATAAAAAAGGCGTGAAACCAAATGGAATCACACCTAAACTATTATTAAGAGATTAATCAAACGGCAAGTAATTCTTTTCCCAAAAGATGGAGAGCCTCTTTAATCTGCATCTTCCTTATATCACTCGGCTTTTTAATACCATAGATATACTTGGAAAGAAGACTCTTGTTTATTCCCATACTACGTGCAACCTCTGACACATTTAGTTGAGGGAAACGTTTAAATATCATTGCTATCTCATTTTCATAATCCGGCTCCGCTGTATCGAAAAAACTGGATATATGAATATCCTCATCCAATGATTCCCAACGAACATCGTCACCAAACTTTCCTATCTTGAAATCAAGGCGCTCTCTATCACTTGCATCCTTCAGCAAAGGGAATGCCTCTAAGGGACGGCTGAAAGTTTCTCCACCATCCGTTTTCATATAAATGCGGTTAGCATCAAAACCAAAATGTCCTTTTATTGTATCCATAACTTTCAGGTTTTAATAATCATTCTCCATGATATTTTTAATTTTACTAATACAATATAGGGATAAATATTTATCCCCACAAATAAATAAGCAAAAAAATAGCGACAACTCTTTTCGAACCACCGTTCCATAACCTATGATGTACAAAGGAACTGATTTCCCTCCTGTTTTCCTAACAATCATCATCCGGCACACGGGTTCTTGCGTGTCAGAGCAGAGCTGCCATTTAATTGGAAAGATAATAATTATCTAAAGAATATATTTGTAGTTAAAAAGTTTCCTACACAAGAAACTTTATCTATTTTTGTGGTATGAATACGAATTTGCAAAAAATAGGAGAACTTTTGGCCCAATGCCGAAAAAACAAAGGATTGACACAAGAAGAAGTCGGGGTGATGATTGGCGTCCAAAAAGCAATGGTTTCCAAAGTGGAAAACGGTCTGTGTGTTAATTTTGGCACTGTCAACCGCATAGCGGAGGCGTTGGGTGTCGAACCGATAGTGGCGCTCAAGTCCAAAAAGAAAGCGGACAAGAACCTAATCGATTATGTGATGACGGTCATTGTCGAATTTGCGCGCCGTCACGATTTGACAATCCGGGAGGCAAGCAATTATATCAGACGTTTCAAAGGCATTGATTTTCTCACCGAATTTTACGATGTGGAACACACGCTTTCTTTTAACGACTGTGTGGATGACCTGACCATCGTCTGCCAAAACAATGGAGGAACATTGCGATGATACTTTACCACGGTTCAAATACGGCAATCGACGGCATCGACCTCAACAGATGCCGCCCCTATAAGGATTTCGGCAGAGGATTTTACCTGACCGACATTAGGGAACAGGCCCAAAGGATGGCCGCAAGAACAGCGCGGATGTTCAGCGGAAACCCCACTCTGACTATGTTTGAGTTTGACCTCGAAGAAGCGCAGTCGAGCGAATTGAAAGTCAAGGTTTTTCAAGGAGCCAGACTGGGAATGGGCACGTTTTGTCATGTCGAACCGCGATATAAACACTACTCAGCCTTGCCACGATTACGATATCGTAATTGGCCCTGTTGCCGATGATACCATTGCGCGCTTGCTACGTTTATACACCGAGAATTTTATTAACGAAGAACAACTATTGCACGAACTGACATTTTCGAAAGTGACTTCACAATATTTCTTTCACTCAGAGGCAGCGATTAAAATGCTGAAACGACTATGAACACGAATACCGCAAAATTCCTCTTTGAAGGAATATCCGCCGATGTAGTCCGTTACTTGGTGGAACGTAATGATATGGATTTGCAGGAAGCCATCTCCACATTCCACAATTCGGAGACATTCGTCAAACTGGAAGACTTCTCCACCGGCCTGTATATCGAAAGCCCGGCATACGTCTATGACCTGCTGATGTCGGAACTGAAAAACGGAAAGCTGGTGCAATAACAATAGGGCATTATTTATCTTCTGGTCATTTTATTCTTCAATCCATTCTACAATTTCCTGTGAAAGCGGACTGGTAGTAGAGCCGATTGAGGCAACCCATCTACCATTTTCATCAATCAGAAACTTATGAAAGTTCCACCCTATCTTAGCATCCGAAACCCCGTTTTCACTTTTATGCGTAAGCCATTGATAGAGGGGAGCTATATCTTTCCCTTTTACAGATATTTTAGCCATCATAGGAAAAGTCACTCCATAATTCAACGTACAAAACTCCTTGATTTCTTCATTCGTTCCGGGTTCCTGATGCAGGAAATTATTGGCAGGGAATCCGATAACGACAAAATCATCTTTTCCATATTTTTCATACAACTCCTCCAACTTGGCGTACTGGGGAGTGAAACCGCATTTAGATGCCACATTGACTACCAATACTTTCTTACCCTTGAACGTGGAAAGTGGCAAGTCCTTCCCGTCAATAGTCTTGACCGTAAAGTCATAAAAACTTTTTTGCTGTGCACCAGCTACCGATGTAATCATGGTTACAATTATGCTTAATATAAATGTTTTCATTTGAAATGCTATTTTATAATAGAACAATTCATGAAATTGAAAAGTTTTCTCTGAAAGAAAAGATTGGCGGATACCTATCGGACAGCTTCCTCCATGTTACCAAAAAGAAAGAACCTTTGTTTTTTGGAGAAGCAGGGAAAAGAAAGTATCTTTGTATGCTATACATATCTCTTTTACCAGAGTTTATTCATAAAAAAAATAATATAACTAATGGAATATGCACCTTCAAACAGGAAACGATTGCCATACGGTATGATGAACTTTGCAGACATCCGTTTCGACAATTATTATTATGTGGACAAAACCGCCTTCATCCCACTGATAGAACAGTCGGACCGGTTTTTCTTCTTCATCCGTCCCCGGCGATTTGGCAAAAGTCTGACCTTGAGCATGCTGCAACATTATTATGATGTACGCACCCGCGATAAGTTTGACGCCCTGTTCGGAGACCTCTACATAGGAAAGCACCCCACGCCGGACCGCAACACCTATCTGGTGCTGAAACTCAATTTTTCCGGTATCAGCGGGGAATTGCACAACTACCGTCAAGGGCTGGACGCACATTGCCAGACCATGTTCGACTATTTCTGCGATATCTATGCCGACTATCTCCCACAAGGTATCAAGGAGAAGCTGGATGAAAAATCAGGAGCGGTAGAACAATTGGAATATCTGTTTACGGAGTGCAACAAGACTGAGCAGAAAATTTATCTTTTTATCGATGAGTATGACCACTTTACCAATGCCATTCTCTCCGATGCCGAAAGCCTGCACCGATACACTGAAGAAACACACAAAGAGGGTTACCTGCGCGCATTCTTCAACAAAGTGAAAGCCGGAACTGATTCCTGCATCAAGCGTTGCTTCATTACCGGAGTAAGCCCCGTAACCATGGATGATCTCACCAGCGGATTCAATATAGGTACCAATTACTCCCTCTCACCGGAGTTCAACGAAATGACAGGGTTCACGGAAAAGGAAGTGCGTGAGATGCTGACGTATTATTCCACAAACAGTCCGTTCAACCATACCGTCGGTCAACTGATAGATATCATGAAGCCGTGGTATGACAACTACTGCTTCGCACCGGAATGCTACGGAGAAACAACCCTGTACAATTCCAACATGGTTCTCTATTTTGTCAAGAACTATATTCTGCGAGGCAAAGCGCCACAGAAAATGATAGAAAGCAACATACGCATAGACTACGAAAACTCCGGATGCTGATTCGCAAGGACAAGGAGTTTGCTCATGATGCATCCATCATACAAACCCTGGTAAGTCAAGGATATATCACCGGAGAACTGAAGGATAGCTTTCCGGCTGCGAATATTGTCGATCCGGACAATTTCATAAGTCTGCTCTATTATTTCGGTATGCTTACCATCAGCGGAATGCATAAAGGAAAAAACAAACTCACCATTCCCAATCAGGTAGTGGAAGAGCAACTATACACCTATTTGCTGAATACATACAATGAGGCCGACCTTAGTTTCAGCAGTTATGAGAAAGACGAACTGGCCTCGGCTTTGGCATACGATGGTAACTGGCAGGCCTACTTCGGTTACATAGCCGACTGTCTGAAACGTTACGCTTCACAACGTGACAAACAGAAAGGAGAGTTTTTCGTACATGGATTCACACTGGCCATGACAGCGCAAAACCGCTTCTACCGCCCTATTTCTGAAGCGGATACACAAGAAGGATACGCTGATCTTTTCCTGTGTCCTTTGCTGGAAATCTATCCGGACATGAAGCACAGTTATATCATAGAGTTGAAATATGCCAAATACAAAGATTCTGAAAGTCGTGTGGAAGAACTGAGGCTGGAAGGGATCGCTCAGGCAAATCGTTATGCTGATTCCGACCGGGTGAAGAATGCTGTGGGCACCACACAGCTACACAAAATAGTAGTGGTCTATAAAGGAATGGAAATGAGAGTGTGTGAAGAGATAGTACCTTTGCATGAAACGTACAACTAAAGATATCTTTAAAGAAAAAAGAAGCTACAACGACTTATGAGCAAACAAGGAACCATCATTGTGGTAGATGATAACAAAGGAGTGCTGTCGGCAGTAAAGCTATTGCTGAAAAATCATTTCGAACATATCGTCACACTGCCCTCACCCATCACACTGGCCGCTACGTTACGTGAAGAAAACGCGCAAGTGGTGCTGCTGGATATGAATTTCAGCAGCGGACTGAATACCGGGAATGAAGGTCTGTACTGGTTACACGAGATAAAGAAAATACAACCCTCCCTGCCCGTAGTACTTTTCACAGCCTATGCTGACATAGACCTGGCAGTGCGCGGCATCAAGGAAGGAGCGACAGACTTCATCGTCAAACCCTGGGACAATACCCGGTTGATAGAAACCTTGCTGTCTGCCTGCCGCAATTCCTCCAAGAACAAGAAGAGAGCGGAAATCCCTAAAACCGTATCTTCTATGTATTGGGGAGAAAGCAATGCCATGAAGCAACTGCGGACGCTGATAGAGAAAGTGGCGCAAACGGATGCCAATATTCTGATTACAGGAGAGAACGGCACAGGAAAAGAAATGCTGGCGCGGGAAATACACGCCTTGTCCAACCGATACCGGCGGGATATGATAACAGTGGACATGGGTGCCATCACCGAATCCCTGTTCGAAAGCGAACTGTTCGGCCATAAAAAAGGCTCGTTTACCGATGCCCATACCGACCGTGCAGGTAAATTTGAAGCCGCCCATGAAGGAACTTTGTTTCTGGACGAAATAGGCAACCTGCCCTATCACCTGCAATCCAAACTACTCACCGCCATTCAGAGCCGGAGCGTGGTGCGAGTAGGAAGCAACGAACCGATACCTGTCAACATACGTTTGATTTGCGCCACCAATTGTGATTTGGAAGAGATGGTGGCCAAAGGCAAATTCCGCGAAGATTTGCTTTACCGCATCAATACCACCACATCGAGATTCCCCCTCTGCGGGAACGCAAAGAAGATATTATCCCTTTTGGCCAGAAACGCTTTTATAGACCCGGTTCTGCAAACAATATGACAAAGGAAATATCCTTCTTTCTACCGGTGCGCAAGAAAAGTTACGGACATATCCGTGGTAATGGAAACATACGCGAACTGGAACATGCCGTAGAGAAAGCGGTCATTATCAATGAAGATGGTATATTGAGTGAGGAACATTTTCATTTTCCCCGAAAAATAGCGGCTCCTGCGACAGAAACAAGTGTCTCTACACTGGAAGAGATGGAATTGCAAATGATTCAGAAAGCGATAGAGAAATGCAACGGAAACCTCTCGGCTGTAGCGGCACAGTTGGGAATTACCCGGCAGACGCTTTATAATAAGATGAAAAAATTCGGATTATGACCTATTATCTCATCTCATTCTTCACGATGGGTCAGGATGACAAAACAAATAACAATAATCTATTTTTAAACAGGAACTAAAGGAACATTCAAACGAAATAATAAATAATTAAGCTGTGAAACTATTCTTCTTCCGCCTATTTACCGTACTGGTTCTAGCCATTGCCTGCACCCTGCTGATTCAGCAGCGCAACTGGTTGTGGCTATGCGTAATCGTACCTTCATTCCTCGTTTCCATAGGCTGGTTTTACCGCCTGTACACTTTTAATACCCGGAAGATAGCCTTTCTGCTCGACGCCATCGAAAACGACGACCCCGCTGTTCGTTTTTACGAACATGCCTCCCCTGGCGATTCTTCCATGGTCAATGTCATGCTGAACCGTATCGCACGTATTTTGTACAATGTAAAACAGGAAACGGCACAACGCGAGAAGTATTATGAGCTCATCATGGACTTTGTAGAAACCGGCATAGTGGTACTGAACAGCAAAGGCTCCGTTTATCAAAAGAACAAAGAGGCCATGAATCTGTTGGGGCTGGATGTTCTGACTCATGTCAAACAACTCTCCCGCATCTCGGATGAACTGATGACTGCTTTGGAAAAAGCAGTTCCGGGTGACAAGCTGCAAATTCAGTTCAATACGGAACGGGGAACGGTACATCTTGCCTTACGGGTGTCCGGCATCCGTATCAAAGACGAGGAACTCCGCATTATTGCCTTGAGTGATATCAATCGGGAATTGGATGAACGGGAAATAGATTCATGGATACGCCTTACCCGCGTGCTGACACACGAAATTATGAACTCCCTGACCCCGGTGACTTCCCTCAGCGAAACGCTGCTGGCTCTTCCCGGAGCTGAAAATGAAGAAATGAAACAAGGGCTGGAAACGATTCACTCTACAGGTAAAGGATTGATAAATTTTGTCATGTCTTATCGCAAACTGACACGACTGCCATCACCTGAACCATCGCTGTTCTATGTCCGTCCTTTCCTGGAACGGATGATCCGACTGGCACAGCACCAGCATCCATGCCCCAACATCACCCTTTCCATCCTCGAAGCCCGGGAAGACCTGATAGTCTTTGCCGACGAGAACCTGATAGCCCAAGTGGTTACGAATCTGCTGAAAAATGCGATTCAAGCCATAGGTAATGCTCCCGACGGAAAGATCACCTTGAAAGCTTATTGTGATCCGCAAGAAAGTATCCGTATAGAGATAGCCAACAACGGTCCCGCCATTCCTCCCGATGCAGCCGGACAAATTTTTGTACCTTTCTTCACGACCAAAGAGGAAGGAAGCGGCATCGGACTGAGCCTGAGCAAACAAATCATGAGACTGAGCGGTGGCACACTGACCCTGCTGCCTTACAAGGAAAAGGGACAGGCCACTGTTTTTGTGCTGGTTTTTAATTAAAAATAAAAATGTACTAATGTGTCAGCCAATTACCATCCGGTACACAGAGCAGCCATTAGCAAATTAGCAAATTATTTAAAATGAAACATTCTCCTGAATTATTAGTTTATAAAGCCTCTGCCGGTTCGGGAAAAACATTCACACTGGCCGTGGAATATATAAAGCTGCTGATACAGAACCCACGGGCATACCGTAATATACTGGCTGTGACTTTTACCAACAAGGCCACTACCGAAATGAAAGAGCGGATTCTGAGTCAGCTATACGGAATATGGATAAAGGATAAGGATTCTGATCCCTATTTACAGAAAATCACAGAAGAACTGGAAATGCCCCAAGAAGACATAAGGACAGCCGCCGGTACGGCACTGCACTACATGATACACGATTACAGCCGCTTCCGGGTGGAAACCATTGACTCATTCTTCCAGTCGGTGATGCGCAATTTGGCACGGGAGCTGGAATTGGGTGCCAATCTGAATATCGAACTGAACAATATGGAGGTACTGAGTGATGCCGTGGACTCCATGATAGAAAAGCTGGACCGACAATCTCCCGTACTCTATTGGCTGTTGGAATACATAGAAGAAAGAATAGCCGATGACAAGAGGTGGAATGTTTCCGGTGAGATAAAGAATTTCGGACGAAATATCTTCGATGAAGGATATATAGAAAAAGGAAACGGACTACGGGAAAAATTACGGGACAAAGACTGTATCAAGAATTACCGCGAAACGCTGCAAGCCATTTTGGAAGAGGTGCAGGAACAAATGAAAGGATTTGCCGACCAATTCTTCGGAATATTGGATACAAACGGGGTGAAAGTAGAAGATTTGAAAAACGGCTTCCGAGGTATAGCCAGCTATTTTAATAAATTACAATCGGGTAAACTGGATGACAGTGTCCGCAATGTAACAGTGGAAAAATGTCTGGACTGCCCCGACGAATGGGTGAAAAAAACCTCCCCCATACGCAACGCTATCCTAGGTCTGGCAGAAAAAGAACTGATTCCTCTGCTGAATGAATCGGAAAAATACAGAAGCCGGAACAATATGCTGGCCAATTCCTGCCAACTCTCCCTGCGCCACGTAAACAATATCCGTCTGCTGGCCAAATATAGACGAAGAGGTACGCGAATTGAACCATGAAAACAACCGCTTCCTGCTGTCGGATACCAACGCGTTGCTTCATAACCTGGTAAAAGAAGGAGATTCCTCGTTTGTATTCGAAAAGATAGGAACAACCATACGCAACGTAATGATCGATGAATTTCAGGACACTTCGCGTATGCAATGGGACAATTTCCGTCTGTTGCTGCTCGAAGGACTGTCCCAAGGAGCAGACAGCTTGATTGTAGGAGACGTGAAACAATCCATCTACCGCTGGAGAAACGGTGACTGGGGCATACTGAACGGATTGAAAACAAACATCGAAGCCTTTCCCGTCAAAGTAAAGACACTGACCACCAATCGCCGGAGTGCCGCAAACATCATTCACTTCAACAACGAAGTGTTTACAGCCGCCTGCGAGGTGTTGAACAACATTTACAAGGAAGAACAAAAAAAGGAATGCAAGGAACTGAAGGAAGCCTACAACGACGTGTGTCAGGAAACATACAAAGATCCCGGAAAAGGGTATGTCAAAGTGGAATTTCTATCGGATACGGAAGACATGACCTATATGGAAAACACCCTGCACCACCTAGGAGAAGAAGTGGAGCTGCTTGTGGCGCAGGGCGTGCAACTGAAAGATATTGCCATCCTGGTGCGCAAGAACAGAAGCATTCCTTTAATAGCCGATTACTTCGACAAGAACACCTCTTACAAAATCGTATCCGATGAGGCATTCCGACTGGATGCCTCACTGGCGGTATGTATGATAATGGATGGCCTGCGCTACTTGTCACAACCCGAAAACCGGATTGCCAAGGCGCAACTGGCTGCTGCCTATCAGAATGAAGTATTACATAAAGGAATAGACCTCAACACTCTATTGCTGAACGGAATAGATGATTATCTGCCATTCGATTTCATAAAAGAAGCGGAGCAGCTTCGCCTCATGCCACTGTATGAGCTGATGGAAAAACTTTTCAATCTGTTCCAGATGTCCTGCATCGAACAACAGGATGCCTATCTGTGCGCCTTCTTTGATGCCGTGACGGAATATCTGCAAAGCAATTCTTCCGAATTATCCGCTTTTATCACCTACTGGGAAGAAAAACTAGGCAGCAAGACCATCCCTTCCGGCGAGGTGGAAGGAATTCGCATTCTCTCCATCCACAAGTCCAAAGGATTGGAATACCATACCGTACTGCTACCCTTCTGCGACTGGAAAATGGAGAATGAGACTTACAATCATCTGGTATGGTGTGCTCCCCGGCAAGCTCCGTTTAGCGATCTTGACATTGTTCCCATCAACTATTCCACAGCCATGCAGCAATCCATTTATCGGGAAGAGTTCCTGAATGAACGCTTGCAATTATGGGTGGATAATCTGAACCTGCTTTATGTGGCATTTACCCGTGCCAAAAAGAACTTGATTATATATGGAAAGGCGGAACAGAAAGGAACGGTATCCGAATTGTTGGGAAGTGCCTTATCCGACATGACCGGAAAGAGCTATGCCACCGGAGAAGAAATATACGAACTGGGAACGCTCTATCTCTCATCTCACGAAGAGGAAAAACAAGTGTCCGGCAACAAGCTGCTGACTGTAGCCCGACGTTTGCCTATCCATCTGGAAACGCTGGAAACCAACATCGAATTCAAACAGTCCAACCGTTCTGCCGAATTTATCCGGGGAGAAGAGGAAGCGGAAGACAAATACATCCGGCAAGGACAGTTGTTGCATAATCTGTTCTCCGTAATCCGTACCACGGACGATGTGCCTCCCGCCATAGAACGCCTGCGTTTCGAAGGAATCATAGAGTCGGTACAACAGGAGGAACAGATACGAAAACTCACCGAATGGGCTTTGAGGCATCCGCTGGTCAAAGAATGGTATTCGGGCCGCTGGGAACTATACAATGAGTGTGCCATTATTTATCGGGAAAAAGGAGTGCTGCAAACCCGCCGTCCAGACCGCGTGATGATGAAAGACGGAGAGGTGATTGTGGTGGACTTTAAATTCGGTAAAAAGCGGAAAGCTTACAACAAGCAGGTGAAAGAATATATGGATTTATTATCGGATATGGGATATGAGCATATCCGTGGCTATTTATGGTATGTATTTAACAACGAACTGGAGGAAATAGAATAATGGAAAGCTTTTTGAAACTGGTAGCAGCCGATTTATATAAACATACGGAAGGAAACCTGGCACATACAGCCGTGGTTTTTCCTAACAAACGTGCCGGACTTTTCTTTAATGAGTATCTCGCCCAAGAGTCGGATTCACCTATTTGGTCGCCCGCATACGTCAGCATCAGCGAATTGTTCCGTAGCCTTTCTCCGTGGGAAGTGGGTGATCCGGTAAAACTGGTATGCGAACTTTATAAGATATTCCGACGGGAAACTCAAAGTACGGAAACACTGGATGATTTCTATTTTTGGGGAGAAATGCTGATCAGTGATTTTGACGATGCCGACAAAAATAAAGTGGATACCGACAAACTGTTTTCCAATTTACAGGATCTGCGCAACATAATGGACGACTACACCTTCATTGACGATGAGCAGGAAGAAGCTATCCGGCAGTTCTTCCAGAACTTCTCCATCGAACGGAGAACAGCGCTGAAAGAACGGTTTATCTCTTTATGGGACGTATTGGGAAACATCTACAAAGGGTTCCGTGAATCCTTAGCTTCTCAAAACATTGCCTACGAAGGAATGATGTACCGCCACGTCATAGAGCATCTGGATGTGGACAAACTTCCATACGAGAAATATGTTTTTGTAGGATTTAATGTACTGAACAAAGTAGAACATACGTTGTTCACCCAATTGAAAGATGCCGGGAAAGCTGTTTTTTATTGGGATTACGACGAATTTTATATGAAGGGAAACAGACAAGCCGTCACCCATGAAGCCGGAGAGTTTATCCGCCGGAACTTACGCGACTTTCCTTCTCCTTTGTCCGGTGAGTTATTCAAAAATCTCTCGAAACCTAAAGAGGTACACTACATCGCATCTTCTACTGAAAATGCACAAGCCCGTTACCTGCCTCAATGGATACGAAACAATCTGACTACACCGGAAAAGGAAACCGCAGTCGTATTGTGTAACGAAGCATTGCTTCAGCCGGTCCTCCATTCATTGCCGGCAGAAGTAAAACATGTCAATATCACCATGGGATTTCCGTTATCGCAAACTCCTGTATATAGTTTCCTCATCGCCTTACTGGAATTGCATACCCACGGATTTAATTTCAAAAGCGGCCGCTACACGTTTCAATCGGTTGTTACACTGTTAAAACACCCCTATACCCGGCAACTCACCGGTCAAGCCGAATTGTTGGAAAAAGAACTGACCCGGAACAACCGTTTCTATCCGTTACCCGGCGAATTGGGTAAAGATGAATTCCTTACCCGGCTTTCACTCCGCTTTCCGGAAACCTGAATCTGTGCATACGCCTGTCCGAAACTTTGCAGCAAGTGGCAGGCATTTACCAGGCAAACACTTCCGGTACCGAAGACACAGATGCATTCAACCAACTTTACCGGGAGTCGCTTTTCAAAGCCTATACCACCATCAACCGGTTCCGCACACTGATAGAAGAAGATGAATTAACCGTACAGAGCGAAACATTCCGGCGATTGCTGGTCAAGGTCTTGTCAGCGACCAATATTCCATTCCATGGCGAACCGGCCATTGGTATGCAGGTCATGGGGGTATTGGAAACACGTAACCTGGATTTCCGCCACTTGGTATTACTATCGGTCAACGAAGGGCAGCTTCCCAAATCGGGAGGAGACTCTTCCTTTATTCCTTACAACCTGCGCAAAGCTTTCGGAATGACTACTATAGAGCATAAGATTGCCGTATATGCATACTATTTCTATCGTCTGCTGCAACGGGCAGAAAGGATTACCTTGATGTACAATACCAGTTCGGACGGACTGAACCGCGGCGAATGGAGCCGTTTCATGCTGCAATTCCTTATTGAATGGCCTCACCCCATCACACGCCAGTTTCTGGAGGCCGGACAGTCCCCCCAAGGCACCTCGCCTATCACTGTAGAAAAGACCCCGGATGTCATGCGCCGGATGCAAAGCCTGTTTGATGTCCGTGCCAATCCCAAAGCAAAATTTTCTCCATCAGCCTTGAATTATTACCTGGATTGTCCTTTAAAATTTTATTATAGGTATGTAGCCGGCCTCTCCGCCCCCGATGAAGTGAGTGCGGAAATAGATTCTGCCACATTCGGAAGTATTTTCCATTATGCAGCCGAACATATTTATAAAGACCTGACCACTCATGGCAAAGTCATTAATAAGGAAGCATTGGAAACGTTGCTACGCAATGAAGTGAAGCTGCAAGATTATGTGGATACAGCATTCAAGAAATTATTCTTTAATGTTCCGCAAAACGAGAAACCGGAATATAACGGCATACAACTTATCAACTCTGCCGTTATTGCAAGATATTTAAAACAACTTTTACAAAATGATTTACGTTACGCTCCCTTCACTTTTATTGCATCGGAAATGGAAGTGGATGAACCCATCGACATACAAACACCCAAAGGAGTCATAAAATCACGTATCGGGGGAATTATTGACCGTATGGACAGCAAGGATGGCACACTCCGTATTGTGGACTACAAGACAGGCGGTGATGCAGACACCCCACCCCATGTGGAATCTCTGTTTATTCCGGACAAGAAACGTTCCAACTATGTATTCCAGACGTTCCTGTATGCCGCCATCATGTGCCGCAAGCAACCAACGATGAAGATAGCTCCGGCCCTTCTCTATATTCATCGGGCCGCTACAGAAACCTATTCTCCCGTTATACAAATGGGCGAGCCACGAAAGCCCAAAGAGGCTGTGGAAGATTTCAGTAAATATGAAAAAGAATACCGTGAACGACTTCAAGGATTATTAGAAGAGATATTTAATCCGGAAAAATCATTTACCCAAACAGAAATCATAGAAAAATGTACCTATTGTGATTTCAAGGCACTATGTAAAAGATAGACTATAGTGGTTAGTGGTTAATACCTGCGGCATGACAGCGCAGTCCACTAATCACTAACCACTGATCTGCCACACTATTCCAACGCTCTCTGTCTGCAAAAGCATCCACAGAATTTATCTTCCACATTCTCTATCGGTGCTTTGAAAATACCATAGACGGAAGACCCCGAGCCACTCATGGCGGCATACACTGCCCCCAAATCATACAATTCATCTTTTATAGCAGCAATCTCAGGGAACTTTTTGAAGACACTATCTTCAAAATCATTCTTCATACTGTGTTTCCATGTTTCCATAGGTTGCTTTACAATTTCTTTCAAAGAAACAGCCGGACGCACAGGCTTTATTTCGGCAAACGCATCCCGGGTGGACACAAAGATATCAGGTTTAATCAAAATTATGTGGTATCCCTTTAATGACAATTCCACAGGCTCGAACAGATTCCCTATTCCGGTAGCGAAAACAGGTTTGTTCCGAATGAAAAAAGCACAGTCTGCCCCTAGTTTTACCGCATATTCCTCCATCCGTTCCGTACTGAGTCCCAATGAAAATTTATCATTCAGAAGCTTTATCATACAAGCGGCATCTGATGATCCGCCACCTAGTCCGGCACCCGCCGGTATATGCTTGTACATGTGTATATCTACCGGCAACAGTCCGGGATAGTCTTTTTTTAATAACTTATAGGCTTTTACTACCAGATTATCTTCGGGTTCACCCTCCAAAGGAGATCCGCTTATGTGTAAAGTGTATTCTTTGTCATTGTTTTCCCGCCGCGTCACTTCCAGAGCGTCTTGCAGGTTTATCGGATAAAATATGGTTTCCAGATTGTGGTATCCATCCGGGCGCTTTTCTACAATATTAAGTCCCAAATTAATCTTTGCATTAGGAAATGTAATCATATTCTGTTCTTTAAATAGTTATTTTTAGTGTGTTTCGTTAGATTGTTGCCCGTTCTACAAAGATGCACGCCATCTTTTATCCGGACAGAGCGCCAAATATAGAACAAACTTTTCATTTTACCATATAAAAAAACCATTTACTGTCCAGATTGTTCATTTCTCCGTAGATTCAGGTTCATATTTCTTTTATTATTTTTGGGAATGGACGAGTGTCCAACTCAGCAAAAAGTTCTATCTTTGCCCTACTTTAAACAGACGACAATGGCAGAAACGAGAAAAATGACACGTACTCCCAAAACTTCGAAAGCAAAGCCTGTTGACGAATACGGACATTTACAGCCCCAGGCACCTGAGCTGGAGGAAGCTGTATTGGGAGCCTTAATGATAGAAAAAGATGCTTACTCATTAGTAAGTGAGATTCTTCGTCCCGAATCTTTTTATGAACGCCGTCACCAACTTATTTATTCGGCTATTACCTCTTTGGCTTTACGCCAGCAACCAGTCGATATCTTGACTGTGGCCGAACAATTACGCAGCACCGGTGAACTGGAAGATGCAGGCGGTCCTTTTTACATAACACAGCTAAGCGGCAAGGTAGCCTCTTCCGCACACATAGAATATCACGCACGTATCATCGCGCAGAAGTTTCTTGCACGCGAACTGATTACCTTTACCAGCAACATCCAGACAAAGGCTTTCGACGAAACCCAAGACGTGGACGACCTGATGCAGGAAGCCGAAGGAAAACTCTTCGAAATCTCGCAGCAGAACATGAAGAAGGATTATACGCAAATCAACCCTGTCATTCAGGAAGCGTATGAGATGCTTCAAAAAGCGGCGGCACGAACGGACGGGCTGAGTGGTCTGGAAAGCGGTTTCCATGCATTGGACAAAATGACCTCGGGCTGGCAAAATTCCGACCTGGTGATTATTGCCGCCCGCCCCGCTATGGGTAAAACGGCTTTTGTGCTTTCCATGGCAAAGAACATGGCGGTAAATGCGAAAATCCCTGTGGCTTTGTTCTCTCTTGAAATGTCCAACGTACAGTTGGTCAACCGTATGATTGTCAACGTGTGCGAAATTCCGGGTGAGAAAATCAAGAGTGGTCAGTTGGCTCCGTATGAATGGGGACAATTGGATTATAAAATAAAAGAATTATACGATGCTCCGATGTATGTGGATGACACACCATCCTTGTCCGTCTTTGAATTACGCACCAAAGCACGACGGCTTGTACGCGAGCATGGAGTAAAAATCATTATCATTGACTACCTTCAGTTAATGAATGCCAGCGGAATGTCATTCGGTAGCCGTCAGGAAGAGGTCAGTACGATTTCACGTTCACTGAAGGGGTTAGCCAAAGAACTGAACATCCCCATCATCGCACTGAGCCAGCTGAACCGTGGTGTGGAAAGTCGTGAGGGTATTGACGGAAAACGTCCCCAGCTCAGTGACCTCCGTGAATCCGGAGCTATTGAGCAGGATGCCGATATGGTATGCTTTATCCACCGCCCGGAATACTATAAAATCTACTCGGTGAAAAAGGGAACGACTTGCACGGTATGGCAGAAATCATTATCGCCAAGCACCGTAACGGTGCCGTAGGTGATGTACTGCTGCGTTTCCGTGGCGAATTCGCCCGCTTCCAGAATCCGGACGATGATGTCATCGTGCCTATGCCGGGTGAGGCACCGGGTATTATCCGTTCCAAAATGAACGGTGGCGGCAACAGTGTACCTCCCCCATCTCCTGATGCCGCACCTGCCGACAATAATCCGTTCGGAGCCCCTATTCCCGAAGGACCTTTACCGTTCTGACATTTATTTATCCCTCACAGAATTAACACGGATTATTTCCCTCAAAGAAAAATCTGTGTTAATCTGAGTAATCTGTGATGGATAAATAACAGGATAAAAGAAAATAATTACTAAATTTGCAGGTCATTTGGAAATACATAAAAAATATCATATATGAATATCTCTTATAATTGGCTGAAAGAATATGTCAACTTCGATTTGACACCGGATGAAGTGGCCGAGGCGCTGACTTCCATCGGTTTGGAAACCGGAGGCGTAGAAGAAGTCCAAACAATTAAAGGTGGTCTGGAAGGTATTGTCATCGGCGAAGTGCTGACTTGCGAACCTCATCCCAATTCAGACCACATGCATGTTACTACTGTGAATTTGGGACAAGGCGAACCGGTACAGATTGTCTGTGGAGCCGCTAACGTAGCTGCCGGACAGAAAGTGGTGGTTGCCACATTGGGCACCAAGCTATACGATGGCGAAGAATGTTTTACCATCAAGAAATCAAAGCTCCGCGGAATTGAATCTATGGGTATGATCTGTGCCGAAGACGAAATCGGTATCGGAAACAGCCACGAAGGTATCATCGTATTGCCGGCGGATGCTGTTCCGGGTACTCCCGCTAAAGATTATTTCAATATCAAAAGCGAATACGTACTGGAAGTGGATATCACCCCGAACCGTGCGGACGCCTGCTCACATTACGGCGTGGCCCGAGATCTGTATGCCTACCTGATTCAAAACGGCAAACAAGCCACTTTAAAACGTCCGTCTGTAGAAGCGTTTAAAGTGGATAACCATGATATGGACATCGCCATTGAAGTAGAGAATACGGAAGCATGTCCGCGTTATGCCGGAGTTTCCATAAAAGGGGGGGTAACTGTAAAAAGAGAGTCCCGAATGGCTGCAAAACAAATTACGCCTGATCGGAGTACGTCCTATCAATAATATCGTGGATATCACCAACTACATCCTTCACGCATACGGCCAGCCCCTGCACTGTTTTGATGCAGATAAGATTAAAGGTGGTAAGATTGTAGTGAAGACTGTTGCCGAAGGTACTACATTCGTTACTTTGGACGAAGTGGAACGCAAGTTATCCGACAAGGACCTGATGATATGCAACACAGAAGAACCGATGTGCATTGCCGGCGTATTCGGTGGTCTGGATTCGGGAACAACCGAGCAGACAGTAGACGTATTTTTGGAAAGCGCTTATTTCAACCCGACTTGGGTACGTAAAACAGCCCGTCGCCATGGATTGAGCACAGACTCTTCTTTCCGTTTCGAACGTGGTATTGACCCCAACGGAACTATTTATGCATTGAAAGAAGCGGCTTTACTGGTTCAAGAACTGGCAGGAGGTACTATTTCTTCTGAAATTAAAGACAACTACCCTGCCCCGATAGCCGATTTTACAGTAGAGCTGAATTATGAGAAAGTCCACTCACTGATAGGAAAAACCATACCGGTGGAAACCATAAAGAGCATTGTCACCAGTCTTGAAATGAAAGATTGTAAACGAAACACCCGAAGGCTTGACTTTACAAGTTCCCCCTATCGTGTGGATGTGCAACGTGATTGCGATGTAGTAGAAGACATTCTCCGTATCTACGGATATAATAATGTGGAGATTCCTACTACCTTGAAATCCAGCCTGACCACCAAAGGTGAAGTGGATTACTCCCAGAAATTACAAAATCTGATTTCAGAGCAACTGGTAGGTTGTGGTTTCAATGAAATACTGAACAATTCACTGACCGCCGCTTCCTATTACGAAGGGTCGGAAACATACAAGAACGAAAATTTGGTTTACTTGATGAACCCATTGAGTAACGATTTGAACGTGATGCGTCAAACTTTGTTATTCGGTGGTTTGGAAAGTATCCAGCACAATGCCAATCGTAAGAACGCCGATTTGAAATTCTTTGAATTCGGTAACTGCTATTTTTATAATGCAGAAAAAGAAAAACCCGGAAAAAGTGCTTGCGGCTTATGCTGAAGAATATCATTTAGGATTGTGGGTAACCGGCAAACGCGTCAGCAATTCATGGGCCCATCCCGATGAAAACAGCAGTGTTTACGAATTAAAAGCATACGTGCTGAACATCTTTACCCGTTTGGGATTGAATTTCGGCAACGTGGTATTCGGCAACCTGACCAACGATATCTATTCAACAGCCATCAGCGTACACACACGTGGCGGCAAGTTATTGGCCACCTTCGGCATCATCAGCAAGAAGATTCAAAAAGCATTCGATATAGACAATGAGGTATATTATGCAGAAATCAACTGGAAAGAACTGATGAAAGCCATCAAGTCGGCTAAAGTCAACTTTAAAGAACTTTCCAAGTTCCCGGCTGTGAAACGTGACTTGGCTTTGTTGATTGACAAGAACATACAGTTTGCAGAAATCGAAAAAAATAGCCTATGAGACTGAAAAGAAACTGCTGAAAGAAGTAGAATTGTTTGATGTTTATGAAGGCAAGAATCTGGAACCGGGTAAAAAAAAGTTATGCAGTGAGCTTCTTGTTACAGGATGAAAGCGCAACACTGAACGACAAACAGATTGACAAGATCATGTCCAAACTGATTGCTAACCTGGAAAAACAAAACTAGGTGCAAAAACTAAGATAATAAATAAAAATAACCATTATAAAACTACAATCCAAATGGAAGAGCATTTGAATATAGAAAAGCTACAAAAGCTGAAAAAGATGGGGCCAACATGGCC